>Ga0172377_10002106_pt1 | contig 20363 bp, 15 predicted proteins | sample Pumphouse3metaG_FD_119749 | JGI IMG/M metagenome (GOLD analysis project Ga0172377, IMG submission 119749) | Leachate microbial communities from a municipal landfill in Southern Ontario, Canada - Pumphouse #3 metaG | ecosystem: Engineered > Solid waste > Landfill > Unclassified | place: Canada...
GGAGCTCAAACAAAGCCTTACGACTGAAAAGTCGAAATCATGCAGAATTGTCGCTCTTGACGAATGGAAACAAATCAACATTCATCATCGAATCCACAAACAAAGAAGAAACCATGCAACTGTTTGATGACGTATATCTCTCTTTGCCTATAAAATCGGGCGAGGATGAACCGATGATAAATATGCTGGCATGGATAGATGGAAACAAATGGGTTATTCTTATCTTCCCCAGATATCGGCACCGCCCTTCTTGTTATTCAGCCATAGGTGATGCTAATATTCTTCTCAGTCCGGCATCCGTTGACATGGGATGTACATTAATTACACCACTTGAAAAAGACTTTAATAAAATAACGGCCGCGGACATCTCAACGATTTTTCAGGAAGTTTGCTTAGGGCCCGATGAAATCAACAAGATAAAAAAGCTAATTATAGAAAAGCCATGAAAGAACCACGAGTTGAAGTCGGTATTATATCCGAGTCTCAAATTGAATTCATTCTCCACAACGACTATCTGGTGAATGGAAAAGTCTTTAGGGGCAAACAATCCGCATTCTACAAAAACGGGCATATTTTGTGGAACGACTCCGTCTACGATGAATTACTCTTTGAACCGACTGATGAGACAACCGGTGTTTTCGAGCTTCTCAATGTCACTATCGGTATTCATTTTCATTGGGAACGAAAAGAGAACCAATGCTTCCTTGGTGCTTTGAAATTTATAGTAGAAAACAATCAATTGACCGGTATCAATATCATTCATGTAGAAGATTATCTGACCAGTGTCATCTCTTCGGAGATGAGTGCAAAGGCTTCTATTGAATTACTTAAAGCCCACGCCGTTATTTCGAGAAGTTGGCTGCTGGCCCTGTTGCAAAAAAATAAAACCGAAAAAACTTCAAAAGAAACTTCTTCGCCGTTCGTACAAACAGATACGGAACTGATTCGTTGGCAAGACCATCACGATCATCTTCTTTTTGATGTTTGTGCCGATGATCATTGCCAGCGCTATCAAGGCATCACCAAAGAATCAACAATGCGCGTTAAACAGGCAATTAAAGAAACTTATGGGCAAGTACTGATGTACAATAATACGATTTGTGACGCCCGCTTTTCGAAATGCTGCGGCGGAGTGCTCGAGGAGTTTAGTTATTGTTGGGAGGATATGGAATATCCGTACTTAAAAAAGAGACGTGATAACAGAGAAGAATCCGCCCTGCCTGATCTACGAATAGAGGCTGAAGCTGAAAAGTGGATTCGGCAGTCTCCAAAGGCTTTTTGTAATACTACAGATAAGGCTATATTAAGTCAGGTACTGAACAATTATGATCAGGAAACCGCCGATTTCTATCGATGGCAGGTTGAATATATGCAAGAAGAGTTATCCGATTTGATCAGGCGACGCACGGAGATTGATTTCGGTAACATTCTGGATTTAGTTCCGATAGAGAGAGGTACCTCAGGCCGCTTGTCGAAGTTAAAGATAGTCGGCACAAAACGTACCGTAACCATTGGAAAAGAATTGGAGATTCGTCATGCTTTATCAGAATCCCACCTATACAGTTCGGCTTTTATTGTTGACAAAACACAGTCACCGCAACAAACTGTTCCCGAAAAGTTCATACTAACCGGTGCAGGCTGGGGCCATGGCGTAGGTCTCTGCCAAATAGGAGCAGCAGTAATGGGTGAACAAGGTTATAGCTACAAAGAAATACTACTGCATTATTATAAACCGGCCACCATTGAGCAACAATACAAAAAGGAAGAATAAGATGAAAGCAGACAAGAAATCACCATGGTCGTGGATACCGACTTTATACTTTGCAGAGGGTCTGCCTTACGTTACAGCGATGACTATTTCGGTTATTATGTACAAGAATCTGGGCATATCCAATACAGATATTGCGTTATACACTTCATGGCTGTACCTTCCTTGGGTTATTAAACCTTTTTGGAGCCCGTTTATTGATTTATTAAAGACAAAACGCTGGTGGATCGTAACCATGCAACTACTGATCGGTGCGGGATTGGCGGGTGTAGCCTTCACCATACCCGCTCCGCAATTTTTTAGAATTACGCTTGCTTTCTTCTGGCTGGTAGCTTTCAGTTCCGCAACGCACGACATTGCGGCAGACGGCTACTATATGTTAGCTTTAAATGTAAAAGATCAGGCTCTTTATGTAGGCATTAGAAGTACTTTCTACCGCATAGCCACCATAGCCGGTCAAGGTTTATTGGTAATGTTGGCCGGAGGTTTGCAACTCTGGACAGGTAGTATAAAATACGGATGGAGTATTACCTTCTTCGTCTTGACCGGTCTCTTTATCGGATTATGCGCCTATCATAAATTCATTCTTCCTCATCCGGAAACTGATCATGCTATTAACAACGGCGAAGAATACAATGCAAAAACCATATTCAAAGGATTTATAGAAACTTTTTCCTCTTTCTTCAAAAAGAAACATGCAGGAGTAGCTATTCTCTTTATGTTACTCTATCGTTTTCCGGAATCACAATTGGTTAAACTCATCAACCCGTTCTTGCTTGATCCTATCAATAAAGGCGGCTTGGGACTGACAACAACAGAAGTGGGACTGGTTTATGGAACCATCGGTATCATCGGTCTGACGGCAGGTGGTATCATCGGAGGCATAGCTGCCGCCAAAGGCGGGCTACAGAAATGGCTCTGGCCGATGGCTTGGAGCATCTCGCTGACTTGCATCACTTTTGTGTTCTTGGGATATACGCAGACACAGAACTTTTTCATTATCAATCTCTGCGTATTCATCGAGCAATTCGGCTATGGGTTCGGCTTTACAGCCTATATGCTTTTCCTTATTTATTATTCCGACGGTGAACACAAGACGGCACATTATGCCATTTGCACAGCTTTCATGGCATTGGGCATGATGTTGCCCGGCATGGCTGCAGGATGGTTGCAGGAACAGATAGGATATGAAAACTTTTTTCTCTGGGTAATGGTTTGTTGCGCATTCACCATTGGCGTTTGTGCCTTCATCAAGATAGATCCTGACTATGGGAAGAAAGAAAAATCTAAGAAACAAACAGATATTAAAATATGATATTATTAGCAGATAGCGGTTCAACAAAAACAGATTGGTGTATTGTTGGCCCCAAAGAATACAGGGTCCGGATATCTACCGGAGGTATGAATCCTTTCTTCCAATCGGAAAAAGAAATGACTGATGAACTGGCTTCAAAACTAGTTCCGCAACTAAAGAGTAAGCCTTTCGACCATATTTATTTCTACGGCGCCGGCTGTGCTTTCCCCGACAAGATTGAAAGTGTGCGCAAAGCCATCTCTTCACAACTTCAAGTCAATGCCGATAATGTGGAAGTTTATACTGATATGCTGGCTGCCGCACGCGGACTTTGCGGACATCAACCGGGAATTGCCTGCATATTGGGTACGGGATCTAATTCCTGTTCCTATGACGGTGATCAGATTATTGACAACATTTCACCACTTGGTTTCATCTTGGGCGACGAAGGTAGCGGTGCAACACTATGCCGGTTATTGGTTGGCGATCTGTTGAAGAATCAATTGACGCCCGGATTGAAAGAACAATTTTTCAATCGTTTCAACCTCACTCCTGCCGAGATTATCGACAGGGTTTACCGTAAACCTTTCCCCAACAGGTTCTTGGCCGGTTTGTCGCCCTTTCTTTCTGAACATATTGATGATCCGGGCATCAATGAGTTAATACTAAACAACTTCAAGTCTTTCTTAAAACGCAATGTCATGCAATATGACTACCTGCACACAAAGGTTAATTTCATAGGCTCGATAGCTTACTTCTATCAGGATATCCTGAAAAAAGCAGCCGAAGAGATGAACATACAACTGGGCAAAATTGTGAGGAGCCCGCTGGAAGGACTGATTAAGTTTCATGAGAAAGAATTAAAATAAAATTGAGATATGGCATTTATTAAAATCTCCGAGCAGGATTCTTTGTACAACGATTTGGAAAAGAAATCGGTACCTGAAATCTTATCAGATATCAACAAAGAAGATCAAAAAGTAGCTATCGCCGTACAAAAAGCGATTCCGCAAATAGAGAAGCTGGTTGAGAAAATTATTCCCCGCATGAAAAAAGGTGGACGTATCTTCTATATGGGAGCTGGTACGAGCGGTCGCCTCGGCGTACTTGATGCTTCTGAAATTCCACCGACCTTTGGGGTACCGCCAACACTGATTATCGGTTTGATAGCCGGAGGTGATCGTGCTTTGCGCACCGCCGTAGAAGATGCCGAAGACGATACATCACGCGGATGGGAAGAACTGACCGAACATCATATTTGCAACAACGATATCGTTATCGGAATTGCAGCATCGGGCATCACACCGTATGTAATACAGGCCATGCACACCGCCAGAGAACAGGGCATATTGACCGGTTGCATAACCAGCAATCCTGATTCTCCCATGGCAGCCGAAGCCGATGTAGCCATAGAAATGATTGTCGGACCGGAATTCGTGACCGGCAGTTCAAGAATGAAATCCGGCACGGGACAGAAAATGATTTTAAACATGATCAGCACATCTGTTATGATTAAATTGGGACGGGTCAAAGGTAACAAGATGGTCAACATGCAACTCAACAATAAAAAATTGATCGACCGCGGCGCCCGTATGATTGTAGAAGAGCTGGGGCTGGATTACGACAAAGCCAAATCATTACTTCTTTTACATGGATCGGTAAAAAAAGTCATTGATACATACAATGACGAGCAATAAAAAACTGAATAGAACATCCGGAGGTTACACTCCCGGATTAAAGGTACTTAATCATTAATTTAATTACTTTCGAAACTAAGATTAAGCATCTTTGAAACCTCTATTAGTCCGGCCCGTGTATGGGGGCTATCCGGCCCGCGTATGTAAACCATATAGCCCCCATACACGGGCCGGATAATTTCCATACACGGGCCAGACTAATAAAGCCGCAAAAGAACAATAAATACATGAACAACTACACTTAATCTAACAACGAAAAACATTATTAAAAGGTCGTTTTGCTATTGTTACACACGAACTAAATAAGAAGTTAAGCTATAGGTCTTTATCGTAATCATCATATTCATGGACATTATTAAAATTTATCGGACACTATCGATTCGAAATAAAAGAACTATCTTTGCACTAGATATAAATCAATAAATGTAATGATCAGATTGAAAATAGGATTGACACTTGTACTGGCAATGTGTATTGCTATTGCTACAAAGGCGTCTGTTGTAACTCTCAAAATAAAAAATCCGCAAAAGGATGAAAAAGCTACGTTGATTTATGACGCAAACGGAGAAAAAGAAGAGATGACTTTTGATTATGCGGGAATAGGACGCATCGAAATCTTTGACCTATATCCCCAATATGCTACATTGGTTTACAAAAAAACAACCCGAACCATTTATATCGATTCGAAACAAGACCTCACTGTTTTTATCGATGGAAATACTCCGGAAGGAATAATTTCTTTTGAAGGAAAAAATGCGGAAATCAATACCTATTTAAACAGCGGAAAGATAAAAAATTTGCCATATGATGCCTATGCGGACAAAGAAAAAGAATATATCGAAAAAGTGGACGATATGTATGAATCAAATCTCATGGTACTTGATTCGGCAAAATTGCCGAATCGTTTTAACGTCGTTGAGAAAGGCCGTTTGCTCTATTTAACCTACTCAACATTGCCTGAATATCCCGCCAATCATCGTCATATAACGAAAGATGCTAATTATAAAAAATCGACAGCTTTCAATAACAAGTTGAAATCATTGACAACAATCGATGCCACACTCCTTCAACTCAAAGAATATAAGACATTTCTACTTCGCACAATGATAAGTCTAAGTCCTACGAGCAAAGATAAATCTCCTTTGAATAATACGATTTCATGTATCAAATATATTGATAAGACAATAAAGGACCCTAAAATCGTGGAATTTTTAGTCGATAAATTAGTTACTGAACAAATAGATTTTAACGGGCTCAGCGATACCGAAGAGTTGTTGACCTTATACCGAAAAAACGTAATAAACCCTGATTTGACATTCCGACTTGAAAAGCTTTGCCATGAATGGAAAGAGATTGGCATAGGTCATCCGTCGCCCACATTCACTTGCTCTGACATCGACGGGTATACCGTATCATTGAAAGACTTCAGAGGAAAATTCGTTTATATTGATATCTGGGCAACTTGGTGCTGGCCTTGCAGAAAAGAAATACCTTACCTGGAAAATTTGGAAGAAAAATATGCAGGAAATGATATTTGTTTCATCAGCATCTCTTGCGACAAAGACAAACTTGCTTGGAAAAGCTTGGTGAAAAAGAACAAAATGACAGGCATACAACTGCACTTTGGTAATGACAGTTCGTTTATGACGGCCTATGACATCCATGTAATTCCGCGTTTTATATTGCTTGACCGCAATGGTAAAATAATTAATATGAACGCTACACGTCCGTCAGATGAAATAACGACAAAAACTTTCGACCGATTACTTGGCTTATAAACCTACGCAGCTTATCTTATCGCTATCGCTTTATTTAAAAAGCTTTTCTATATTGATCTCTTTTATGGTAACCAATATAATCTTTCCGTCGGGTGTATAGTTCGGTGACGGGCAGGCAAACAAACTATCAAGAAGTCCGATCATTTCTTCATTGGACAAGACTTGCCCATATACAATAGCCGAAGCACGGGCTAACGCCAATGTTAATGTAAACTGAATATCTTCTTTTACATCATTCCCCTTCTCCATAGCAGAGTGTAACATATTCTTCACCAAATCCACCGGGTTCAGTCCTTCGGTACCTGAGGGCACACTATTTATAGCAAAACTTCCTCCACCCAAATCACTCAGCTCAAAACCTACGGCTGATAAATCATCCTTTATGCTCTCAAGCATCACCGCCTCGGAAGCTGGAAATTGTACGATTTCAGGAAATAATACTCGTTGGGAAATTCCTTTTTTGTTCTTAATTTGGGCCAGAAAGCGATCAAAAAGTACACGTACATGAGCTCGGTGCTGATCAATCAACATTAGTCCTGATTTAACTGAAGTTAGTATGTAACGTCCCTTAAATTGCAAATTTAAATTGCTTTTCTCTACTACTGCTACGGAGGGACTGCCGGAAAACAAATTAACATCCGAGCTTTCTTCCATTATACCTTCTTTCTCACCGGATTTGGTTTGAACATCCGATTGCTCTTCGTCTGATTCAACCGGTTCTGAATAATCGCCCGAATCAGCTACTGTGATAGCCGACGGAGAGGATATCATGGCAACCTGTTCAACGGACGAGGATAATGGTGATCCTCCTTCTGTCTGCCGTGCATCGGGCTTCTTTAATCCACCATATAAATCCCCCCAATCGGAAGGCGGCGCATTGAGAACATTGTTATAAACAGGTACGTCAAACGGATTGAAATCCTTGTTCACATAAACTTTGGGTGGTTGCTGTTGATCCGTCTGATCATTGAACACAGGAATATCCGGAATATCTTCCGTATCAAAATCTATTGCAGGAATATCACTGTATTTACCAAGCGTTTCTTTTATGGCGGCAAATAATATTTGCCAGATAGCCTGCTCATTCTCGAACTTTATTTCGGTTTTTGTGGGGTGAATATTAACATCTATATTCTCGGTAGGTACTTCTAAATAAATAAAGTAAGAGATTTGATTACCTTCCGGAATAAGGTGCTCATAAGCTGTCATCACAGCTTTATGAAAATATGGATGCCTCATGAAACGACCGTTAACGAAGAAAAATTGATGAGCTCCTTTCTTTACAGATGCACTCGACTTCATCACATAGCCGTTTATCTTTACTAATGTAGTTGATACTGAAATATCCATCAACTGCTGATTAAGCTTTTTGCCAAAAACGCTTAATATCCGCTGGCGTAAGGATATAGCGGGTAAGAGAAACAACTTTATATTATTATTGTAAAGTGAAAAGGTGATATCTTGATGAACAAGTACGATCCGCTCAAACTCTGCCAAAATATGACTAAGCTCAGTAGAGTTTGCCTTCAAGAATTTTCGGCGTGCCGGTATATTGAAAAATAAGTTTTTAACAGAAAAATTACTCCCTTGCGGACAAGATGCGGGGCTCTGACTCTCTACTTTTGAAGCTGAGATAATAAGTTTCGTGCCAAGTTCTTCTCCTTCAAGGCGCGTTTTGAGCTCGACCTGCGCTACAGCAGCAATAGAAGCTAACGCTTCTCCACGAAAACCCATAGTATGAAGACTAAACAAATCGGCTGCTTCCCGTATCTTTGAAGTAGCATGACGCTCAAAGGCCAACCGCGCATCGGTTTCAGACATGCCTTTCCCATCATCTATTATTTGAATGCATGTTCGCCCAGCATCAGTGACTAATACCTGAATATTCTTAGCTCCGGCATCGACAGAGTTTTCAACCAGCTCTTTGATGACAGATGCAGGGCGTTGTATCACCTCTCCTGCAGCAATCTGATTGGCTACGGAATCGGGTAACAAATGAATAATATCACTCATATGCTGTTTAATATCGTTTTAAAATTCAATAGAAAAAAATCAAAAAGACCAGCTACCGGTTGCCAAATAATGCCAAATATAAATCAAAACGCCAATAATGACAATAAGGATCCCTGCCGAAATCGGCTTTTTCCCACTTTCTTTTCGCCGCTTCAAATGTTTTGTACCTTCTACAAATTTCCCACGGATATCCTTGGCCGGATCAATCTTCCTTTCTGGAAGCATACCCAATTCTCGTTTGGCATCTTCTTCCAACTTCTTCAATTTCTCCTTTCGTTCGTCCACATATATATAGGGATGATTAAACGGACGTGGTTTTCTTTCTTTGAATAGCCCCATAATTTTATTTCATTTTTACTAATTCTCGTTTATCGACTATCTGAGTGCTATGTATTGTTTTTTTCAACTGCTGACTCTCTTTCTTACCTCTCCAATTAAAAATGTCATTTTTATTTAGTGGACGGGCATAATCAAACCAAGCAAACGTTGGAAGCTTTAACTTACCAACTGGGATTTGAGACATCGGGTAAAGTGTTCCATTCGATTTTCCGATCATCTTTGCTTTTTCCATCTTTTTATCCTTCAAGTAAATATGAAGCAAACTGCCCTCCCCGTTATTATAGCCAAGCATAGTACTATCTTTTTCTTCAGGATAAAATCCGATAAGCACATTGCCAATCATCTCTACGTGCCGCATTTCTCCTTTCACAAAATAAGCATTCATCAATTTACTTGATACTTGATTATAATGAATGCTGTCCTTTTGCTCTATAGCTAATGCCTGATTAATAATATTAGCATGGTCAACCGTACTGTCATTCATAAAAAGATTAATTTCTTCTCCGAGCAATTGTTGCTTTCCACTCCACAATATCGGATCTTTATACATCATAATACATGAATCCTTACTGTTATACACCAAAGAATCACATTGGGCCTGCACACTCTCCCGATAGGCTCTGACTTTATGATAAGCTTTCATTAAACGATACATGGAGTCCGTATTCATATTAAACGTAACCATTGTCAAGGTATCTGCATGAAGAAACAAACTATCTGCTTCGGAATAATCAATACCTACTGCACGTTTGGTGCAAAAGGCTGAATCCGTTAATTCATTTAAATAGCAATAATCTCCGGTCAACATAGACTTCTTAATACTATCATTCATCACTACATTACCGAATGCTTCGCCGTAACCAATTTTTCGATTATAATACAAACTGTCACCGGTCAAGGTTTTGCCTTCATTTCTCAAGATTGAACGTCCAAGAAGATTGCCCTGATCGGTCAAGGTATTATAAATACCACGTTCGGAATATATGTGATTACTGTCACTCACAATATAAGAAGGTCCGAGAATTGTCGCTATTTTTGAAACTGTATTATATCTCAACGTATCCGAGGTCAACACAAACTTCGGATTATTTAATTTTACATTGTGGTTAAAAACGGCAATATGGGTAGCTGGACTATATTCACCCCATTGAGAGGTGAGCACATTATTCTCATCCATCATAACACCCCCCATAAAATAATAGCATAAATCATACATCCGGTCATAATTCAAACTATCGGTAAGCAGTGTCGTACCCTTATTCACCAATTTAACTGAACCGCGTAATTTTGCCAGCTTCGTAGCGCCATCATAATCAAGATAATCACCATAAATAAAAAGCGTATCACCTTGTTCCATGCGAACATTGCTGAAAGCCTCAACCGAATTTGTATTTTCATAAATCAATGCGCTATCACAATACATATACATACTGTCATGACGCATTTTTACAGTACCGACCAGCTCCTGTACACCTGGCCGACTGAGCTTATCGGCCTTAGCCAAATCTGCATGAAGCAAAAATATCTTTGTTTTTTTTTCTTTAGAGGGCTGTTTCTTGTTTTGAGCAACTAAACTTAAAAAGAACAGACAGAAAAGACAAAAAAAAGGCCATCGATATTTAGATAACAATCTGACATTTTTTATCTTTCGCATATAAGAATATAGCGTTTAAATCCTTTTTAGTCTTTCTTTACAATCCACCCGGGATATTTGAAATCACATTTTTGCCAATCTTTATTAATACGGACAAAGGTATGTTTCTGCTTATTTATTATCCATTTTTTCAAAACTACTTCTCTTTGCTTATCAAGAACAATAGTCTTCAATTTTTGATAATCTTCAGAAATCAAAGCCTTATGGCCGGGGATTCTTGTTTTCAACATTACAACGGCACAGACTTCTTTGCCGTCCTTACTATTAACCATTGTGAAAGCCTTGGACATTTCACCGACCTTCATATTATCAACCACTTTGGCTACATCCTGAGGCAAATCCTGCATTTCAAATTTTGAAGTGGCAGCACCTGTAGCCTCATCGATATTTACCATTAGCCCGTTATTATTACGAGTCTCTTTATCTTGAGAAAGATTAGAAGCAGCTGCATCAAAGGTGAATTTTTTATCGCGTATATCTTTCACTATAGAATCAAGACGAACACGGGCATTAACTAATGCGCTATCCGGGATTTGAGGGCGCAATAAGATATGACGGGTATTTACCCGATCACCACGTTTTTCTATTAACTGAATAATGTGATAACCAAACTCGGACTCTACTATCTTGGATACTTGCTTTGTATTTTGCAAACTAAAAGCGACATTGGCATAATCAGGATCAAGCATACCCTTACCCTTAAAGCCGATCTCACCTCCCTTTATAGCAGAACCGGTATCCTCGGAATATAATCGAGCTAAAGTTGAGAATGTAGTTTCACCCTTATTTATACGATCTGTAAATTCACGTAACCGAGCCTTTACTCGTTCGATTTCCTTAAGTGGAATTCGGGGCTTCAACATAAGGATCTGAACTTCTACTTTGGTAGGCACATACGGTATACTGTCCGAAGATAGATTTGTAAAATAACGACGCACTTCAGACGGAGTCACTTTAACATCGCCTATAATTTTCTGCTGCATTTTCTGAACTATCAGACCGTCTTTTGCATTATCACGCAAGGATTCTCGTATCTGCATCGATGTTTTATTGAAATACTCTTCCATCTTCTCTTTTGACCCGATGGCTTGTGTATACTGATTCATCATATAATCCACACGTTGAGTTATTTCAGATTCAGGAACCGTTATACTGTCGAGTTCCGCCTGATGCAAATATAATTTCTGTACAGCTATTTCTTCCGGAATAATGCAATATGGATCACCATCGAATTTACGACCTTCGTATAATGCATTCATTCTGGCTTCTTCAACTTCAGATTTCAAAATTGCCTCGTCGCCAACAACCCATACCACTTGATCTATCACATTATCTTGTGAATACATTTCTACATTCGTTAAACTGGCCAAAACAAACAGAATAACCAATTTATAATTCACAAACTTCTTCATTCTTCGTATTTACTAATTATATTTTATCTCATTTTTTATTGCCCCAATCATTTCGATTAATAGGATACGAAGATAATGAATAATAATTATTATCAATCATTATTAACGGTTTTTAAAACCTCTTGGTTTATTTCAACCTTGACTTTATCTCTTAACTTGTCTATCCAATAATCATAAGCATACCTTTGATAATCTCTGGTCACAGAATCAAGCACCTCCGTATAATCTTTCGGCCCTTTTTGCTTATATCCCGATACAAAGGTTATAGGAAATGACTTCAAAGGTAAAAAATCACCCTTACCAAATACTAATTTATCTACAAAACGATTCTCTCCTTGTGCAAACGTTCCTTTTTCAATCTTCACTTTTTTATTTCCGGAAGCATTAAATCTTTTTTCTATCGTTTCTATCTGATTATCAAAAGATACTTCTTTTATTAACTTATGTACTCGCGAAGCAACTTCTCGATCAGAACAATGAATAACAAATCCTACAAATTTAGGTTCTTTCAAGATATAATCAGATCGATGAATTTTAAAATACATGGCTGGTCCGTCTTTTATTAAAGACGCAGGTTTATTAACCTCCAAAGCCCTTACTTCATCAATCAATAAATCTTCGCGAAAATTGGCTAAAGAATCATTAAAAGAAACATATTTCTTATCCAACCGGCTGTACTCATAATCAAGAACCGTTTTACTAACAAAATCAGTCAATGCTTTATCAACCCGATAAGGATAAAATTGTGCAAAACGATTGAAATCAATACCGGTATAACGATGGTCATCTAAAACAAACAATACCTTATCTGTGAATCCTTTTTCTTTCAGTTCGCTAATCGCGACTTCAAAAGATTTATAATTGTATTCTTTTTTTAATTTTTCCACGACTACTGATACTCCCATATCAAAATCGGGACTATCGGCAAACTGACGTTCTATCTTTTCTCGTAACAATTCAAAAGAAGGAAAAGGCTTTTGATCTAAAACCTTAACGATATGCAATCCTTTTGGTGTATAAAAGACTTTTGATATTTGCCCTTTAGATAATGAAAAAGCAACATCCTCAAAATCTTCCGGTGATTCAAAACGCCCAAGCCAATGACTTTTACGATCATCAGAATATTTATTCACCATGGTGCGAAAATCTACTGAAGGATTATTTTTAAAAACCTGATAGATAGAATCCATCTGCTCTTTCGCCTGAGAGAGCTTTACTGAAGATATATATTGGGGCAAATATCTGAAAATCTGAATAAACTCAATTTTACCTGCAAACCCCGTCTTCTTCATAAAATTGTAAATCTTTAAAGCGGATTGATCTGTCACACGCTTGTCTGTAAGGTACAAACGAGCTAATTGATGACGATAGTTCGCCACTTTATCAAGATATTCAGGATTAAGACTCAACCCATCCTTTTCGGCAGCAATCAATTCCAATTCATGTACTTGAAAAAGTGCAAGCTTCTGCTGAATAGATAAAGTGGAATTTTTTTTAATTTGATCACGCCGACAAAAGCGTTCGAATTCAGAGCAAGTCACTTCTCTTCCGTTTATACGCATCAGCACTGCTTTCTGCTGTGCAGAAGCGGCTAAACTCCATAAGATACAAAAACAGAATAATAATCTGCTCATTCTTTCAAATCAATTTAATAATCAACCACTCATCACACCTACCTATATAGAAATTCTTACAAAGAAAACGAGAAAAATATTATTCTTATGAATTAGGATTCTCACAGACGACTATATTTAGGCAACTCACTTATAATAGCTACATCATGAAGGTGATTTTTAGACACACTGATATTTGTAATACATGTAAATTGGGGCATCATGCAATTTTTTAATTCGCCATCTCCGAGATGAATTTAATACGCACTAAGCGTATTTCCTGCTCAGTAAAATCATCTCCTAATTCATCAACTGCACTATCAATATTATCAGTAACTGAATCTTTAAAGTAATCATAAATATCGAGCATATGATCATCATCCATAATATCACGTAAGAAATAATCGATATTCAATTTTGTTCCCGAATTAACTATTGCATCAATTTCATCAAGCAGTTCATCAAACTCTATACCTTTGGACAGAGCAATATCATCTAATGCCACTTGTCTATCAACTGCCTGAATAATAGAAACTTTCATTTTTGACTTATTTGCAACGGTACGAATGCGCAAATCATCAGGACGCTCTATTTCATTCTCCTCACAATGACGTTTAATTAATTTACAGAACTCATCCCCATAGCGTTTGGCTTTGCCCGCCCCCACTCCGGGAATATTTTGTAATTCATCAATGGTTATTGGGTAAATGGTAGCCATGGATTCAAGTGAAGGATCCTGGAAAATAACATAAGGAGGAACTTGCAACTTTTTAGAAAGTTTCTTACGCAAATCTTTCAACATAGTATACAAGGTAGGATCCACTGCACAAGCAGCACCTCCGCGAGCCGGCATTTCTTCTTCGTCATCCTCAAAATCCTTGTCTTCTATTATTTTAAAAGACTTTGGCTTTTTCAAGAATTCATTACCTTCTTCTGTTACCTTCAACAGGCCATAATGTTCTACATCTTTACTTAAATACCCAGCAATCAAAGCTTGACGAATAACTGAATTCCACAATTTATCTTCTTCGCCCATTCCAGAACCAAAGACCTCGAGTTCATCATGTTGATGAGCAACAACATCATTAGTTTCTCTACCTTGCAGAATATCAATAATGTAATCTGATTTAAAGTTCTCTTTTGTGGCCAAGACTACTTCCAATAAAGTACACAAGAAAGACTTCGCCTCCATCTTTTTCTGCGGATTCAAACAATTATCGCAATTTCCGCAATTATCTTCGTTATATTCCTCGCCGAAATAATGCAACAACGTTTTACGCCGACAGATAGAAGATTCTGCATAAGCCATCGTTTCAGCCAATAATTGTTTACTTATCTCTTGCTCCGCAATAGGTTTACCCTGTGTGAATTTTTCGAGCTTTTGTATATCTTTATTCGAATAAAATGTAATACATAAGCCTTCACCACCATCACGCCCGGCACGCCCGGTCTCCTGATAATATCCCTCCAAACTCTTTGGAATATCATAATGAATAACAAATCTCACATCAGGTTTATCAATTCCCATACCAAAAGCAATAGTAGCAACTATAACATCGACCTTCTCCATCAAAAAATCATCTTGATTTTGAGAACGGGTTGCAGGATCCATACCTGCATGATAGGCACGCGCCTTAATACCATTAGTACCAAGAATCTCAGTCAGTTCTTCAACTTTCTTTCTGCTAAGACAATAAATTATACCTGACTTGCCTATATTGTTTTTAATAAATTTGATAATATCCTTATCTACATCAACCGTTTTAGGTCGAACTTCGTAATAAAGATTCGGACGATTAAATGAAGACTTGAAAACTGGAGCACCAATCATCTGCAAATTTTTCAAAATATCATGCTGTACCTTCGGAGTTGCCGTAGCTGTTAAAGCTATAATAGGTGCTTCGCTGATTTCATTTATAATCGGCCGTATCCGACGATATTCCGGTCGAAAATCATGTCCCCACTCAGAGATACAATGTGCTTCGTCTATTGCATAGAAAGAAATTTTAACATCACGCAGAAAATCCACATACTCATCTTTAGTAAGAGATTCAGGAGCTACGTAAAGAAGTTTTGTCTTTCCCGAAAGAATATCGACTTTTACTTGCTCAATCGCACTTTTATTCAATGAAGAATTTATAAAATGAGCAATGCCATCATCTTCACTAAAATTACGCATTGCATCTACTTGATTCTTCATCAAAGCAATAAGAGGAGAAATAACAATAGCCATTCCATCCATCAAAAGTGAAGGTAACTGATAACAAAGAGATTTTCCTCCGCCCGTAGGCATTAACACAAAACTATTCTTACCATTCAGTAAGTTTTTAATAATAGCCTCTTGATTTCCCTTAAATTGATCAAACCCAAAATACTTTTTTAGTTCTGCTTTTAAATTAATCTTTTCTGCCATATAATCTATTGAGCTGTTTTTATCCATTATTTTCATGCCATAAGAATGTTCTATTTATGACACAAAACAAAGTTATAAACAACTAATCAAATATCAAACAAAAACTTTTGTTTTTTTATTAATAAATGTGCTTCTTATAAAAAAAAGTGTAATTATGAATTTTGTAATTTTGAAACATTGACTTTTTCCAATTGCGATTTGGAAAAAGCGAGTGTAACATGATACTCTTTTACCTTTTTTGAAGGTAATTCGAACATTTCGTCCATCATTATATCTTCTACAATAGACCGCAAACCGCGGGCTCCAAGTTTAAATTCTATTGCTTTATCAACAATATATTCGTAGACCTCATCTTCAAAAGTAAGTGTAATACCATCCATTTCAAACAATTTAATATATTGCTTAATGATAGAATTTTTCGGTTGAACAAGTATAGCACGAAGTGCCGTACGATCAAGCGGATCCAGATAAGTCAGTACAGGCAGACGTCCAATGATTTCAGGTATCAAGCCGAAAGCTTTCAAATCCTGAGGCTCAATATACTGCATCAAGTTATTCCGCTCTATTCTCGAAGCCTTTTTGGAAGCATTATAACCAACAACATGTGCATTCAATCTTTGAGCTATTTTCTTTTCAATACCGTCAAAAGCACCTCCACATATAAACAATATATTCTTCGTGTTAACTGGAATCATCTTCTGATCAGGATGCTTACGCCCACCCTGAGGCGGAACTAGCACTACTGATCCTTCCAGTAGTTTTAACAATCCCTGCTGAACACCCTCACCTCCTACGTCTCGTGTAATCGAAGGGTTATCGCTTTTCCTGGCAATTTTATCTATTTCATCTATAAAAACGATACCGCGCTCTGCTGATTTCACGTTATAATCGGCAACTTGGAGTAAACGAGTCAAGATACTTTCGATATCTTCACCCACATATCCTGCTTCAGTCAGCACTGTAGCATCTACAATAGCAAATGGTACATGCAATAATTTCGCAATCGTACGAGCCAAAAGAGTTTTACCTGTTCCTGTATTTCCGACAATAATAATATTTGATTTTTCTATTTCCACATCATCACCTGTATTCTCTTGAAGAAGCCTTTTATAATGATTATATACCGATACAGAGAGAAAACGCTTGGCCCTATCTTGTCCAATGACATATTGATCTAGAAATTTTTTAATTTCTATAGGTTTGGGCAAATCCTTTAAATCCAACTTGTCTTTATCATCCGTCACATTCTTTAAACCCAAAGCTTCCTGTGTAATTTCATAAGCTTGCGTTACACAAGAATCACATATGTTTCCGTTCAAACCGGTTATTAAAAAATTAACTTCTTTTTCGGTACGTCCGCAAAAACTACACTTCTTTTTACCAGTTGATTTTGTTATATCAGCCATCTTTATTTTTTTATCAAAATCTCATCTACCATACCATATTCTTTAGCTTCTTCGGCTGTCATCCAATAATCACGATCAGAGTCTTTCCAAACTTTTTCATAATCCACATGAGCATGTTCGGCTATAATAGTATAAAGTTCTTTCTTTATTTTCTGAATTTCACGAGCCGTAATTTCAATATCTGACGCCTGACCTTTAATACCTCCCATCGGCTGGTGAATCATAACACGCGAATGTTTCAAGGCTGAGCGTTTGCCTTCCGTTCCTGCCACCAATAATACTGATGCCATTGATGCTGCCATACCTGTACAAATAGTAGCAACATCACTTGTTATAAATTGCATGGTATCATAAATACCGAGTCCATCATAAACACTTCCACCCGGACAATTAATATATATAGATATATCCTTACCTTGATCAACTGAATCCAAATAAAGCAACTGTGCCTGCAAAGTATTTGCTGTATAGGCATCTATTTCAGTGCCGAGAAAGATAATACGGTCCATCATCAAACGAGAAAAGACATCTAATTGAGTAACATTCAACTGACGTTCTTCCAATATATACGGATTCAAATATCCGTTTTGAGCTTTAATCACATCATCAAGAGCCATACCATCCATTCCAAGATGTTTTGTTGCAAAATTTTTAAACTCATCCATATTATTCTTATTTTTATAATAATCCACAGTAAAAACGAAAAGAAACAAAAAGCACAGAGTATTAAAAAGAAGACTCTGTGTTTTTTCTTATAAATAAACGACTACAAGCCCTTGAATTATTCAAACATTTTATTAAATTCTTCTAAGGAAACAGTCTTATTTTCCAATGTAACTTTAGACTTTAGGTCTTCTGTCAATTTTTCTTCAATAGCACGATTATACAGATTCTCAACACTCTCTTTCTTCTTTAGCATTTCCTGCACATAGTTAGTGAGTACATCATCAGGAACCGAATGCATGCCGTATTGAGCAAATTGTGCTCTTGCTGCATTTTTAGCAGTTTCTATAATATCACTTTGTTCAATTTTAAGACCTGCTGCTTCAACCAGTTTATCTTTAATCAACTGCCAACTCAATTCATTGATGCTTTCTTCAAATTTCTTGGATACAAACTCCTCACCTTTATCCTTATTATTCTCAAGAATCATACGTTTGAGTAACTTTTCAGAGAATTCCAATTTCCCAACCTTATCAGAAAGCACCTTACGAACATCCATCAAAAATTTATAATTGCCCTCGGGAATGAAACCTTGAACAAGTCCTTCTTTAATCTTGGCACGAAATTCCTCTTCGCTCTTCACTACATCCTTTCCATATACTTGATCAAAAATTTCTTGGGTCAAATCACCTGGGATAAAACGAGAAATTTTCTTTATTTGAAAAGTAAAATTAGATTTTACATCAGCTGCAACAGTCTTATCTATCTTCAACAATGAAGCTAAACCCACAGCATTCGCCTCATAAGCCGAATATGGATTGATTGTCAACACATCATCAACCTTTGCATCAGCAAAAAGCATTTTTTGTTCATCGTTTTTAAAATAAGACGGCATAATTTGAGCCGATTCTACTTGAATACCCTTTTCTATCGTATTCCCCTTTTCATCCAACTGAACTAGTAAACCTTCAACTATATCATTATCCTTATAGATATCTACATCTTCATTTTTACCATTACGACGGGTATAATTTTCAACTTCGGCATCAACCATTTTATCTGTTACCTCAATTGTATAGTAATTCACTCTATCCTCTTTAGTAACTGTGACATCAAAATCCGGAGCAAGAGCCAAATCAAAGGTAAATTCAAACTCCTCCATTGTATCAAAATCAATTTTTGATTGTTTTTCTTCATTGGAAAGTGGCTGACCGAGAACCTTTAATTTGTTTTCTTTAATATAGTCATATACCTTATCATTAAGGATCTTATCTACTTCTTCTGCAAGAATAGACTTTCCATACAACTTATTTATCATAGCTTTAGGGACCATACCCTTGCGAAAGCCTGGCATTTGAGCTTTTTGACGTGCTTTACGCAACGACTGTTCTACCTTTTCCTGATAGTCTATTTTCTCAATTTTAACAGTAAGCAATGCGCTTACTTTGTCAATGTTTTGTAATGAAACGTTCATTTTGACAATATCTATTTTAATTTATAATCTATATATATAAACAACGAGCCTGCAAAATTAGTGTTATTCTTTTAAATAACAAAATAACATTAGAAAATTATTTTTAAAAGAAGGTTTTTAATAAAAAAAGGCCGCATTTTTATTTTTTTTCAGGTATTAGCATAAATAATTCAAGAAAAAAGATAGAATATCAAATATTATGTGTTCCTTTGCATTGGATTGATGGAAAATTAGTTAATCGATTCGATTACGAGGTATTTACTTCCGTTTTAAAAACGAATCTGAAAACTCTCTATTATTACAATCTTTTTATTAGTAGCCATCAGCCAGAGAGTTTATTATATTTATTTATTTTTATTATTTCATTATGAACATTTACGTAGGAAATCTTAACTATCATGTTAAGGAAGCAGATCTGCAACAAGTTATGGAAGCATACGGTGCAGTAACCACTGTCAAAATTATTGACGATCGTGAAACCGGTAGATCTAAAGGATTCGGTTTTGTAGAAATGGATGACGATGCTGGAGCAGCAAAAGCCATCGCTGAACTTAACGGTTCAGATTACATGGGCAGAACCATGGTAGTTAAAGAAGCTAGGCCTAGATCCTAAACTTTTACAAAAAAAATTAAAGCTGTCCTTTTCGAAAAAAAGACAGCTTTTTTTATGCCCCAAAAAAGCTAATTACAGAGATTTTCCAACTCTTTATTTTATATTTTCACATTATTCTGTTGTATTTTCAATTTGAAAGGCCTTGCGTCGCAAAACAAAGCTGTTACTTAAATATTTTTCACGTACAATTTGATTCTCAGCCAATTCTTCAGGGGTCCCTTGAAAA
>Ga0172377_10002108_pt1 | contig 20354 bp, 16 predicted proteins | sample Pumphouse3metaG_FD_119749 | JGI IMG/M metagenome (GOLD analysis project Ga0172377, IMG submission 119749) | Leachate microbial communities from a municipal landfill in Southern Ontario, Canada - Pumphouse #3 metaG | ecosystem: Engineered > Solid waste > Landfill > Unclassified | place: Canada...
ACCCGCCAAAAATCCGGAGAGAGAGTGATCCGCAATGACACCCACATCAGCACACAGGCAATGGAACCCGCCAATCTTGCGGCATGTTCCATACGTGTAGCCCGTGGGCGTAATACTGCTGGAAGAGATCAAGACCGTCCCCGCGGGTGTCATCCATAAATAAAAGTCACTCCCTGCCCGAGTTGCGGCATCGACATAAGAGTCCCACTTGGTTGTGTTGTTTATACTTAACTCATACGCAGATTCCGTAACAATCAAGTCACTGCCAACCACCGTGCCGCCAGGTGGCATAACGATGGTGCACCGTTCAGCGGCAACAGTAGATCCTAAAATATAAGGGTCAGCGGCCCGCTGATAACTGTCCAACGCAATGAGATTGTTAAATAGAGCACTTACTTTCCTTTCAGTAGTACTGTTGTAGATGTTACTGTATGTATGCATAATCTCCCTCAATCATTCATGAATCTTGCAAGTCTTACATAGACTCCAGTATTAACACTGACACCTACTAGCCTGCCTTTTACACCACTCTCAGATACAAAGATAGTCTTGAAGGTATCTTCATCATATTCTTCATAAGGTACATCTCTCCAAGTGCCTGACCTCTTGAACTTAATCTGGAGCTTAACTGTTCCAGATGTAATACCTGACACCCAGATATCACAGTTACCTATAAGAGTAAACTCTTCAGACTCCTCAACACCACCAATAATGTCTTCCATAAAATCACTCATTTTGTATCTCCTTTGTAAGCTCTCTGTATTGTACTAGAGGTTATCTTTTCAGTAGCAGTTTGATTGTACTTCCTAATACGTTCACTCAGACCACCAGCATAAGCACCTCTCTGTTTCTTCCTATTACTCTTGACCTCTTCAAGTATAGCTGTTCTCTCCTGAGAGGCATACCCTGCTTGTCCTGCACTTGATCTACTGTAAGCTATGTTACCAATAAAAGGTACACTCTTTAAACTTTTAGCTTTGAACTCCTTGTCAGTAACACCTGTAAGAGATGCAACATCCGTGAGGAAGTCATCAGCAAACCTAAGAGGTGGGATAAGGTTATCAGCCACAAGGGTCTTAAGTGGGGCACCTTTCTTGAAGCCTGTCTCTAGAGAGTACTTAGACATGAAGAGCATCTGAAGCATATTGTCCATAGTGTTATCAAGGAACCCACTCTCTTTGCCTCTAATAATATCTTTGAGTTCATCAGCTCCTGCACCTGCTGCACTATAAAGAGCAAGAATGATAGCTACCTTAGCAACCCCCTTGGCAGTATTCCCCTTGTTAATCTCATTGACACCCTCTCTAAGAGCTGCTGAAGTAGACCTCAGGGTGAACGTCTTCAGCATCCAGAAGACCCTAGCATTCCCACCTACAAGATACATCTTACTCTGTTGTGAGAGAGTAGCTGGTTGGAACTTGGTTAACTCTGACACAAGAACAGTGAGGACATCTTCATCAGTCTTCTTACCAAGCTGGAACTTCTGCCATACTTCCTGAACCTTATTACCAAACATAGGCTTGTACTTCTTCAGGAACTCTTCTTTGTTCTGCTTCTTTTGGTAGTGCTTGTATCCAGCTTGCATGAAGGCTTCCTTACCAATAAGGTCAGCATACTTCAGACCACTATACTTAAAGAGTTTATCAACAGTTGCAGCAGACATAGAGTTAGAGCTAAACTCTCTAAGTGTATCAAGGAAGTCAACCTGATCTACAAAAGCATCAGTCTCTCCAAGCTTACCGTGCATATCACCTTTAGCAATCTTATATACATTCTTAAAGGCTGTACCTACTGCACCAAGAGAATCTTTATTAACTCCATAATAATACAGAAGGATAGGAATATCACCAAGCTGTGTGATAGCTGACATGAAGTTACCCATGGTAGTAGCATACCCTACATTCCTCATAAAGTCTACAATACCATTAGCACCTCTCTGTCTCATACGTGCATTGATAAGATCAATAACTTCATTCTGTACATTAGCAGGTTCCCTACCAAGCTGCTGATAGATAAGAGCAGATACACCATCTGACAGATCCTTCTCAAGATCCTCTAGCTCCCTAGCTCTTATATCATACTCAGCTATAGCAGCCTGTCTCTTTGGTCCATCTTTCATCTTATTGATGTGTCTCATATCAGCAAGAAGAGCCTGTATCCTCTTCTTACGGGTACTTCCACCAATAAACTCTCTCTGTCCTACCTTCTCATTCATCTCATAGATATGCCCCATGAGACTATCACTGCTGTTTGAATAAAATTCGTAAGAGCCTCTATCTACAAAAGGTACTGTTCTCTTCTTTCTAGCACCAGGTCTAGGCAACTGTCTCATGTACCCTCGCTGGAGTACATCAGTGATAACCTGAGTCTTCTGTTCTTCAGTTAGCTCCTTGACACCAAGCTTCTTCATCTCTTCTTTAAAGGCAAGAGCCATAGGCCCTTTGTATTCATGGTCTTTGTTTGTATGCTCTATGAGACCTGATACATCGTGGACCCTACGTGGGAAGTAGAACTCTTTGTTCTCTGTCCCTAGCCCTACATCTTCTGATCTCTGTCTAAGGTCTTCAAGCACCTCTCTTACATTGGACATGATAGCAGTAGGAATCTCTTTAAGTATCCCCTGGTTCTCACTGGTGTTAGAGTTCATAAGTGCAAGGTCATAACGAGTCTTCTGACTCTCTGTTAGTCCCTTGTACCATGTCATAAAGGGCTTAACCTTACGAGAGTACTCCCTCTGTTTAAGCTTAAGTCTAGTCTCCATGGCCATAAGAGACCCATAGATCTTCTCACTCCTTGCTTCTATCCTGTCACTAATAGGTCTTAGAGCATCATTAGCAAATGCCATGATGTCCTTACCTTTCTCAAAGAGCTTCTCTCTAATCTTCTCCTTTGGTCCTTTACCAGCCATGATAGCTGATACTTCTTCATCAGTCCTAGGTACTCTCTCATCTACTTTAGGTGGTGCCAAGTCAAAGTCTGCAATATCCTGAGATGCACTATAGGCCTCTTTACCTTTAGTGATAGCCGGTACTAGATTAATAGCCTCTTCAAGAGCCGTATAGTCCTTACCAAGTCCAAGAGCTTTAGCTATAGCAGCCACTACTCTATGAAACAAGGTACTATTCTCCATCTTTATACTCTTGAGTAATGTCTGAAAGTGCTCATCACTAAAAGCCATAGCAAGAAACTCTTTGTTATTAACCAGACCATAAGCAAGGTTTATCTCCTTGATACCAACATTCTCTATATAGTCTGCTGAAGTTTTAGATATTGCCAAGCCCCTTGCTTCTTCTTCAGTTATAGCACCAGTCTTCTTAGCATGTGCTAGGACAAATTTCCTAAGTGCAGTAACCTCATTGCTAAACTCCCCATCAGAGTTCATTACCTCAGAGGTAATTCCATGAACAATCTCATGGAGCATGGTACTATAGCGAGTTGTGTACCCAAAATAGACAATACCTTTTTGGTAGTGATCTTTATTATCAAACTCTACTACCACTGATTCTAGCTTATGATGATCTACATTCTTAAGTAAGAACTTAGCAAGCTCTTGAGTTACATTATCAATTGCCCCACTATTATTAGCAAGCCACTCTAATGTGACAAGTCCATTCTTCCACCTCGTTGCAAATGTACCTACCGGAGCAGGCTCCGTCTCTCTTAGTACTTGAAGAATTTCAACAGCCCTCTCTACTGCTGGACTGTCTTCTAGTTTATATAACTCTGCTATACCTCCAGCAAATCCTCTAGGGTTTGACATATATTTCTCAGCTAGCTTATTAGCCTCAGCAGATATGTCAAGCTTTCCTGCTTTTATCTTTTCATTTGCTTCCTTTTGTTGAAGGGGCTTGAGAGCCTCAGGGTTCTTCTCTTCCTTAAGTCCATACTCCTCAGTAGGTGCAAGACCTTCTGAAGGAACAAGAATATCTACAGCTTCAAGGAGGCGACTTAAACCATTAGCCTCACTTATATTTAGTCCAAGTAGATCCCTTACAGCACTTATAAACTTGCTGAATAAAGTTCTATCATTCTTCCCTTTTATCTCCTTGAGCATGCTTCGTATATTCTTATCGGTTATACCATAAGATACAAGTTCATAGACATCATCAGTAGCCTCATTTAGAGATATCCTAGTCAGCTTATCCAGCTTGCTAGTGTCTATAGACTCTTGATACTTAATCAAATCATGTCTAATCTCTTTGATTGCCTTAATTGCATTACCTTTAGGGGTACCAACCATCTTTACTGTATTGGCATTATACATAGCAGTCATAGTAGCTACATGGGTAGCTTCATGTGCTACTATAATGGCAATATTATCCCCTGTATCAAACAGCTTATCAGATGCAACAAGTACATGTTGTTTGGTACGACCTTCAGTTGCCCAAGCAATCCCTTTAGCCCCTTCTTCCAGCCCTTTGAGTCCTTTAGTAGCTCGTGTTTGAACGCCCCATTTATCTATGAGTTCAAAAGGTACATCTTTGATAGATCCTTTAATACGATCAAGGAACATCAGAACAAGAGGATCTTTTATATTGTCCCTTGCTACTTCAACAGCTGCTGATAATGTATCAACCTCTCTCAACTTCTGATCCATATCCTTAGGCTTTTCAACTACCTCAGCCTTGGCTTCTTCAGGTTTCTTCTTACGTCTTATTACTTTCTTAGTAGCAGGCTCTTCAGTCTTAGCTTCTTCAGTCTTCTTCTTGCGTCTTATTCCTTTCTTACGTACAGGTTTTTCTGCTGCCTTAGGTTCTTCTACTACTTCAGGTTCTTCTTTAGGAGCTGCCTCTTTCTCAAGGATGCTGATAGCCTCTTGTATATCCTCAGAAGGGCTAAGAGCTTTAAGTTTCTTAATAGCCTCTTCAAGACCATAGGCTTTCTTACTTGCCTCGGCTATAGCTTCACCTTGGCTTGGGGTATCCTCTTCTATGTCACTATCCTTGGCCCATTCCATAGCCTCTTCAGGATTATTAAAAGACTCCCCAGTATCCTTACCATTCTTCCAGAGTTCAAAAGATACCCTGTTGTTCTCATCTTTTTTAGGCTCTAATACATACCGCTTGTCCTTAGTTACATAGAAAACCTTAGCCTCTTTAGAATGCTCAGCTGCTGTAGCCTTCTCTCCTTTAGGCTCTCTCCACTCTTTAAAGGTCTGATACTTACCTTTATCTTCCTGAGTGTACTGAGTAGGATCTGACTTAGATTCTTTTTCTGTACTAGATCCTTTCTCCTTTAGGGCAGCTGCTTCTATACCAGAAAACTCTCTCTCCTCTCTAGGAGCAGCTCCTATACCAGACTCTTCCTCTACATCATCCATTACTTCGGTATCAGTATCAGTCCCTTCTTCAGTAAGTTCCCCAGTAAGTTCTCCCTCTAGCTCTTCACCTTCACCACTTAGCTCCACCTGCTTCTCTGGCTTTACACCATGTGCTTTAACTTCTTCTTTGTCAAGAATAGTATCATAGCTTGTGACCTCTCTAGAGATACCTTCCTTACTTTTCTTAGCAGCATCAGAGGCATTCTGTTCTTCATTGAGCAATCGTACAATCATTGCTCTTACACCCTCATCAGTCAGCCCCCCGTTCTCTGACATCTCATAGGTAAGTGCCTTATATAGAACACTACCTGAGTTCATTATATCTCTTGCAACGTTTGGCTTGAGCTTTCCAGCACCCATCTTAACTACCAGCTTAGCCATTTCTTCAGGAGTTACTTCAACCCTCTTAACAGGTTTTGCATTAGGGTTAGTTGCTTTAGGATTATTTACAGAGTCAAGGAGATACTCTGTAATAGTCTGCTGTTCCTCTTCAGTAAGGGGTCTGGTAATACTGTCTGTCTTCTTCTCTCTTGTAGTCTTATTCTCAAAAGGTTCAAGTTCAGATACCTTACCTGACTCAATAGCTTTTCTGACTATAGCAAGGTTAGGAGCACGTCTCTCTAGTCCATCTTTACCAATAACCTTCCATCTAAGTGCTTTAGTCTTAGCACTCTCTACTATGGTACCATCAGTCCACTCAGCACGCGCAAGCTTATTACTACCTTCTTTGTTTGTTCTAAGAGCCTCTACTGGTACTGTAACCTTAGTGATGTTCTTCTTAGCAAGGGCAGCAATGTACTTATTAGGTACCTTCTGTTTCTTGAGAGATATAGCTACATCAGCTTTGATACCTTCCTTGGCCATAGCAAATGATTCTTCAGGGGTGAACCCATTGCTACTCATGCTCATAGCTTCTTGTATACCCTCAGGTGACAGAGGGGTACTATCAGCTTCTTCTGGTTCTACCTTAGCAGGTCCTATCTTAATAGGTTTTACTGCCTTAGATTTAGTTACCTTAATAGGTTCTACCTTAGTAGTTACTATAGGTTCTTTAGTAGGTTCTCCTACTTTAGTAATTACTATAGGTTTCTTAGTAGGTTCTCCTACTTCAGTAATTACTATAGGTTCTTCAGCTACCTCAATAGGTTCTCCTGCTTTAGTAATTACTATAGGTTTCTTAGCAGGCTCTTCTACTTTAGGTTCATTAAGTACATCAGCTACTTCTTCTTCAACCAGTTTTCTATTCTCTTCAATATTCTTAGAGAGTTTCTTCCTCTGTTTCAGAGATAACCCTGTATTAGTAGCTAGCTCTTGAGTCTGTGTTTCTATCTCTTGGATACCTCTTTCTACAGCAGCCTTACGTGCAGGCTCTTGACTCATAGCTTCTACAGCCTTCTGATACCTAGTAGGAGCCACTTGAGGGGGTGTTGTGACCACGCTCTCTTGTGCCCCTATACCATTAGGTGCATCAGGTACAACTGCCCCTTGAGCAGCCTCTAAGGAAGTACCCTCTGGGGGTGTGCCTTTTAAGAGAGTACCCTCTAAGGGAGTACCTTCTGGGGAAGTACCCTCTAAGGAGGTACCTTCTACAACAGGCTTTGCTGTAGTAGCTGTATCAATAGGATTACTGTTAGTAGGAATACCTTCAGCTTGAAGGGTTGGATCAGGGTTGTTAATAATACTTTCTTCAGGAGTCTCTACAAGTGTCTCTAGAGATACCGGACCTGCCTGTACCTTATCAAGCATATTACTCTTGTAGCTATCCCCAATCTCAGGATCAATCTTAGAAAGACCCATAGAGATAGTATCTAGAGTATTCATTCTGGTGTCTATGTCATCAGATGCTAACCCTTCATTCAGCTTATTCCTTACAATAGTTTTATGTCTCTGACTCATTGCCATAGTACCGCCAGCAATTACACCACCAGGAGCAGAGCCAATAAGGAAGACATCAACAAGGTCTGGAAGAGAGGAGTCAAGTCCTACTGAATCTCTGTTAGCAGACTGTATCAACTCATTAGCTACCTCAGAAGTACCATCAGCTACAGCACCACCAAAGAGACCAGCAATAGATTCCTTTGCACCAATACGCTTGATAGTAGATGCTATTACTTGGTCACTAGTTACTCTTCCTGAATCCATAAGAGCAGTAGTAAGCTTCTTGGTAGCAGCACCAGACAATGCCCTACCTGCACTCTTACCAATACCAAAAGGAACTAACCAACCAAGAGCTTCAGTACCTGCTTCTGACCATCCATCAATAGCAGCATACTTCTTTTGTTCAGCTTCAGATAGATCAGGTCTTTCCATCTTAATACGTTCCAAACTAGAATCATAAGTACCATGCCCAATAACCCCAAGACCAGCAGCAAATGTAGCAGCTCCACCAACAGGAGTTGTTAAGACACTTGCAAGGGCAGTAGCACCACCAAGGACAGCAGTAGTAGGAAGACTTCTTACAATACCATCTACTACTCTTCCTACCCTTGAATCTGTATTGTAGTATTGAGAGATGTCTGGACGGGCAAAGGGAGACTTCAGCATACTCTCTCCTATTCCTTGCACAGTCTCCGATCCAATGCCTCTACCAATAAGATCAGCTGTCTCTCCTACTCCTGTATAAATATCATGGATAATATCCATGGTGGTACCTCGCTCTTCAGCATAAGGTACCTGTACTGCCTCTGGTTCAGTCTCATAAAAGCTGTCATCTAGTTCAAACATAGTATTACTGGTTCTCCTCAGTTTTGTAATTGCCTTTCAGAAGCCTTCCAAAGTCATGAAGCTGCCCCCTAATTGCATTATCAAGAGGGCCATTCTTTCTTGGACCTAACAGTGTTCTTCCATGATAGGTCAAAGGAGCCTGGTCTGGGTTTGCTTGAGTCACAGCAGGTTCTACCTTAGATGGAGATTCTACCTCAGGTGAAGCATTCTTAGATGCTTCATAAGCCTCTATGATCTTAATGGCTCTAGCTCTGTCATTATCAGTCTTTAACACCTTCATAAGCTCTGGAGTTATCCTATCTGCATGAACCTCATGCTCAAAAAAAGCCCACCCTTTTGCATTAAGAGGTTTAGCAACTTCCTTAGTAGCTCCACTAGAAAGTCTAGAAGCTATTGCTGCTTGTTGCTGAGCATAGAAAGAATCTGCATCCAGAGGGTCATAGCCATTAGTCATAGCCTTTTGTTTTATAGCTTCTTTCCTATTCGCACCAAGTGTTGGAAAGTCTTCAAGTGACTTACGATAAGTAATAGCATACTGTTCTGGACTGAACTTATCAGCATCCTTTTTGGTAAGTGTAGCAACTGTAGCAGCAACCTTCGGATGCAGAGTAGCCAACTCTATAAACTCTTTCTCTTTATCAGTCTTACCTTCTAGTATACCACTCTTCTTCAGAGCCTCCCATTCAGCAGTATTTTCCTTCAGCTCTTGTGCAGTGGTGAAAGTAGCAGCATCTTTTCTATTCTGTTGGTTAAGAGTATTCTGTCGGTTAAGAAGGTCAAGAGCACCCCGTCTGTTAGCAGCATTCTCACCAGCTGTAAACCTATTCTGTTCTATTTGGTCTGCACGTTTGTCTGCTAGTTCAATACCATACAGTTTCTGAGAGTTAGCAAAGCCTTGTTTTTGCAGAGTCTCAGAGTTAGTAAAGCCCTGTTTCTGTAGAGTCTCAGCGTGTGCATAGTTATCTTTTGCAAGAGCTCTGGCACGCTGGTCATTCAATTCTTGCAGGTGAAGTTGTCTCTCATAATTTACCTGAGACCTCATGTCTTCCCATGCAGCCTCTTTGTTCTTCTGCATTACTTCGGCATAGCTCTGCATGCCCTGTCCTACTCCTGCAATAGCTCCTAACATTCCAAAGTTACTCATTGCTTACCTCCCTTGAGCATACCAGCTCTCTTCTGCTGGGCACCGTAGGCTTGCATAGCAGTGTTCTGGTCTGGCCTGTCTGGCGTACCTGTCATCTTAGCTGCCCTCATTCCAAGCTCTTTATGCTCTTTATCCATAAAGGGTTCAGCCTTTTCCTGCAACTCTACAGGATCAACAGTACCATTATGAATACCTTCCGTGATATACGTTTGCAAGGTCTCCTTGAGTATTGCACCAATTTCCTCTTGTGACTCTACTTTAAATAAACTAGCGGCATTACCAATCTGTACAAGATCTCCTACAAGGAACTGGAATGCAGCAAGGAGTACTTCAAGGGCGGGAGGCTTTCCTTTAGCTCTTGCAGGCTCTTCCATCTGTTTGTTGACTGCAAGTGCAGTATAAGGTACACTCTTCTGTGCAGTGTCTCCAGCACTTCTCAGCATCTCTAGAACACTACCAGCTGTCTCCTCACTATGCAGCAGATGTGATAGGGCAGTGATGTAGGCATTTCCCTGTCTCTGTAGCTCTGGTGATGCCTTAGGTATTTTAATCTCCTCTGTGTCCTCTTGAGGCATACCTTCTTCTTGAGGCATAGTCTCTTCCTGAGGTGTACCCTGTTCTTGAGGTGTACCTTGTTCTTGAGGCATAGCTTCTTCTTCTTGAGGTACTTCATTTGGCTGATTCAACTGTTAATCCTCCCAGGATGTCTCTCATATTAGCTGACCTATCAATGTACTTCTGACTAAGTGCTTCCCATGCAGCCTCTCTCTGTGCTACTGTAGAGTCAAGTGTACCTTGAGCTGTAGTTATCTGGTCATTGTAACCACTAAGAACTCCGGCATTCTCAGAGAGTTGTGCAGCTTGTTGAGCAAAAGATCCAGTGGCAGCTGCTAACTCTTTTGAAATTGACTGTGTTACTTGTGCCTTATACTGAGTCTCTATCTTGGCAGATGCCTCATCAAGAGATGATATAAGTGAGTCATTCTTATAACCCTTTACCATGACATTCATTACATTACCAACATTATCAGTAGCACCAAAAACGGTATGTCCCATCATGTTTACATCTTTGTTATACTTCCCATCCCAAGATGTAAATAAACCTGTTTGACCTACCATACCACCAGCAGAATCCTTTGGTAAGTAGTAAGTCTTTTGTACTTTATCTCCTGGCCCCACTACCTGTACTTTTATAAGAGACTTCTGGTAGGCACTATAGCTATCATTAACAGCCTTATCAAGAGAGGGTAATTCTGACTGTGCTTTGGAAAGAGCAGCAAGCTCACTGTCATACGTACTCTTGTAGTTATTATACTCTTTTGTAGCATCATCTACCTTTGCTTGATAATCACCAACAGTAGACTGAAACTTTGCCTCATCCTCTACATACTGTTCATGTGCTTCAGGTGTAGCAGAGAAGCCAAGGTCATCATAGAATTGAGTAAGGTTATCTGGTCTGTTATTCCTTAGATCATTAGCCCTTATCCCAGAGTTAGACCTGTCCCTGTTTCCCCTGAGCATCCCTTCATTAGCCATCAGGCGAAAGCCTCCTGATCTGAGCCATATACCTGATCTCTGATAGAGGTCCCTTTAAGCTGTCCTCCACTAGCGGCAATACTCTGAGAAGCTACTGCACCAGACTTACGCTCTCTTGTCTGCACTGCAAGTTCTCTCTCTGTAGCTGCATCATCTATCTGTGCTTGGAGAGCATTAGCAGCAGTAGTAGCTGTAATATCTTGCCCACGCTTTTGAACATCAGCATTAAGAGATGCTATACCTACTGATGTCGCATTATTTGCAGCATAGAGTTTCTCTGAAAGAGCATTCTGGATAGCTTGCTGTTCTGCCTGAGCCTTCAGTGTCGCTTCATTAGTCTCACCAGCAGCATACCCTTCTATAGCTTTGCCTCCAATAGTAGCACCAGCCTGAGCCAACCCACCTATATTACTTCCTGCTAACTGTCCTGTCTTAGCAAGAAGTGAGGCACCTCCTGCAGGACCCCCACCTGTGATACCAGAGACTCCATCAGAGGCAGAAGTGAATGAGTTTACACTATAGAACTTATCAGCATTACTTGCAGCAATTTGAGTACCTGCTGCACCTTCAACATTAGACCCAGCAGATGCTACGTTAGTACCAATCTCTGTACCAGCAGAAGAGAAAGTAGATCCTACTTCACCCCAAGCACCTATACCACCTGTTACTGCACCACCTATTGCACCATACAGTAAACCTTTGCTAATATCCCCACCAACAAGAGCCGCTGTAAGTCCACCAATAGCAGCCCCTATGACAGCTCCTGCTACTATAGAGACGGCAATCGTTGTCACTGCAAATGCTACAGTACCAGCTGTGAAGAAAGCACCTGCAACAGCTGTACCAATTGCTACTTCAATACCCATTATACACACTCCTCTTTTGTAGATACATAGAGTATCTGGTCTGCTAGCTCGCATACCTTCCTAGAGCCTATCATCTTCATAAAGAGCTGAAGAGATCTTCTCTCTTTATCTACATAGTTTACTATAGACTTTATACCTCTGTTATCAATCATCCAACATCATGTTTCTATGGCAAAGTCCCTAAGCTCTCTGCCTCTGCTCTCTCTAGAGACACTATAGATATGCGCTTGAGCAACCTTAGGAGCTACCTTCTCATAACACATACAGCAGTCTTTATAAAGAAACCATGTCCCGTTAGTCACCCCCATTATGTCCAGACGGATTCTCATAAGAGCATCTCCTTCCGCAAACCTATTAACAATATCTGCTAACTCTCCAAGGTCAAGTATAGTACATGGCTCTATCATAATACACTGATGTCCGTGAGATAATAGTCTACAAAATCACCAAGGTCTACACCTGCTGTAGAGCCTACAAACTTAAGTGTGTTCTTGGCAAGTGTCTGTACATTGTTGATAGCATTATTTACAGCGTCTGCCCCAAGGTCAAGGAAGTCAGGATCAGTAAGCATATTCTCTACAGAGATCTGATAGTTCTGCATGATCGTAGATGCCTGAGTACTTACTAATTTAGCTGTGTCTGCACTTGTATTCTCTCTTTGTAACAAGAGGTTCTGTTCATTTATCATCTCTTGAAGGAATGTATTATGAGTGTTCTGCATATCATTCAAAAGAACTGTATTAGATTCAGATGCACCTTGCATAGCTGCTGTAAAAGCATTAGCAATCTGTGCATCTTTTGCAGCTACGTTAGCTTTCTGAGCAGAAAGATACCCAGACACAATGCCGTCTGCCTGAGACTGGGCCTGTGCTATATCTCCTGCCTGTTGCTTACCTTGGGCAGCAGCATATGTAGAAGCATCTTGAGCTGCAATAGGTACTGCTGCTTGTATTGCCTTGGCCTGAGAGTTACCTGCTGCCATGGAGGAGTTCAACATGCCCTTGCTAGCTGATTCTTTCTCTCCACTAAGACGGGCCTGTGTGATATAAGGACTATCCTCTGCCAAGAGACTGTTGAGCTGTCCTCTTACAGTGCTCTTATCCTCATCTACATAATCAAGACCACTTGCATTCTTTGTAATATCATTTGCTGCTGCCTCTTGGTCATACCCTTTATATTCTGGTAGGTCTGTACTTGCAACATCCTTGTAGGCAGCACCTGTTAGGGCTGATACCTCCTGTCCTTTCTCACTTATTTCTGTACCTTCTTCTGCCATTATACCCTCTCTGGTGATACTCTAACAATCTTTGTGGAGAGTGGACTAGCAGATGCACTACCACCCAACCTTAGGCCATAGTACCATCCCTCTCTCCTGACCCACCCCATCCCATCTTCTCCAAGATCATCCTTCATCTCTTGGTCACTGAGCTTCCTACACGAATAAGAAATGAGCTGAAGCCTCATCAGCTGGTACTTTACATCATGAGCTACACTACCCCTCATGTTTGTGTCATCGTCCACTGTAGGGCCACTGGGACCGTCCCATGCGTATCCTTTCTTTGCAGTAAGATACCCATCTGTAGTAAGAATAATATAATCTGTCTCTATTCTCTTCTCAGGGTGGATAGCTGTTAGGGTAGTATAATCTCTAGAGAGCTGGTATTTATAACCACATGTATACCAAATCTGATTATCTACCTGTGTCATTGCCCTATCTCTCTAAGAGCTGCTTGACGCTTAAAGAATGCAGCTTGCCACTGGAAGAGGATTGCAGACGATACCTTCTTCACCTCTGCGATGGTAAGCTCATGCTCTTCTCTGTTCACATCTGTGATAACTGCTGTGGTAAGCCCGTTATCTTCAGCAAGCAACGCAGCTCCTCGGATAGCCATAGCTGAAGACTCACCACCTTTCCATGTGCCAGCAGGGTCAGTGGTAGTTGCAGGGGCATTTGCTTCTTGCTCAAAGGTTTCCCAGATACTGGTAATAAGTTCAGCCTCAGGAGTACTTGCTGGTTCAGCCACATTACCACAAGAGCACCATTCAAGATACTGGCACCAGTGCCTGTTGTGTACATCTTCTGGAATAGTTCTTTTATTTTCAACGTCTATTACGCCGCCATCTTTTACTAATTTGTACTGTGTCATGTTAAACTCCCTGTTCCTTCAAGCTCTGCATCAAGTTGGTACTCACTCCCAAATATATAAGTATCACCAGCAGCAGCAGCCCCTATCTCGAATCTTGCAGAGCTCTTCTCTACGTTTCTCAGACGTGTATCAGATACATTAACTACAGAACCAGCACTTATAAGGGTTGCAGTAGGGGCAGCATACATCTGTTTATAGTCAACTGTAGTGTTCATAATTGCTAATGCAATTGTGGCATACATCCTTGCATTACATTTCTTATATTGCAAGTAGTACATGCACCTATCAAGAGTCTCTTCATAGGGAACATAGCTGAGTGAATGTGCAACAGTGCCTTTTTCTAACTGCACCTTAGTTGCATCATTAGGAACAGTTACGGATACATTACCTGTAACTGTAATAGAAGCACTACCACCATTCAGAACTGTAGTACCACCAATAGACCCACTAAGACCACTACCACCATCTATCCAAGATAATGTGTAGGTTCCAGATGGAATATTCTCCTGTGCTATAACCTGTTCAATATGCGTATTGGAAAACTTACACCACCTATCATAGCCATACTTTCTTATTGCAACAGTAGACCATACACCATCAAAGCCTCTCTGGTTTACTGTGAAGTTACCATTTATTAAGAAGTTTGTAATATGGGTAGCTGTTTCAAGGTCTGAAATACTAGAAGTATTAGCAAGTATTCTTGTATCGTGAGAGGCAATATCAGAAGCATTAGCAAGTATCCTAGTTTCATGTAAGGATATATCAAATGTGTTATCAGATATATTACCTGTGTTAGTACTAACAACTGCTGTAAGAGCAGTAATGCTTGAGGCATTGTCTACAGCTGCACTCTCTGCTCTTACTGCTGAAGCCTCTGATGCTGTAGCTGAGGTAGCTGCACTAGTAGCAGAAGTGGCTGCTGCTGTAGCCTTAGTGGTAGCTGTAGTAGCTGAGGTAGTTGCACTAGTAGCCTTAGTGGTAGCTGTAGATGCACTTGCAGCTGCTGCTATAGAATAGTTCTGGCTGTCTACAGAGTAAGCCTGAGCATCAGATACGAAGCTCTCTGACTTCAAGGCCCAGTGCATTGCACTATAGGCTCCTGAAGTTACCTCTACGTCTTCTGGATTCTCAGCCCACTTCTTCGCAAGTGCAGCCCATGCAGATACTGTACCCTCCATAGCACTGATATCAGCATATGCAAGTGTGAACCCTGTGTCTGTCTCTGTGTTAATACTGTTTACATCAGCTGCATAAGCTATATCACCATCTACAACTGTTGCAGGTGGTGTGTAATATTTTGACATTTAAACCCTCCGGCTACCCTTAAGATAATCAGTAATTATATTCTGAATAGTATGTTGTGGTCTGTATGTCTCATTTGTAAGTATCTTATAAGACATGTTAGTTCCCTTGCCTTGGATATAAAGAGGGATTCTATTAGTAACTGCGGCTCCTACACCATATTTCATCACACCCCAGACACCCTCTCCATAAATAGCACCACCAACTACACTTTCAATCACAGGTGTGTACCAGATAGTACTTGGAGAACCTAGTTCATTATAATCAAAGTCTACCTTGATATTAAACTCTTGTCCTGACTCAGCAAATATCTCAAAGGTGGCTCCCTTAAACATCTTCCAACTACGAGGAGAACCATAGTGGTAGTAGGTTGTACTCATCCTAGTAGTAATAGGCGAACCATCAAAGGATGTACCGGAGTCCATCTTAAAGACATACCCTTGGTCATCATCAGATGCGAAGATGATGTAGTCTGATTTAGTAGAGTCCTCACCTTGAGCTACCATAGATACCACTTTATTATATGCAATAAAAGTAGCACCTTTCTGGTCACCACTCTCAAATGATACAAAGATACCAGCCTTATCATTAAAGAATATACGGTACTGATTTAAGTCTCTACTTGTTACTGTAGCTGTTATAGTATGCTTCTTGTCAAGTAGTGTCTTCTTGAACTTCTGACTGATACTACTAGACGCATAAGAGCCATACTGTTCCACAGCAGAGAGGGTAGTAAGTCCTCTGTCCTCTACAAAGAAGATAGTACCTAACATCCTCTGTGCTGTACCAGAGAAAGCTCCAGATACCTGAGAGAAGACTGTCAGCACAAAGTCATCAGCTGTAGTACCACTTAGGATACGAATACCTTGTCTAAGGAAAAGAATAAGAGTAGAGTCAACACCAACCTCAAGGTCTCTTACATCATCCCCTAAGCCAATCTCACCAGCCCCAAGTGTACCATCCCATCCATTAGGTACCCCAAGCTGAGAGTACTGGAGAGACCCTTCTGGGTATATCAGGAAAAGGTAGAAGTTAAGTGCTATAATGTTAATAGGGATGTCAGCTAGCCCCATACCTGAGTTATCAATAGCTGTTACTGTAGTGCCATCAAAGGCTCTAGCCTTATTGACACCATCACACCAGTACATTGAGTAGGCATCTGAGTTAGCCTTGAAGTTGTAATCAGTGAACTTGAAGCTGCTGTCACCATAGGCTATGGGATTACTAGAGGTATCTATCTCTACCCATCCAGATGTTGAATCCTCCTTATAGAAGCCTACCTCATTTATCCCTACCTTCTTCCTGAAAGCATAGACCTCATTCTCAAAGATATGAAGTCCAAGTATAGGCCCTTCACCAGGAACTACTTGGACAGAGAGACGGGCATACTCTATACCAGCATGATAATCTGAAGTACCACCAGTTACAGTCTCTACAAGAAGAGTAGTTCCTACTGGTACTGATGTCTCTAGAGATTCGCCAGAGAGTATATCACCAGAGCCAAATAGACATTGTACAACTACCTGAGCATCTCCACCTATGTAGCTGCCTGAACTAATAACACCATCTTCAAGAGCTATACAGGTGGACCCATCAGATGTCTGAGTAAGAGTGTCACCCTTGAGTATAGCATTTGAACAGCCTGTAAGAGTTATTACAAGTGACTCATAGGCAGAGGGGAGTAAAGCCCCGTCCATTCTCTCGAAGCCAGCAACACTAGTGTAACCTCCATCAGAGCCTTCTGCCATCATGTAATTAACACAGTCAATAAGCTCTCCTGCTTCTAGCTCAAGAGAACTAACATTCTCATTAACACCACCTGCTAGGTTAATTACTTTAGATGCGTAAGAAGCACCATAGACATAACCATGAGGAGTTACATAATAGTTACTGAATGATATTGGACTAGCTTTCATTATGTCTCCTGTTATACAAAAGGTCTTACCTGCATTCTATTCTTAGGATTAGCAACACGCATTAGCTGCCCCATCATCACCGTTGCCTCATGGGCATACTCACTATAAATCTCTGGACTACCAAGGTAGATGGACATCTTCTCTACTGCCTTGTATGCAATCAGCAGATGGAATGCAAGAGGCATAAGAGGGATATCATTATCACTAGTGAGGATCTGAGGGTTCTTCTGATACCTGAAAGAAATGCTATAGGTACCATTAGGAATACTTGCAAATGTAAGGCTGAAAGAGGAAGGGTCTATAGTAAATGTTGATGGTACTCCTAGCTGAGTATCATTAAGATGTACTCTTTCAAATGTATCTCTCTCTATAAACTGAAGATACTTCTTAGTACTGTTAGCCTCTATAACAAAAGAATCCTTCTGGTACTTCTTCAAAGGCAGGGTATCAGAGAAGAATACATCCATAGAATCATAAGTACCTTTGTTTGCTTCTGTAGAGAATGTCTGAGTCTTCTCTAACCATGTCCAGTCTTCTCTAAGATTTTGAATGTCTACATAAGCATCTGAGACAAAGTATGCAAGTGCTTGTTCTGGCCCCTGTACTGTTGATATAAAAGAGGGGCCAGTACCTTGCATCCCACACAGAACCCTTGCCTTACGGGTAAGTTCTAAGTAGGTAGACATTATTCACCTTCAAGCAGAGCTTTAAGTTCAGCATGAGTTGCATTAGCACTGAAAGTTACACCTTTGATTGACAGTGAGTCCATCATCTCTTTACGAGTAAGTTCTTTCTTGTTCTCTACTACCTCTTCTTTCTTTTGCTCTTCCACTTCTTTATAGAGCCCAAGATGTCTATACAGCTGTGGGTATTTATCATAGGAAGACTGGTGAATTGCCATCTCTACACCAGTCTGTTCTACCATAACATTAATAAAAGGATCTTCTTTACGCATATATACTTTCTCCTTAAGTCTCTCTAGAGAGACCTTAGTAACTCTAGAGAGACAGTTGGTTTAATCAGCCTTTCTTAACAATCCCAACAGCCATAGCAGTAGGTTGTACAACTGCACGCCCATAGATGAACAGTGTACGCCAGTAGCTACCAAAACTCTTCTCAATCTGAAGAGTATCTACCTTATCAATCTGAGAAGCAAAGGTACATGCTTCTTTAGTACCAGCAATTACATAGGTGGCAGTATCACCATCACCATCTGTTGCTGTAAAGAGGTTGTTACTTTCATAGATAGTAGTCTGAGCAATCTTACCAATAGCTCCTGTGCGAATAACACCAGTGGAGTCACCCGTTACATCAGCTCTCTTAAGATCACCTTTTTGCAACAGTGCAGTAAACCATACAGGGAGGATAAGCCACCGTCCTTCTGTGGGGATATTAGCTTCAGTGAGGACAGAGTTAATGTCTACAATAAAGTCAATAGCATTATCCTTTGTAATCTCAAGGGTAGTACCAGTACCTGCCAGAACACCAAGATTAACACTACCACTGATAGCTCCAGCAGCAGCACCTTGATTGGCAGGAGCTGCCAGTGTGGAGATGTACTCAAACACCTCTTTGTCTACGGCAATCTTGATACGTTCAGCTGCATCAGCTGCAAACATGTTAATGAGGTCAATATCAGCCTGAGCTTTGTTGACATCATCAATCTGGAATGCACTGTAGAAACCTTGCTCAATGGTAAGGCTCGTAGCATCCTTGGTAGGTACTTGGTAAGTCAGCTCATCACCAACTGCATAGGCTGTTACATTGATCTCAGGGGTCTTACGGATGTGAACCTTACTGCCTTGGCCCTTTATCTCCCCTTCGTAGTCAGTATTGAAACACTCTTTGTACATGGTTCCAATACAGAAGTTTTTAAGAACCTTCTTGGAATACAACTCCGGGATAAACTTGGAGCCATCTACATAAGAGCTGGTGATACCTGTGTAATCTGTATTAGTACTTGGACGAATAGCCATAATAATATACCTTTATTAAACTATGAGTCCTTGCATCGTAGCTTTATCAATTTGAGCTTCAATAGCTTGTGCTTCTGAATATCTCCCTTTGTACTTACCACGGTTCAAGTCATCATAGAACTTATCTATATATGCTTTAGAAATCTTCTTAGATTCTAAAGCTCCAGTTTGGGATGCAGCAGCACCATTACCAACAGGAGTCACTTTGTCAGCGAGCTTGTCTATGTGTGCAGGCTTAGATCCTTTATAGTCTAGCATGTACCTGATAATTAATGCAGCGTTCCCTTGAGCTTCGGCATTGGTGAAGTGATCACTTCGTGGGAGTCCATCAACATCTATTTCCTTGCACCATTTCATGAATGCAGGATCAAAGTTAATCTCTTTCCAGTCAGGGACTGCTCTCTCAATACGGCCTAGGAAGACATCATAAGCATCTTGTTTAGCATCTTTAGCGGACTTCTCATTCTGTATCTTCTCTGTCTCACGCATACGTTTGATCTCTGCATCATAACGTGCCGTGGCAGCAGCAGTAGCTTTCTGAGTCACACGCTTCATTGCTTCTATAGCTTGCTCTCCTAATTCTTCCGTATCCTCATCTGTAAAGGCTCCTTCGAGTGGGTCTACAGTAGGTATTGCAGCTTCCAACTCTTGAACTCGTTTTTGCAGAGCATTGACATTTTCCAAAGCAGCAGCTAATTTAGCCTTTGCATTGTAGGCATTGTCATCCCGTGAAGCACGAAGATTCTTATACCTCAATTCCCAATTCTCTGTCTGTGATTCAGACTGTTCGTCCGTGGCAGGCTTAGGAGTAGGCGCGACCAACGCTTCCTCTTTCACGTGTGTCTCTTCTGCACCAGTCTCAACCTTGGTAGTTTCCCCATCAGTGGTCACATCTGAGGAAGGAGTACCAAAAAGTCGTTCTTCAAGTTCTTTCTCTTCTCTTTCCAAGCTCTCAATACTATCTCTCATTATTCACCTTGGGTCAAGGGCCTTACTTAGGGTTGACCTCTAAAATTTTAATCAGTCTGTCTATGACACCCGAGGCTCCTTGAAGGAGCGAGGTATCACTCTTAGGGGTTTTAAGTTCTGTAGTCAATATCCTATCAGAACTCTTTAGTTTTTCAAGAAGGAGCTTAATGTCTCCTCCTTGAATCCGTTCTATCTCTTGATTTGTTAGGTTCTGTTTATACAACTTCCCAGTCCTCAGAGAGCATATCTGGTTGAGATGCAAGCCAAGGAACAAGGCTTTTCGGTGCATCTTGATTATCTGTTTTGAGGCCAGTTGTGTTGATGTAGATATAAGGAGACGTCATCTTTGAGAATGCGTCTGGAACTTGCAACTCAATAAAGATACCTTTACCATTCCAGCCTCTACGAGCAACTTTCTTGCCTTCTTTCAATGCTTCTATAGCTTTACCAAAGT
>Ga0172377_10002109_pt1 | contig 20349 bp, 21 predicted proteins | sample Pumphouse3metaG_FD_119749 | JGI IMG/M metagenome (GOLD analysis project Ga0172377, IMG submission 119749) | Leachate microbial communities from a municipal landfill in Southern Ontario, Canada - Pumphouse #3 metaG | ecosystem: Engineered > Solid waste > Landfill > Unclassified | place: Canada...
CACTCGCGATATCTACCACGTCCTTTTGCATAAAGAAGCATCCGATCGTGAGCTGGTATGGGTCGGAAGAGCCACCGTCATCGCCATCGCACTTATCGCATGGTATCTTTCCACGGATCAAAACTCAAGCGTTTTGAAACTCGTCGCCTACGCATGGGCAGGATTTGGTGCCGCCTTCGGTCCGCTCGTCATTCTCTCCCTTTACAATCCGAATATAACCCGTCTGGGTGCAATAGCCGGCATGATTGCCGGTTCCGTCACCGTCATTATCTGGAAACAGCTGGAGGGGGGGGTATTTGATGTGTATGAACTTCTTCCCGGTTTTGTCGCGGCATGGGTCGCCATACTCGTATTCAGTCGTATCGGCAAGAAAAGTTCCTCTGAAAGCCAAAGAATTTTCGACGAAGTACAAACACGCCTATCGCTGCCGCGATAAAGAGATTACGACTCAACGGAGTCACGGATTAATCCGTCCTCTTTGCTCAGTCTTGAACGCATCGTTTCGCGAACATAATCCATCCCGTTGTAAAACTCTCGCATCATCACCGAAAACAGATAGCTTCCTTCGGGAATGATTTTCTTCCCTTTATACGCACCGAACAAAGTCAAAAGGGCATTTTCGATTATTAAAGGCTCTTTTGCGGGAGTAAGACCGAACAGTTCCACCATCATCCGATACTGTTTGATCGCACGCGGAGGAAAAGTAACGGCATGGGTAATCGGCAATCGTCCCTGAGAAAGAGCCTCGGCGTAACGGGGCAGAGAAAACGTATTTGCATAGAGCGTATTTCCGATAAAACTGAACGCGCCGCTTCCGATTCCTACATATTCGCTCCGTTCTATGACATATTCGTCGATAATTCCCTCTCCCCTCAGCGACCAGGCCCAGCCTGAACGCTGCGTGTAAATCCCGTTTAACCGCTCATCGATGATCCGATAGAACTTCGCCTCTTTATCATCGCTTAGCTCTCCCCACCGTTTGCTAAGGTTTTCACGTATGCCCGGTGCATACATCAGCGGATAAAAAGTCACTTGAGGCGGGCGCAGTCTCAATATCGTGTCGATTTCACGATGTAAATCTTCTTCGCTTTGATCGGGATAATTGTAGATCATATCGATATTGACGATCGGAAAACGCCCGATAGCCAACTCGGCTTTGGCATATTGTTCTTGGGCAGAACCGAACTTTTTATAGCGGCCGATCTGTTTGAGTGTTTCATCGTTAAAACTCTGGATTCCAATCGAGAGGCGATCGATTTTCCCCTCCAAATAGGCTGCATCGAGATCTCCCAAATGCGCCGGATCACTCTCACACGACACTTCACGAATCGCAAACAGCGATTTTGCCAGATCGATCGTATCACCGAGTTCACGCGGTAAAATCGTCGTCGTTCCCCCTCCGAAATAGATCGAATCGAATCGATATCCCAACGCATATACCATCCGCATCTCCTGATGCAACAACTCGAAATAAGCTCTGGCACTCGGTTCGTCGAATCGGAATTTATGAAAAGAACAGTAGGGGCACAAGGTCAGACAAAAAGGGATATGAATGTATAAAAGACGCGGGGTCTCATCAGATGCAAACGGGAGGCTTCTCTCGGTCGGTTTTAAATGCAGATATCGCTTTACGGCCCATCGCATCGTTTTCGAAGCAAGCTTCCGCGCAAGCCTCATGCGAATTGTCTCGGAATATTCACTCATCCTTAGGAATCCGCTTCAATCCGTTTAGCAACACACTCTGGCTGTACACATAAATCTCTTCCATATTCTCGCGCATCAACAAATGTCCGTCGATTAATAACGAGGCCAGCCCGTGGATCGATGCCCACACCATCGCCGCCTGCACCATCGGATTAGCCTGTGCAATAATTCCCTGTTCCTGCGCCTCCAGAAGTAGACCGATCAGCGCATACAACCCCGTTGCCTGATTTTCGTCTTTGTAATCGCATAACTCTTCGCGTTCACGATGATACTTATCACCGAACAGCAAACGATACAACGTCGGATGGTGTATCGCAAAATCAAGATATTCTCGCCCCATTCGATCAAAACGTTCCGCCACACTGGAATGTTTATCCTGAAAAATCGGGGTCAGGAGCAAGTCTAACCGTTCATACCCTTTTTCGATAACGCCGAGTATCAATGCCTCTTTACTGGGGAAATGGCGATAAACCGCTGATCGTGATGTCCCCAGCCGCATCGTCAGCTCACGCAGTGTTAACGCGTCTATCCCTTCTTTATCGACCATCTCCAATGCCGTCGTCAATAGCGACTCTTTGAGATTTCCATGATGATAAGAAGATGTTTTTTTAATAGATTCGGGCGTATTCATGCAAACATTGTAACACGGATCGATCAAAATGAAAAGGCAATGTTGACATTGTTCACATTTAATGTTACCATTGTCAACATAAAATCCTAAACGGAGTATCGTATGAGGTATACTGCCCTTTTGCTCCTCACTGCCCAATCACTGATGTGCGCCGATCTAGCATCATTGCTTCCGAGTGCCAAAACCAATCTGCAAATCGAATCGGTCCGGCTAGAAGCCCAAAAAACCAAAGAACAGCTCGAACAGGCGAAAACGGCCTACTACCCGACGCTCAATGCCACCGTACTCTACCAGCGCAAAGACAAAGCGACCGCATTCGAACCTAAAACGATCCACGGTTTGGAGCTGGGGACGCAGGTCAATATCTTCGACGGTTTCAGACGCGAATCGACTCTCGATGCCATCCACTCCGCCATCGATTCGGCAGAACACTCTCTCGCGCAAAAAGAACAGGATGTTTTGCTTGACACGATCACAGCCTATTACACCTATTTTAATGCCAAGGCAGAGTTGGATGCCATCTCGGACAAAAAAACCGAACTCTCCGCACAGGTGGAGCGCTTTAGCATACTGGTCAAAAACGATCTGGCGACGGACGATATCCTCAAATCGCTGATCGCTTCAAAACTCCAATCGGAATACGATGAACAAAACCAAAAGATCATCCTCGAACGGAGCCGTAAAAATCTCGAACTGCTGACGGGACAATCGGTTCAGTCTCTCGAATACAGAGAGCTTTCCGTACCGGCAACCACCCAAATTAAGCGCAACGATTTGAAAGCCGATCAATCCGCAATCGAAACTCTGAGCCACAGCGAGGGACTCTATACCTATCTTCCGACACTCACGATTGCTGCAAAACACCGTACCTTCGATTACAACGACTACGATACGATGAACGGCGCCAATATCCAACCCGAAAACCAAAACGAGATCATCGCATCCCTTTCAATGACGCTGTTTGATATGGGAAGCATTGCCAAAGAGCGCGAACAAGCCCGTCTTTCAACCCTGAAAGCCCAAAAACTGATCGAATACAAAACCAAAAGTATCCGCAACGAAGCCGATATCGCCCTCATGAGCCTCGATGCGTCCCAAAATGCCTACAAAGCGGCACGAGCCGAAGAAGAATCACGTAATGTCGCCTTTGTTTACATCAAAAAACGGTTCGAAGCGGGTTTAGTCAACTCCACCAATTATCTGAGCGAACTCAGTGACCTGAGCGCCTCACGCGCCAGAGCCCAAAATGCCCGTAATGCCCTGCAAATCGCCAAGGCCAATCTGGCCTACGCCTACGGAACCGATCTTATGAGCCTACTCAAGGAGAAAAAATGAAAATTGCCCTATTAACGACATTATGTACTATGACCTTGTGGGGAGATGTATACGCTACGTTCGAGACCCAAGCCTACCGTGAAGCCTCTTTGGGGATGAATGCGTCGGGAATCGTCAAACGGGTCGCCGTTGATAATGCCGACCATGTAAAAAAAGGCTCCCTTCTCCTCGAACTCGACAGTGCCGAAGAGCAGCTATCGCTGCAAATGGCAAAAGCCGATTTGGATGCCCTTAGCAAAGAGTGCGCTTTTTTAAGTGATCAATACGGACGCTACGAGAGAAGCGCACAGGTGTTTGACAAAAATACCCTCGACAAGCTCAAATCCGAACTCGATTCGAAACTGGCACAAAAAGAACGGACCCGTTTATCGGTCGCCTATGCCGAACAAAAGCTCTCCAAAATGCGTCTTGTGGCTCCGTTTGCGGGGAGTATCTCCGAGAAAAATATCGAGGTGGGGGATATGGTCTCTTCGATAGGAGGAACACCGCTGTTCAAACTCATCAGCGATCAGACCAAACTCCTGATCCGATACGACTCCAAATTTGCCCCGAACGTCAAAACAGGAGACCGTTTCTGTATCTCCATCGACGGAAAAGCTACGGGAAAATGTTCCAAAATCATCAAGATTTACCCCTCTATCGATACCAAAAGCCGCCAGATGACTGCCGAAGCCGATGGATCGGGTCTGCGTCCCGGTACCTTCGGTGACGGTATGATTAGCGCAAAATAGGGAAAACTATGTATAAAATCGCCATTCTCCGCCCTATTACGACGATTATGTTCGCTCTCGCCCTGATTTTTTTCGGGCTGGTCGAACGCTCCGGTATGCCCTCGGCACTTTATCCCAACGTCGACTTTCCGATCGTCATCGTCACTACTACCTATAAAGGGGCCAATGCCGATATCGTCGAGAGCAAGGTGAGCGACAAAATCGAAGAGGCCGTCAGCGGTATCTCGGGACTCGATACCCTCAGTTCGGACAGTTCCAAAGGGATCAGCGTCGTCGTCGCCCAATTCAAACTTTCCAAAGACCTCGATGAAGCGGTCAATGACGTCCGGGACAAAGTTTCCAGTATTCAGCTCCCTAACGAAGTAGACAAACCTTCCGTCGATAAATATTCGATCAATTCCGCTCCGGTCATCACTCTCTTTTTGGCAGGTAAAGACGGCCAAAAACTGATGAAACACGCCGATGAAATCCTCAAACCGCGTCTTCAGCGGATCGAAGGAGTCGGCGGAGTGACACTGGAAGGACTGCGCAAAAAACAGATTCTGATTACCCCTGATCCTGCCCTCCTCGCCAAATATTCACTGACGATGAACGATTTGACGAATGTCATCCGTGCCCAAAATGTCCGGATGGACGGCGGGAAAACCGTTGATCCGCGTCATGAATACCAAATCCTTATCGATAACGACAGCAAAACGGCGCAAGCCCTCAGTGCCCTTCGCATACGTGAGGGATTATCGCTGGGCGATGTCGCCACCGTAAGCGATACCTTGGCGGAAGAGCGCAGTTTTGCTTCGCTTGACGGACAATCGGGTGTTTTACTGATGGTTAAAAAAATGACCGGAGCCAACGAGATTGCCATCGCCGATGCGGTACGGGCTCAATTCCCGTCTTTGGCGGCATTGGAACCGACGATGACTCTCACTCCGTTGCAAGACGCGACACAATATATCCGCGATACCCTCCATGGCGTGCAATTCGACCTTATCCTGGGCTCCATTCTCGCATCGCTGGTTATCTTTCTCTTTTTGCGAAACTTCACCCTTACCCTTATCGCCGCCGTCTCTTTACCGGTCTCTATTTTCGGGGTATTTGCGATCATGGGATGGAGCGGCCAGACGTTTAATCTTCTCACCCTCACCGCCCTCACTCTCGCTATCGGTATCATCATTGACGACGCTATCGTCGTCATCGAAAACATCTTTAAACGGCTAGAAGCGGGACGGGATCGGATCAATGCCGCCATCGAAGGGGTACAAGAGATCATTTTTTCCATCGTTGCCATCTCCGCGATGCTTTTGGCGGTTTTCGTCCCTATCGCGAAAATGAGCGGGATCGTCGGACGGTTTTTCACCAGTTTCGGGGTGACGATCATCGCCGCCATCGTTGTCTCTTTTATCATCGCGGTTACCCTGATCCCGATGATCGCATCGCAAATCGCCAAAGGGGAGCACAGCCGTTTTTATCATCGAACGGAACACTTTTTCGTCGCTATGGAAGAGCGCTATCGCTATCTGATTCACACCGTGCTGAAATACAAAAAGACGACCCTATTCACGGCATTAGGAATCTTTGTCGTCTCGATCGTCCTCTCGGGGACGCTGGGGATGGTATTTATGCCCAAAGAAGATAAAAGTCAGTTCGATATCACTCTGAAAGCTCCCGTCGGGATCAGCGTCCACGGGATGAAACAACTCTCGCTCGATGTACAGCGACGTATCGGGAAAATTCCCGAAGTCGAATACTGCACCCTCTACGTCGGACGGGGAGATGATCATAAAGCGAACGAATCGGCTTTGTATGTTCGCCTAAAACCTCTGCACGAGCGTACCAGAAGCCAGAGCGATGTCATGAAAGAGACCCGCACCATGTTGGAGAGTCTCAAAGGATTCACTATGACCAGCGTGACCGAGGTCAACGATATCGCGAACTATGAGATCAACACCCCCTATCAGGTGATCCTCAAAGCCCAAAGTGCCGATCAGGCGGAAGCCTCGGCACGAAAACTGATGAAACTGCTCAACAGCATCGAGGGGACGACCGATGTGCAAAGCAATATCCAGCCTAAAGCGCCGCAGTTGAACATTACCGTCCTTACCCAAAACGCCACGCGCCTCGGCGTCAATGTCGATGATATCGCCCACACGATCGCCGGTGCCTATTCAGGGGACAGTACGATCACCTTTCTACGCGAACGGGGCAAAGAGTACGACGTCGTGATGCGTCTGGACGATACCAAACGCGAAAACATCGAAACGATCAACGCCCTCAACGTCCGTACCTCATCGGGAGTGACCGTACCGCTATCAGCCGTAGTGTCGATTAGCGATGACTATGCACCGACAACCATCAAACGGTTCGACCGTCTCAAAAAAGTGATCGTCGGAGCCGACATCACCAAAGCGCTCCCTCTGGACAAACTGGTCAAAATCGTCAATGAACGCCAAAACGAATGGCTGGATAAAGGAGTGGCATTCGAACTCGACGGCGATGCCAAACACATGCAGGAGAGTAACGAAGCCTTCGGTGTTGCTATCGGTGCAGCGCTGGTCATGATCTATCTGATCCTCGCCGCGTTATACGAATCGCCGTTACAGCCGCTCATCATCATGAGTGCGCTTCCGCTGAGCTTTACGGGAGCGTTTATCGGTCTGTGGGCGGCAGGGATGAATATGTCGCTCTTTAGTATGATGGGGCTGATGCTCCTACTCGGACTGGTGGGGAAAAACTCTACCCTCGTCGTCGATGCGGCGAACCGGCTGCGCGATTCGGGAAAAGAGCTTGATGAAGCCATCGTCGAAGCGGGACTTTCGCGTCTGCGCCCGATCCTGATGACGACGACGGCGATGTGTTTCGGGATGCTCCCCCTCGCCCTCTCCGTCGGAGAAGGTTCTGGGGTTAAAGGACCGATGGGGGTCGCCGTCATCTGCGGGCTGTTGCTCTCGACGCTGACCAGCCTACTCGTCGTTCCGGCACTCTACAAAGTCCTCGCACCGTTGGATGCAAAACTGCGCAAGCTCTATACGATTAAAAAATAAAAACTTCTTTCGTCGTTCCCAATCAAGTCGGGGATGACGACATATAATCCGTCTGCTATACTTTCAGCACTTTTATCAAAGAATTATGAATGAACCTAGACGATTTAGAGCGCCTTTTACATACGAATGCCGCTAGCGTAACCGAAGAATACACCCGACTCTTTCACGGACGAGGCAATACGTACGGCGGATATCGGTTTCTCACCGTAGACAGTGTCGATAAAGTCCTCTTTACCGTGTTATTTGACGCGGATGAGCAAGAAGATGCGATCGTCTCGATGTTGCGTGATTTCTTTTACGCTGAGGATAAATGGAAAGCACTGATTGTTCAACAGCGCTATCTCCCCGCATCACCCTCGACCGTAATAGAGGGTGAACTACCGCAAAAAACCTTTGCCATCGAGAACGGCCTCAAGTATCACATAAACTTTCTCAATGCCCAAAACATCGGATTTTTCCCCGATATGAAGCTCGGACGGGAATTTGTCCGTCGTAACGCATCCGGGAAAAACGTCCTAAATCTCTTCTCTTACACCTGCTCTTTTTCCGTTGTAGCGATTGCGGGGGGAGCGACGGCAGTTGCCAATGTCGATATGAATAAAAACGTCCTCTCGATGGGAAGAGAAAATCACCGTCTCAACGGACTCGATACGAAAAATGTGGAGTTCATGCCCTACAATATCCTCAAATCATGGAGCCGTATCCGCAAAAGCGGTCCCTATGATCTGATCATTATCGATCCCCCGAGCTTCCAAAAAGGCTCTTTTGCCGCAACAAGCGATTATGAGAAAATTATCCGCCGACTGCATGAATTCGCGGCAGAGGAGTGTATCGTCCTCTCGGCGCTCAATGCCCCCGAACTGGACAGTGAGTTTATCAAAAACCTTTTCCGTGAAAATGCTCCGGAGTTTCAATATATCGAGAGGTTAGAAAATCTCGAGAGCTTCCCCGAAATCGAAGAAGAACGAAGCCTTAAAAACCTGATATTCCAAAAGTCCGCATCAATCGCACTGTAATGCAGGATAATCAAGATACCCCGTTTCATCCTGCGTATAAAAACTGGCGGGATCGGGAGTGTTCAGTTCCGAATGGGTTTTAAAGCGTTCCGGCAAATCGGGATTAGCCAGAAAAAGTGCCCCAAATGCTACCGCATCCGCTAATCCGTCCCGAATCGTCTGATTTCCTCTCTCGAACGTAAAACCGCCGTTCGCGATCAAAATTCCTTTATACGCATCTCTTAAAATCCTGAGTTCTACGACATTCGCCCCGTGTCGGATATCTCCTTCGAGCGCATCGATAATGTGAAGATAAGCGAGATTGTACGCATTGAGCCGTTCGCAGATATAAGAGAAATGTTTTTGGGGATCGGAATCTTTCATATCGTTGAACGTGCCGCTGGGAGAGAGTCTCACCCCCGTTTTATTCGAACCGACAGCGGCACAAACTGCTTCGACGATTTCGCATAAAAAGCGTGTGCGATTTTCGACCGATCCTCCGTATTCATCCGTTCTCTGATTCGTTCCGTCACGTAGAAACTGATCGATCAGATAGCCGTTGGCTCCGTGGATTTCGACTCCGTCAAACCCGGCTTCCATCGCATTTTTGGCCCCCGCTATATAATCCTCGACAATGTTTTTGATCTCGCCCGTACTCAACGGATGCGGTATGACAAACTCTTTCATCCCTTCATAGGTATAAATACTCCCTGAGGGCTTAATCGCCGAAGGGGCAACCGGCAGTTCTCCGTTATGAAAAGCGGGATGGGAAATTCGTCCAACATGCCATAGCTGTAAAAATATCCTGCCTCCTTTTTCGTGTACGCTCTGTGTCACCTTCTTCCATCCCTCGACCTGTTCGGCAGTATGAATACCGGGCGTGTAGGGGTAACCTATCCCCTTGGTCGAAATCTGTGTCGCTTCGGTGATGATCAATCCGGCAGAAGCTCTTTGCGTATAGTATTGAACCATCATTTCATTCGGAACATTATTATGAACACTTCGGCACCGTGTCATCGGGGCCATGAATATTCTGTTGTTGAGACGGTACTCTCCGACGTCGATAGGTGAAAGCAAATCCATGACTAACTCCTTATACGATAATAAGGCCATTATTTCACAAGGGGTTTTAAATCACAATGAATAATATTTAGTAATTTTTTTTCAAAGTACACCCCGTGCTTCTTTTTGCAAAAAGAATCGGGAATTACGCTATAGGAATATAGATATCGGTACGGAGATTTTCAGTTTTAGTTCGGCGCGGGGCGCGATTGAGATATTTGAACATGGGACCGCCCAGTACGCGCACTCCGCTTTGGACGATCCAGTCTCCGATCAGGCGGTACGTTTCGCGCATCTCTTCGTATGCTCCGCGATGCAGGAAAACGGCATATTTGCCTCCCCCTATACTCTTGCTCATCACTTCTCCGGAAGGGATGATACTTTTATCTTTCCAACTGATACAGGCATCGCAGCGAAGTTTGTCCGGCGGAGTCAAAGCGGGATTGTCATGGCCGATTCCCCATGCTTCCGCATCCTCATCCAAAAGATTTTTTTTATAACGGATATTTTGCTCTTTCGCAAACGCCAACAAAACGTTCCATGCCTCATTGCACGCGACATAATACGGGCCTGTTCTGCGGACATAAAGGACATCGAAAGGTTCGAGTTCGACAAAACGTGCAGAGAGGGTAACGGCAGAATGGGTCTCTTTGGCCCGGCGCGAAAATTCGGAGGGTGTTTGCCCGAAATGTTCTTTAAACACTTTCGTAAATGCGGCGCTCGTCTCGTATCCGCTCTCCATCGCAATAGATGTTATGTTACGGTCGGTTTTAAATTTGATCGTCGTTTTTTGCAATCGGACACGCCGGATATAATCCCCGACACTCTCGCCGACGATCGATTTGAAAATCCGATGAAAATGGTATTTCGAAAATCCGGCGATTTTCGATAACTCATCCAAAGAAAGATTTTCGCTGCTGTGTTCTTCAATGTGTCTGACGGTTCGATAGACACTCTGAAAGTACTCCTTTTGAGTCGAATCCTTCATATCGCTACAACACTTCCAGAGCCGCATACGGTGTATTGTAGTGGATCATCTCGCTCATTTCCCCGTTTTGCATATTCAATGCCGAATACCCAAGACCGGAAGGTGTCGCCGCACCGTAACGGTTTGCCGTCCATCCCGCAGGCTCGGAATAACCCGATTCAGACCAGATAGCACATAGATCACTGCATTTTCCCGATCGGCTCACGATATAGGCATGATTCGGAGAGCTTTCGTCTTTTTTACCCGTTCCGCTTGTCGGCAATGCCAGTTTGATACCGTTAATCGTTCCGTAACGGTAAAGATTATTGACCCCTTCTTTGCGAGTTTTCCCTTTGGCATCGTGATTGAAAATAGCATTTAAACGATCAAAACTGACAAAATCGGCACCGCCGTTCAAGACTCCGCTGTTATCGCTCGTACCGTCACCGGAGCGATCCCAATGGTAAAACCATTGCGTACCCACATGGACGGGGGCGATCAATTTCCCCTCTTTACCCAGATCGATCACATCGTTCATCACCCTTAGCGATACGGTGATTTCACTGTTTGCTTCTTTTACGACAATCGCATAATCGTTATGGGCTTTCTGAACGCTCGGCAATGCCCTAAACGTCACCTCACCCGAACTGTTGAGCGTAAAAAGAGCATTGTCTCCCTTACCTGCGATCAGAGTCGCACCGGAATGGGCTTTATAGACGGGTGTAGATATCGAAAATTCCCCTTCCAACAGATCGTCCGTGCAGATCGTCTCACTGCCCGAAACCGCCGACACCATTCCTAAAAAAAGTACTGTCACATCTCTCAAACACATTTCTTCCTACCTCTTAAATCGCGATACCGAGAGATCGGATAAACTCTTCGACTTTGTGCGTGTAATCATTATCCAATCCCAACTCTTCATTAATCTCTTTATGCGATTTGGCCTGCGGAGCTACTTCGCTGCGTACACCTATCGACTTGGCCGCTTTTACAAACGCTTCGGCCTGAATGCACGGTTTATCAGGACGTTCGGTCGAACACACCAGATACATCGGAAGTGCCGAAGTACTCAGGCGCTGTTGCGGTGAAGCACTCTCCCAATACGCGGAGTCGGTACCGAACGCTTCATCATAAAAACCGTAATGTTTGCCGTTCATCACTTTTGGTATATCCATCGCTGCACTGTCAAGCGAAACGGTTCCGAGCCACGGTTTCAAATTCGGATAGCGAGTAGGATCGGATGAGAGGAGATCGACGAGATGCGCTCCGGCAGAATGCCCCATCAATACGATTTTAGTCGCATCTCCGCCCCATTCAGCCGCATGTTCTTGCACATAAGCGAGTGCGGAAGCAACATCGTCCGCCTGTTTCAAAGGATCGGCATCAGGTAATAAACGGTAATTGACCGAAACGAAAATGATCCCTTTCGGATTCCAGCGCGCTACTTTGTTATCGACGACACGCTCCATCCGTTTGTCCCCGATCTTCCATGCTCCGCCGTGAACCATGACAAAGATAGGAGCATTTTTCGGTGTGGCCGGGAGATAAACATCCAATTTCTGTTTCTTATCGCTTCCGTAAGCAAACTCTTTGGCTCCACTCGCGTTTTGCGATCCCGAAGCAGCTCGTGCTTCGGAACGTTTTTGGATCATATCCCGGATCGCTCCGGCATTCAGCTCCAGTGTCAATAGCCCTGCAAGCGCCAAAACAGCCCATGCGAAACGTGTCGTTTTCATCCGTTACCTCTTTGTTAAAATAAGCAACATGATTATACGATGATTAATAAAACGAAACTATTTCAATCTTGCTATTTTTTCGTGCAGGCGACCGGTATATTCTTATCCCGCGCATATTCCACCCCCCAGTCGATCATCATCTCCAAGATAGGACGGATCGCTTCGCCGTGCGGCGTGAGGCTGTACTCCACTTTCGGGGGGACCTGTTCGTAGACGACCCGTTTGATCAGGCCGTTCTCTTCCATCTCCCGCAGTTGCTGCGTCAGCATCTTTTGGGTGATGCGGGGCATGAGCCGGAGCATTTCGCCGTTACGCAATACTTTTTTGTCGTGCAAATGCCATAGAATAAGTCCTTTCCATTTTCCGCCTATCAGTTCAAGGGTGAGTTCAAAATGGCAATTGAAAGGAGATTGAATCATTTATAGTTACCTTTTAGTATGTACAGTACTTTTTAGTACGTTCTTGATTTTAAATACTGTATTCTATAAAATCACTTCTGACAAAATCTTGAAGGAGAAACGGTGAAACATGTATTGTTATTAAACCTGCATCAAAAATACGAAGGGATCGCTAACGGAAACTTAACACGGGATATTCTAAAGGAAGCCAAATCTTTTTTTCTGAATCATGGGTACGAAGTCAAAGAGACGACTATCGATGAGGGATATGACGTAGCCGAAGAGTTGGAAAAATTCAAATGGGCCGATCTCTTTTTCGTCCAATCTCCCGTCTATTGGATGGGATTGCCGTGGTTGGGAAAAAAATATATCGACGATATTTTCTCGGGTGGAACCGGTGCGGTCACCTACGCCAGCGACGGACGGAGCCGAAACGATCCGTCTAAAACCTACGGAAGCGGCGGCTTGATGGGTGAGAAACGGTATATGCTCAGCTTTACCTATAATTGTCCGGAAAGCGAATTCGATAATCCCGACGGTTTTTTTGACGGGCTTAGTCTGGACCAGGCCAACATCGCCCTTCACAAAACATTTCAGTTTTGCGGAGTGAAACCGTATCCGAGCTTCTCCGTTCACGACATCTATAAATCGGAATTCGATCTCGATACCGCTTTGCACAATCTGCATAGCCATTTAGAACAAAATTTACACTAAGGAAATACCCATGCGAAACGATTTTGAAAAAGCGATGCACTTCCGCCATGCGTGCAAACTGTTTGACGCCACAAAACCGATGCGTAACGAAGATTTGACCTTTATCCTCGAAGCGGGACGCCTCAGTCCCAGTTCGTTCGGGATGGAACAATGGCAATTTTTCGTCATCCGCGATACAGTGATGCGCCAAGCGATACAGGCAGTAGCATGGAATCAACCCCAAATCACGACGGCATCCGTCCTTATCGCCGTCGCGTATAAGAAAAAAGTCCGCAGTACCGATAGCTATATCAAAGACGAATTTGCAAAATTCCACTATCCAGACTATCTTTTAGCAATGTATGCCGGTTCCGTCGATCCCCGAAGCGATGAAATGTTAGAGTGCTGGTCGTCGCGACAGGTCTATATCGCGGCGGCGAACATGATGACTGCTGCCGCATCGATCGGAATCGATTCATGCCCTATGGAAGGATTCGACCGTAACGAAGTAGAAAGTATCATGGGGATTGATACGCAAACCTACGGTGTCCCTTTGCTCATTCCGTTTGGATACCGTGTCAACGAACAACCTCCGCTTCACCGCTCAGAACTCAGTGATGTCGTAACGTATATTTAAAAAGGAACCCAATGCACCCATTTACCTACTATAACCCGACCCGCATCGAATTCGGACGCGGCAAAGAAAACGATATCGGAAAAATGATCGCCGAACAGGGAATTAAACGGCTTCTTCTCGTTTACGGAACCGGTTCGATCAAAAAAAACGGCTTATACGACAGAGTCATTCAGAGTCTTATAGAAGCGGGAATCGCTTTTGAAGAGCTCGACGGCGTTGTCAGCAATCCACTCCTCTCCCGTGTCCATGCGGGAATCGAAATAGTAAAATCGCACGATCTCCAAGCTATTCTCGGTGTCGGCGGAGGCTCAGTCGTCGATTCGGCCAAAGCGATTGCAGCCGGGGCGCTGTATGGGGGTGATGTATGGGATTTTTTCATCCAAAAAGCCTCTATCACAGCTGCTCTTCCCGTCTATGCGGTCATGACTCTCGCGGCAACCGCCAGCGAGATGAACGGCAACTCCGTAGTGATGAACGATGCCACCAAACAAAAATACTCTATCAGTTCCGTACTGGTCAATCCGAAAATATCCATCATCAATCCCGAACTGATGATGAGTGTCACCCCCGAATATCTCGCCTATTCGGCAACCGATATCATCGCCCATACGATCGAAGTCTATTTTACCGCGACCGATCATCCCCATCTTCAATCCCGTCTCGTAGAATCAATCGTAAAAACGGTCATCGAAACAACCGAAATTCTCCTCAAAGATCCGCTCAATTACGACGCACGCGCCGAGTTTGCATGGGCATCCACCCAAGCGCTCAACGGATTGACGAACTCCGGAACGGGCGGCGGAAGTTTCCCGAACCACATGATCGAGCATGCCCTCTCCGCACTCTTTAATATCGCCCACGGTGCAGGTTTGGCTATCGTTATTCCGGCATGGATGAAATGGTATAAAGGTCAAAATCCCGCTCAGTTTGAGCGTTTTGCCAAAGAAGTTTTCGGACTGGAAAGCGCGGATGAGGGAATCGCCGCACTGGAACACTGGTTCGACTTCATAGGTGCACCGGTTACTTTATCCGCGGCCAATATTTCACGCGAACGTATCGGAGATATTGCCGAGAATGCGCACGGATTAGCGCAGTTGTGGGGAATGGGCGAAGAATATCCTTCCGCAACGATCGCAGAGATACTCAAAAACGCCTAATTAAACTCTGATTTTCTCTCCGTAGCGCACTTTGCGCTCGGCGGTATAATCCCACCAGACTTTAGCATCTGCACCGTTCATAAAATCAGTGATGGACATCAGCACATCCAACATACACGGATCTTGCTTCTCTCCGAATGCTTTACAAAATCGAACATACAGATCGTACGGATCTTCTCCGCGCAGCTGCTCGGGACGGGTAATGCCTATCTTGGCAAAATCGGCAGCTACCGTTTTGCCGACATTGGGAAGATCGGTCAGTTTTACAACGTTTTCTCGTACTACTTTCGTCGGATTCATTGCTGTTTTCCTCTAATTATACGAAAAGTTCTTTCTCTTTTTTAGCTGTATCGGGCTGAAGCATTTGTTCCAAAAAGCTTAGGGTATTGGACGATGCATCTTCCGATTTTTGAGAAATTTTTATCCCTGCGAGCACATCGGAAGTCGACATCGCAACGCTTTGGGAACCGCTAGTATTTTTCTGATCGGATTTTTGTGCTTCGGCGATCTCTTTTAGAAGTTCTTTTCTAAAATCGGAGACCATCTTATCAATATCCATCGGAATATTGGGATTCTCTTCTTGCTGCTTTAGAAGTTTATCGCGATACTCTTCGACTATCGCATCGATTTTTTCCTGATTCAAATCTCCCAAAAACTGCGCCGCACCTTTAGTTATGAGATCTTTTTTAAAGGTTGCCAGCTCGGTATTATTGGCATTGATCTCATCACGTGTTTGATAGGGGTCTGCCTGAAATAATTGGTTGATCAAATCTATATATTCTTGCGAAACGCTGTCATCTTGTTTGGCGGTAGAAGTCGTATTGACACCTAGATTATTCAATGCGGATGTTACGTGCATGTCTTTCCCTCCTGTAAATCGTTATAACAGGTACAAGCAAAAATCGTTCTCTTTCTACTCTGCTATAATATCCGATATGAAAAACGATACATTACACTATAGCCGTATTATCGATACTCCGTTGGGGTACATGGTCGCCGTCGCCGATGATGAAGGGCTCTATTCATTAGATTTCACCAATGATACGCTCTCTCGTTCTCATTCCGATCATCCCTTGCTACTACAGTTAGAAAAAGAACTCAGCGAATATTTCGAAGGTACGCGCAAAGAGTTTAGCATTCCGCTGCGTGCGCAAGGAACCCCGTTTCAACAAGAGGTGTGGAAAACACTCCTCACCATCGGCTACGGAGAAACGATTTCATATGCTCAGGAAGCTGAACGATTCGGCAATCCCAAAGTCGTCCGTGCCGTCGCCAGCGCAAACGGCAAAAACCCGATCGGTATCCTCATCCCTTGTCATCGAGTCATCGCATCCGGCGGCGGATTTGGCGGGTATAGCGGAGGAATTGACAAAAAACAGTTTCTATTGGCGTTGGAACAGAAATAGTCTTTTCTATCTGCTTTTGCAATGACACCCGTTTTCATGATCATCGATCATTCCGCACGCTTCCATAAACGCATAGAGCGTCGTACTACCAACGAATTTAAATCCCCGTTTTTTCAGCTCTTTGGTCAGTGCATCGGAAATATCCGAATGGCATGATGCACTGCGGTAATCGTCTACGTCATTGATGATCGGCTTCCCCCCTACTTTACTCCAGAAAAAATGATCAAGTGAGCCGAACTCCTGCCGAATTTCTCTGAAGCCTTTCGCATTGGCGATAATCGCCTCGATCTTCGGACGACTTTTGACTACTAAACCGCTTTCGAGTATCCGGACGATATCCGCTTCACCGTACATTGCCACTGTATCAATATCGAATTGCTCGAATGCTTCTCGGTATCCCTCCCGTTTTTTTAGGATCGTCAGCCAGCTCAACCCCGCCGACTGCGTCTCTAAACAAAAAAGCTCGAACAACGCACGATCGTCGTGCAAAGGTTTTCCCCACTCCTCATCATGATACGCAACATAGACCGGATCGCTCAATTTAACCCATCCGCAACGTGAAACCGACATGCATTCCTCCGCTTTTTAAGTGCGAATATCATAGCATAAGTCATTCTATTACACTTTTTTATGTCACTTTGAAATAAAAGAATAGGCTCACACTAAAATCACTATAAAAAGTCTGAGGATGTTTGGAAAATACTCCGTTCAATCCCTTATGCTCAAAGCATCTCTTATGCAGAAGAAGCCGAAATCTTCGGCAACCAGAAAGCTGTTCGTTCCGTTGCAAGTGCCAACGAGCGAAATCCTATCGCTATCTTGGTTCCCTGGCAACGTGTTATTGCCCGCGGAGGTAGACTCGGAGGATACAGTGGAGGGTTATGGAGAAAAGCGTTTTTGTTGGGATTAGAAAAAGGTATCGTAATCTCATACCATGAATAGATTGATTGTTTATTTTAAATAAAGTATCCACAAGTATGATTCGTCCATCGGCAACACCACAGAAAAGCATAACTACCTTGATAAAATAAATTTAAGAAAAATCTTACAAAAAATGACTTTTTAGAGATTGAAAAGTTATCAAATAAAAATTAAAAGCAATACTATGAACGTAATAAAAGGCAAAATATCCTCCGTTTTTTTTCAATATTCAATACCTTCTGTATTAGGAATGTTAGCCATTTCATCAGCAAATATAGTTGATGGATTTTTTATAGGAAATTATGTAGGAGATTCTGGACTTGCTGCAATTAATATAAGTTTTCCTATATTCTCTTTACTTTTTAGTTTTGCTTTAATGTTGGCAATTGGCAGTAGTGTTATCTCTGGAAAACTAATAGGTGAGGGAGATATTAAAAGTGCTTCTATCATTTTTAGTAAAACTATGGTTAGTATCACTCTTTTTAGTTTTTTAACTTGCACACTTTTATTTTTAAATATTGAGACTATTTTATATCTTTTTGGTGCAGATGAAAACTTGACAGAAATTGCAATAGAGTATTTATCTATTATATTGATTTTTATCCCTTTTTTGATGATTGGAGTAGTTTTAGATTATTTTGTAAGAGTTGATAATAGACCAAATCTTGCTTTTACAGCTTTACTTTTAAGTGCAGTTATAAACGTGATATTAGATTGGTTTATGATTGTATATTTACAAAAAGGTATTTTTGGAGCAGCGCTAGCTACGGGCATTTCTCAACTTACATTATTGATTATTCTTTTGCCTCATTTCTTTTCAAAAAAAGCAACTTTAAAATTTGTAAAACCGATAGGAAGTTATATTCAAATTATAAAAGCTTCATACAATGGAGCTTCCGAGTTTGTAAATGAAATTTCAATAGGAATAACAACTTTAATTTTTAACTATGTAATGATAAAAAATTTTAATATAGAAGGAATAGCTGCATTTACAGTTATCAATTATCTTTTAATGATTGGAATAATGATAAGTTTTGGAATAAGCGACTCTTTGCAACCGATTATTAGTAAAAATTTTGGTGCAAAAGAGAATAAAAGAATAGAAGAGTTTTTAAAATTAGCTTTTATAACTACGAGCTTGGTTGGTGTTGTAATGATCCTATTACTTATATTTATACCGAATACCCTTGCAAATTTTTTTTTAGAAGATACTAATTATAAAACAAAACAAATAGTTCTGAGTTTTGCCACATTTATCTGGATAGCTTTTCTTTTTGATGGTATGAATCTTGTAATCTCAGCTTATTTTACTGCAATTCACAAGCCTTTACATTCAATGATTATTGCAGTATCAAGAAGTTTTATTTTTCCTATATTTTTTATATTTACTCTACCATTTTTCTTTGATTTAAATGGAATATTTATGGCGATACCAATGGCAGAATTTATTACTTTTATAATAGCAGCGACTTTATTTAAAAAATTTAGTCCTGAAAAGATAATTTATAAGGAATAAAAAAGTGTCGGACAGTATGTTTTCCCTCGTTCCCAACGATGACGTTAGAATGTAGACTAGCATATACACTCCCAAGCTGGAGCTTGGGAGCGAGACGAGCGTGATACAGACATCGCAGACTCCTTTTAAAATAGAACGATGATACTATAAGATCCAAACCCAACTGTTCCAATTGACAGATTGCCTAAAAAAGGATAAGCTTTTATCAAACCATCGTTTGGATAAAACATGCCCATCATCAAAACCGACAAAGAAAAGATTCTCAAAGACTCCATAGCCCTCTTTAAACTCCACGGCTACCACAATACAACGATGGCGAAAATCGGAGAAGCATGCGGGCTGATCAAGGGGAGCATCTACCACTATTTTAAAAGCAAAGAAGAGCTTGGGTTAGAGTCGCTCCGATACATCCACCGCTATTTTGAAGAGCATATTTTCTCCATCGCATATCGAAGTGATTTATCTGAGCAAGAAAAGATCGCCCTCTTCGTCCAGAAAACCGATGAATATTTTCTAAACAGTGCCGGAGGGTGTTTGCTGGGGAATCTCGCCCTCGAAGCATCGCACGATCTGCCGCTGTTTAAAGAAGAGATTCTCGCTTACTTCGACAACTGGGAGAGCGCGGTAAGTCACATCATGGAAAATCGCTATGGAGCAGAAAAGGCACGAGAAATCGCCGTCGAGTCGGTCGCATCGGTTCAAGGGGCGATTATGATGATGAATCTCTATAACGATTCGACCCTTTATTTGAAAATTGAGAAAAAATTGATCACGTTGCTCGATTAGTTTTTTTTGACCACTTTATCAAACAACCGTTTGTTTAGTAAATATCTAAAGAGGATATATACGTCTCATAATAATTCTGCCTCATCAGAGGCAAGCTTTAGTGCCCTAGCGGCTAGCGTAGGCAAAGGGATTTTATTCCTTTGCCGTTAAAAAATAAAAGGATGCTATCATGAAAAGCTATTTTCAAAAATTTAGAGGAGAACATGCCCCATTGGCTGCCAAAGCCAATATCAAAGCGATCGCATTTGCGTGGGGCGGCGGATTTATCGCCATAGCAGTGATCGGATTTCTAACCCATACATTACAGCATCCATTGGTGCTTGGCTCATTCGGGGCCTCATGCGTGCTGCTGTTCGGATTTCCGAAAAGCCCGTTTTCCCAACCGCGAAACGTCGTTTTCGGTCATTTTCTCTCGACACTGATCGGTTTGATTTTCTTGCATTTCATCGGAGATATGTGGTGGAGTATGGCGTTGGCGCTCGCTACCGCTATCGCCGTGATGCTGGTGACGAATACCGTCCATCCACCTGCAGGATCCAATCCTATCATCGTATTTTTATTGGGTGCACCGTGGTCGTTTCTGATCACGCCGACGCTGATCGGAGCTGTGATTTTGGTGATTATTGCGCTCTTTTA
>Ga0172377_10002112_pt1 | contig 20331 bp, 12 predicted proteins | sample Pumphouse3metaG_FD_119749 | JGI IMG/M metagenome (GOLD analysis project Ga0172377, IMG submission 119749) | Leachate microbial communities from a municipal landfill in Southern Ontario, Canada - Pumphouse #3 metaG | ecosystem: Engineered > Solid waste > Landfill > Unclassified | place: Canada...
AATAACAGAGAAGTAAGTAAAAGTGTTGCAAAAACATTAAAAGATTTTTTCATTTTCTCTCCTTTTCTATGTAAATTCGAAACACAACTACAATCTAATTCTTTTCTACACAATTGTCAATATAACAACAAATCGGTCGCCAACTACCGCGATTACTATATCGAAAAATAACTGGTTAGTTTAAAATAGTGATAATCATGGAACCACATTATGCCTCGAACTGATCAAGAACTAAGAAACCTTCTCGAGACTCTTTCTTTAGAGCAAAAAATTGGACAGCTTAACATGGTTGGCGGCTCGATATATTCAGAATTTAATCTTAGTGATCAAGACAATTTAATCCGCCGAGGACTTATTGGCTCGGTGATGTATGCAGATCCAAAAACTAATAATCGTTTACAAAAGCGTAATTTAGAACTTAACTCTCAAGCCATTCCCATTTTGTTTTGTAGTGATGTTATCCATGGTGCAGATACAAATTTTCCTCTTCCACTGGCTGAGTCATGTTCCTGGGATCCGCATTTAGCCATGCGTACTGCCGAAATATCAGCAAAAGAAGCTAGTGCGCTTGGCGTGCGATTAACGTTCGCGCCGATGGCCGACCTTGCTTATGATGCGCGCTGGGGACGCAATGTTGAAGGAGCGGGCGAGGACCCCTACCTCAATTCGTTATTTACCGCAGCGCGTGTAAGAGGGTTCCAAGGACCGGATCGCGAAAAAATCGACGAACATCATCTTGGAAGTACCATTAAACACTTTGCTGCTTATTCATATGTTGTAGGCGGGAAGGACTACAATTATTCTTCGATTGATTCTCGGACACTAAAAACTAAAGTTATGCGACCTTACGAAGCGGGCATTGAAGCCGGCGCTCTTGCCGTGATGCCGGGATTCAATGATCTTGATGGTATTCCTTGCGTTAGTAATAAGACTCTTTTAGATAAAATGCTAAGAAAAAAGTGGGGATTTGATGGGGTTATTGTTTCTGATTATGGTGCAATTAAACAAAATATTATCCAACATTATGAAAATAATGGAGAGGATGCAGCCAAAGGCGCTCTTGAAGCAGGAACCGATATTGACATGGAATCTCGTCTATATATCGAGCATCTGAGTAATTTAATTAAAGAAAAACAGATCGAAATCGAAACACTCAACAAAGCTGTCTTCCGCATTTTAAAATTGAAATCACGCTTAGGATTATTCGATTCACCATTTACCGATGAAAGTCGTGAATATTCCGAAATTGGAACTCCAGAAGCTCTCGATCTAGCTTATGAGGCTGCATGCAAATCTATCGTTTTATTAAAAAATCAGCAACTTCTTCCTCTTCAAAAGCCAATAAAAATTGCTTTAATTGGTCCCTACGCTAATACGAAAGATGCCTTGAATGGGTCATGGGCTGCTCATCGTGGATATTCAAAAACTCAGACAATTATTGAAGGTTTTAGCCGCCATACCACCGGCCTTTGTTATTCGGCGGGAATTGAAAATGATACTCTTTTAATCGACGAAGTGCAAAGAGCGGTCGATGAGTGTGATGTTATCATCGCGGCTTTTGGTATCGAAAATTGTTTAACGGGGGAGGCCGCAAGTTTAAGCAAACTCCAACTTCCTGAAAAGCAAATGGAACTTTTTCACCATCTCCAACAATTTGAAAAACCAATTGTTGCTCTTTTGATGAGCGGTCGACCACTAGTTTTTAATGAAATCATCGAGCAAGCAAATGCAGTTATCATGGGATGGTCTTTAGGAACCCGGACTGGGGATGCAATCGCAGACACGATTTTTGGCATCAATAATCCGTCAGGAAAATTGACGATGACTTTCCCTAGAACGGCTGGTCAATGTCCGATTCCCTACAATGGTTATCATGAATGTCGGCCGTATCAAAAAAATGATTTCTACACCGCCACCTACCGCGATATTAACGATGGTCCATTGTTCCCCTTTGGATATGGAATAAGTTACAACCATTATTGCTATTCTATAGCCACATTAAAAAAGAGACAAATTGCAATAGATGATAGTATTACTATCGATTTAGAAATTTCCAATGAAGGAAAATATCTCGGTCGTGAAATTATTCAAGTTTATGTTACCAAATGTGTCAGCCAGCCCCTTCGCCCGCGCCTGGAATTAGTATATTTTCAAATCGAAAATTTTAAGCCTCATGAAAAGCGGACCATCCACCTTACTTTCCCAGCCAAAAACCTCTGCTATGAAGGTGAAAATAATCACGGAATTTATCAAATAAAAATTGGCCCTAATAGCAGTGATTTGCATTCAATGGAATTAGAAATTATTTAAGATATACATCTAAATTCGCTGATTTTTGTTTCAAATAGTCATAAGAAATTTTTAACCCCGTTCCGCGATAAGAGTTGGACTCTTTTTCGCCAGAAAGGAGTTTACCATCGTGGTAAATTTCTATCTTATGATGGGGCGTTTTTTCAACATGGTAGGTAATAGTAAAAAGTTGTCCTTTAATTCGAAGTGAGACTATTTGCCCATCAAATTGCTGGCTAATAACTGGATCAATTACAAAAGCATTTTCAGTAAATCTAAGACCAAGCACTTTAGTAATTAGTGTGCTTAGGAAAATACCTGGGCCACTGGAATAAATCCGCCATCCACCCCGTGCAGCGACTGTTCCGTCCTTTAAGCGAATGAATTCGTTTTGATATTGGTATCGATCAAAGAAATAACCATCTGAACTAGAAAAATAGGCATTTGCCTGTCTTAATGCGGCGTTAGGTACTGTTGAAACTAAATCGAGTGGCATAACTTGTAATAGTGCGTGAGTAACTTTATCGGCATTGCCGAGTTTAGCCATCGCTTCAATATAACGAATTTGTGCATGCATATATAGAAGGCTAATTTCTCTACCGACATTGCTGGCTTGTTCTGCTCTTATGAAGTGTTGAGAAACTCCCCCATTATATTCCGCGGGGCGGTCCATTAAGCGAATTCCATCCATAAAAGATAAATGATTGTCGATAATTTGATCAAACATTTGGGCTTCTTGTGGAGATGATAATTCGCCAATAATACTCCTAGTCATCGGAATTAAACGGTAATGAATTTTGGTAACATCATCTACGGGATGAAGAAGATAACGTAGCGAGCCATCATCTTCAATTTCGATGAACCCGGCAAGAACTCCGCCGCGAAAACAATGCTTTTGATATCCTTCTGCAATTCGTTTTTCTAATTCGCTAACTTTTGCAAACAATGGAGAATGTGAATATAAAGCCAGTTTTAAGCGGTTCAGCGTTTGATAAGCAAGAGCTTGAGTCCAAGTGCTCACAAAGCGTGTTTCCATTTTTTTGGATGCAGGTTGCAAAGTATCGTCCCAGTCTCCACCTGCATAAGAAATCAGATCAAAAGGTCTTATTAGCCTTTTTTCAATCGCTTTTAAAGAACAAGCAACATGTTGTTCAATACTAGCTACTTTTTCTTGCTTAAAAAATTGTACTTTCTCTTCAAGGAGTGAAAAATCGCTTGTTTGTGATAGATAATCGGCAAGGGCTTTTAATGGCCAGAAGACAATATCGCCATGACAGCCATCGCTAGCAAAACCATAACGATCAAAAAAGAACCATTGGGGCCATTCACCGCCATCTTCATGTTCATAACTAAAGATTTTAAGCAAGGTATCTCGAGCCAATGCATAGTTACCTGTCGCTAAGAAAAATTCCATGGGCCCTTGGGCCACATCCCTTGTCCCCCAAGCCGCTCCACCGACTTGTTCAAGACCGTGGGGTACAGCATAGTGAACCATGGCATTATGAGCAAACCATAAAGATGTGATGTTTAAACGATGCGAGAAATCATGTTTTGAATCTTCAAAATGAAGTCCGTTTAATAATTGCTGATAATATTTATGATAGACGACTTTTTCGCTTTCAAAATTTGCGAGTTCGCCGTCATCAAACGATTTAGATTCGATCGTTCCTTGAATGGTCAATTTGATAAGCGTTTCTCCCGTAAATTTAACAATCACCAAACTAGAATCGCGTTTCTGCTGATCATCATAGAAAATGCTATCATCATGAACGGTAAAATTTGGATTTAAGAGATGAATTTTGTAAGTTAATTCAGGGTATCTACTATATTGAAAGGAATCGGAAGCGCATTTAAATAACATATCTGATTTTTGAACACTCAATTGATAGCTATTAATGTATTCATGTTCGCCCATCACGATTTGATGAGATAGGAGATAATCATACTTCAAGCCGTGTTTTGAACTAATAGTCATATTAATCTTGTTTTGTTTTCCGCTCATGAAAACACAAACTTCAATCAAATCATTTGGTAAAGCATAATACCATTTCGCATAATTGAGCCCCATTTCATAGGCTGATGGCACTCCGAGAATCTGATAACATTCATCAATTTTCACATAAATGCGCTGGCCAGTTACGCGACCGGTATTAAGCAACCCTCGATTGGCAGAGAGAAACTTATTCATGCTCGTATTACCGGCAGATACTTGGGCATTAAAAAGGCCATAACTATAATTGGTCGATGTGAGCAAATCTTTATCAAGCTCATTTAAAGAATTTAAACTTGTTATAATATGACCAGTAGGACGTTCAAGTTCTCGCTCTTTTTCCAGTAAAACAACATGGGCATAATCCTTGGTAAAAAAGCTTAATAGTCGATTGTCCTTTTTTTCCAAAAAAAGCCGATCTCCGAAGATTTTATCAAGTTCATTTAGGGCAAAGTCACGGCAAACCAAAGGCGTTATGCTAATATTTTTTGATAAAAGGCGAGTGTTTTGTTCGAAATTATGATTGTGCGTGGTTTGATTAAAAATTTGATATTGGCGAACAATATCTTGAAGGAAAAAAGCTTCAGTAACCGGTTGATCCTGATGCCTTATTACATAACCATAAAAGGCAAATTGCTTCTTCCCATTGAGGGAGAAACGTTCAGTTTGTAAGGCGACTGTCGCTAACTCAAACTGATAATTGATATTAGGCAAATCTTGATTTAGTAAAACTGGCTCGCCATTAATCTTGTAATTTTGACCTAGCCATTGCATCTGGTCAGTACAATAATTGGTGATTCTAATATCTAGCGCTCCTTGGGCGAGTAATGGATTGGGTGTTCCAAGGTTTTGCCTTGAACAAACAATACTACTATCACTATTCTTTAGAATCCGATGATCGAGATATTGACTGAGATATAGTTCGTTGGCCTGCACCCCGTTTTTATCCCCAAGTCCGACATCTTGAACATAGACGACATCGAGGTCTTCGGTTTTGCCATTTAGCGAAACTTGATAAAACCATAAATTTTCGGATGCCAAGGTAAGAATGATTTCAAAATCAATATTTCTAATTTGTCCGAGTAGATGTTGAAAATTATCTCCGACTGCGTATTCTTTCACATAATCAAAGAACGAATAAGCCAGATTTTCTTTTCGAAAACGAAGAAAAATATCCGAGACGCTTCCAAATATCTCATTGCCTCGAAACTGATTGATTTGTAAATTTTGAAAATTTACTTCTTCAATGTGATGGTTATCTAAAAGTGAAAAAGTTAACGCTCCTTTTTTTAGCATTCGCGTGTGTTTATTCATCATAAAACTACGCTCTTTTTAACATAGATTCCCCAGTATCATAATCAAATAAATGGATATATTCCATATTGAAGTCGATTGATACTTTATCTTCAACTTGGTAAACAAACCGAGAACCAGCGCGGACGACTAATTTTTGTTCAACCCCATTTAAATCGACATACACTAAGGTTTCATTTCCAAGTTTTTCAAATACATCAATTGTCCCGCGGACGTTGTCATAATCGTTATTTACAATTTCGCGTTTAATTTTTAATTCTTCAGGCCGCATGCCCATAAACGCTTGAAGATGGTGATAATCACGCTTGGGGTCTTTTAAGCGTTTAACAACCTTGGTGGGAATTTCTAACCGATTACGACCAAAATGGACAAACATTTTATCTTCTTCAACTTCGATCTCGACATTGAAAAAGTTCATCTGTGGGGTGCCAATAAAGCCAGCAACGAATTTATTGTCCGGTGCTGAGTAGAGATTATCTGGGGTGTCAACTTGTTGAATGATTCCATCTTTCATTACGACAATCCGCGTACCCATTGTCATTGCTTCGACTTGATCGTGAGTAACATAGACAAAGGTGGTTTTCAGTCTTTTATGAAGCATAATCAACTCAGTCCGCATCACTGCCCTCATTTTCGCATCAAGGTTAGATAATGGTTCATCAAGTAAGAAGACTTTGGGGTTGCGAACAATCGCCCGGCCAAGCGCTACCCTTTGACGCTGACCACCAGAAAGTTCTTTAGGTTTGGTATTTAGATATGCTTTTAAGCCGATGGTATCGGCAGTTTGTTCAACTTTTTCTTTAATTTCTCTTTTCGGTATTTTGCGTAGTTTGAGACCAAAAGCCATGTTCTCAAAAACCGTCATATATGGATAGAGTGCATAATTTTGGAACACCATCGCGATATCACGATCACGTGGATGAACATTGTTGACTAAACGATCATCAATATAAAGTTCACCAGAAGTAATGTCTTCCAACCCTGCAATCATCCGCAAAGTCGTGGATTTACCACAACCCGATGGTCCAACAAAGACCACGAATTCTTTGTCGTGAATTTCTAGGTTGAAATCCTTGACGGCTTCGAGACCGTTGGGGTAGATCTTGCCGATGTTCTTAAGTGTGATAGTTGCCATAATGATTATCCTCCTTGTTTTATTTTTAGGTTTTTTAAACCATTAATAACGATTGGATGCCGCATCACTAATTTCCAAATGAGTTCGCGCTCATAATTAGCGAGCATAAGTAAAGTTATTCCTTTGTCAATTCCAAGGTATTTATCAAAAATCCAGTCTTGATCGAGATTAAATGACTCTTTAAGACCATATTTTCCGACTAAATTCGAAATTGAATAATAATATTGAAGGGCAGCTAGAGAGTTTTCCGGAGTAAAGACGATACTTGAAACTGCTGCATACGGTGGAATAGTTCCATCGCTTCGATGCATAGTGTTATTGAGGCCGCTTGGAGGAGATCCATAATTTCCGATGTAGCCATTGACTGTATCGCACGCAGATAGACCCCAAGAGTTTTTACTATAACTACGATATTCATTCGCATGGTCAATCGAATATTGCCGTGCAGCAAGAGAAGCTTGCGTTGAATTGTCAAACCAGTTAATACCATCTTGGTCGTAACGAGTTCGGAAATCAATAAAAGCATGGGAAAACTGATGGGCAAAAAGAGATCCTGTCCAAGTATAAACAAAGTTAAAATCGCCATAGTTTCCCCATGATTTGATCATCGTATCATAGTAAATTTTTCCGACGCGATGCTTTTTTACTGACGTTCCTGATGCCAGGACGTACATCATGAGTTGTTCAGCATAGCGATCCCAATGAGAATATCGGCGATTATCAATTTCCGACATGTAGAAGACATTAGTTTCTGGATTCATAAAATATGTCCAATTAGCACGATTCACTATGGCGTCGGCTTCTTTAGTTAGTGAACCGGAAAAATATCTTGCTATTACAAGAAGACCCATAAAAAGAATCGCTGAATCAATGGTTGAAATTTCCTTATGAATATCTTTTTGATAATCATCCTCATCATAAAAGTGATAGAAAAAGCCAGACTTGTGTGGGATTTCTTTTAACGTGGCGATTACCTCTTGAGCAGCCTTTTTGCCTTCTTCATAAGTAATGAAATTATACTCAATGCCAACAACAAAACTCGCTAAGGCAAAACCAGTCGCCGCAATTGAACACAAATGGTGATTATTCGGATAAGCGTCTTTCGTTAATCCGAAGGTTTGGTCTTGTTTACGGGAATTTGCCCAGAAATAATCAAAGCAACCACGCATTTCTTGAGTGATTAGATTTTTCATACTATTGTTTAACAAAGCCAATCCTTTCTAAGCCGGTACTGAGAATCGTGTTGGTAGAAGCAAGTTCCCAAATAATGCCATCTAGAGCATTAGCAAGCATTAATAATGTGACACCTTTATCAATACCAATATAAGTATAACCATACCAATTATTAACTAAATCATACGAATCATATAGGCCGTAGATTCCATTGAGTTCTGGATCATTTTGATAATGATGGAGGGCCTTCAAAGAAAGTTCGGGAGTAAAGGGCATTGAACCAAGAGCAGCGGCCGGAGCAACCGTTCCTTCAATTTGAGCATAACTCGGGTCGCTGCTTGGACTCCAACCCCGTGGTGGCGTTCCTAGAAAACCATTGTAACCAAATTTCGTGTCACAAGCGGTTAACCCCCAGCTGTCTTCGCTAAAAGTCGCGATGCGGTCTTCGTTATCGATGCAGTAATCATAACTTGCAATTGTCGCATCGACAGAATTTTGATGCCAATCGATGCCATCAGCATCTAAATATGAAGAAAAATTGATAAACGCATGGGAAAATTGATAAGTAAACAAAGAACCAAACCAAGAGTATATGAAATTGTCACCATCGTATGCGCCGACTGACTTTGTAAAACCATCATAATGACTTCTATCTGTTTGAAAATCAGGATTTGAACTGCCTGCTCCGAGAACATAAAGCATTAGTTGCTCAGCATAAAAATCCCAATACCCGGCAAAAACTTGTGTGTCGGGATTATACCCCATTCGAAATTGTGACTTATTGCCTCGGGGATTAATTCCCGTATACCACCGCCAGTTGATATTTTCGTAAATACCGGTTGCTTTAGAAGCAATTTCACTGCCAAAATATTCACCGGCAATCAGACCGCCAATAGCCATAATCGCCGTATCGATGATTGACACTTCGCTATTGCCACTTCTTAAGCCCGTATCCATGTCGAGAAAATGGTGATAGAAGCCATTAACTGTTTCGATATTTTCTAAAGTCGTTAAAGTACCAAGGGCGCGTTGTCTTCCCTCGGTTTCGCTAATCCACCCATTTTCGACTCCAATTGGGAGTGCTGCCAGTCCAAAACCGACTGAGGCAATCGAAGCTTCTCTTCCACGCGCACGATCCGCAATTAGCCCAAATGCTGGGGAAGTTGGCTCATCTTGGACTTCCTTCCAAAAGAAGTCAAAAGATTTTTCCATTTCCAGTTTTATCGCCGCTTCATCTTCGAGTGTAAACGAGTTATCTGAAGTTGAATCCGATGAATCGGTATTTTCGCAGGCGCTCATCAAGAAAACACTAACCGTTAGTAAACCTATTATCCGTGTGTGTAATTTTTTGTTCATATAATTATTCTCCTGTAATTCCAGCGCGATCGATGCCTTCAACAAAGAAACGTTGCGTAATAAAATAGATAACTAATAACGGTAAAATGGTTATGAAAGTCCCCGCCATATAAATAGCTTCATTAATTGACTTCCCAGTACTTCCACTTTCATTCATCATCGCTTCATATGCAGATTTAAACACTTCTAATTGGAGAGTCAAAGTCGTAATGTCATTACCAAGATAAAGCGTCGCTAAGACTGTCTCGTTATAATACCAAACAAACGAGAGTAAAAACGTCAAAATATATGCTGGTAATGCTGACGGAACGGCAATTTTAAGAAAGATGGTGAAAGCATTTGCTCCATCAATTTTTGCGGATTCTTCTATCGATTTTGGAAGCTGATTAAAAAATGAATAGAATAAGAGAACAAATACCGCGCCACGGATTCCTTGGCCAAATGTGGTTAGGATAATATAGGAAAAAATCGTATCGATAATTTTAAGTTTAGAGAGTAAGACGACTTGGGGAATCATTGTTATTTGTTGGGGAACCACGAAAGTCAATAAAACAAGCGCCAACAAGACTTTCTTGCCACGGAAATTAAAGCGAGATAAGGCGTAGGCAAGCAAAGAATTTGCCCCACACTGCAATATTGATGGAATGAAGGCGACAAGAAACGAACCTCCGAGATTGGGCCAATAATTTAGCGTTTTCAAAGCATCGAGATAATTGGTTAAAACTATTTTCGTGGGTACATAATTAACTAAAGGGTCAACAACATCTTCGGCCGACATAAAGGAATAGGAAACCATGTAAAGCAGTGGATAAATATAAATAAAACTAAAGATGATTAATAAAAAGATAAGCAAGACACTGACTACTGGAGCTCGCCGATCATTCGTCGGGAATAAGAACCAATGATAAAAGGCTTGGGTTTTTTTCCATAGCTGTTGGAAAAACCGCCCAATTTTATTTAATAATGTCTTCATCATTGCGAAGAACTGTTTCATTTTTCCCATCCACATATTAATCAAGCTTTGCCTTTCTTCTTGGTTTCCGAATGAAGATTAAGACATAAACCCCCAAAACAAGTAATAGGACAACAAAATAAATCCAAGCTTCAGCAGCAGCATAGCCAAAACCAAACTCAACGGCATACATATCCGCGCGAATCTTAGAAATGATTGGATTCAAATCAAACATTGATTGCATAATTACAGCGAAAATAACATTGATAACAATAATCGGATTTAAAGCTGGCAAAGTAATTTTCCAGAAACATTCCCAGCTCGAAGCTCCGTCGATTTTAGCGGCCTCGTACATACTCTTGTCCAATTTTTGTAAGCCAACAAGGAAAATCAAAATTTCAATGCCGGTAAACCATAAAATCATGATAAAGGAATCAAAAAATGTCGTCGTGATTTCGACCATGAAGCTTGGAAGAATCGCATTTAATGCGTCAATATTAATAACATCTTGCCCGCCCGGAAAAGAGGCGACTCCTTGATCGATAAATTGCTTGATGACCGGACCACTTGAAATAATAACTGGTAGGAAGAAAATTGTTCGGAAGAAGCCTTTGCCTTTCCGGATTGTATTAAGCAATAAAGCAATAAGTAATGAGACGACAATGATGATTGGGACATAAACGACCATTTGAATTAAATATGTTCTAAGGGCATTACGGAAATCGGGATCATCAAATAACACGGAGCGGAAATTTTCTAAGCCGACATTTGTCTGAATGATATCTGTCGGAGTTACATTAACTTGATTAAAGGAAAAAAGCAGAGATTGAATTAACGGATAAAGCGAGAAGACGAGGAAACCGATAATCCAAAGCGAACTAAAGAGGAGCGCAATCCAAATTTCGCTCTTCCTTTTGGGGATTTTTTTAACTGATATGTTTTTCATTTAACGAACCACATACCCTTCTGGTGCCACTTGAACTTCGCCATTAATATATTCGGTTTTACCATAATTTACAATTATGGAAACATCGTTATCATAAGTGTTCATATAAACATTCGTGGCTAGCTGAACTCGTTTGATAATCCGCGCCCCTTGAACGCCATTTAACGCTTGAACAATGAATTTCGAGGTAGTAACAACGTTGGATGACCAAGTATCCATCATCGATGAGAAAAGATAACAGCTATTAGTGTTAAATAATTCGACGGCCTCCGTTTCTGTGAGCAGGAAACTTGGATAAATATTGTAGTCGATGAGTTCTAAGATATCGCGCCGGCTGTAATGCAGGTTAAGCGGCTTTGAATACATTGGAACAAAGCCCGATAATATCATCGGATAGAATGGCACTTCTTCCATTGCAATATAAAAACCACTGCTATCAGTTTCAAAATCAAGCGCTTGATTCAGATAGGGGAGAAGATAAGCGAAGGGTGTGGCCAAATTAATTTTTACACTAGACTCTGAAAGTAGATTTTGATAATCGCTAATAACCGCGCTCCGACTCGCTTGATATCCATAATGCGATGAATATAAGACGTGTCCTAAATCATTAATGTCAATTTGAACATCGGACGAAATAAGCTTTTGAAGTTCGCGGCTATCTAGCTCATATTTCTCTTCGATTTTTGGATAATTCAACAAAACACGTTTTTTGAGATCGGGATCATTACTATAGGTAAGGTAATCAAAATCGTAAACTCCTTGATTAGATATCGTCTTGGCAATGTTGTTCTCACTATAGCCTCGGGAGCTCGTGTGAATCAATCCATAGTCAAAGGCAAAAGCGAGTCGTTCTTGGTCTATAAGCGATAATAAGTCGCGATATCCAGCGACAGCATTTTGCCCGGCAAACGAGAAACTTCCATAATTAGTATTCGAATATCCACCACCTTGATAGCCAAGAACCGAAACTTGAATTGGTGGAACATCTTGATTTTGCAGTTCTTTCACATAATTATTTATTTTCGAGAGCGTGGTCACAATTTTTTCTTGATTGCCAAAAATGTTTGGCTGATTATCCGCTAACAAAAATTGTAAACGAAGACCACCGCTATAATCATCAGTTATTGTTTTTGCTAAATAATGATGATTCAAAAGATAATTTTGATACAGACGTGCCATATTGCTAATTTCAACACCAGGACCTAATAACTTCATTCGCAGTTCAATATCGTATGTATGGGGTTCATTCATCAAACTCATTGAGCCATTTCCTGCCTTATCAACGTATTTATAATATTGTTCACGATAATTAAATTGCGTATAGGCATAATTATAATTGAGACGATTAATACCTTTTACAGCAGCGTTTATCGAAGCATATTCCGCACCTTTACTAATAATAGTAAAAGCCCCACCTTCATTTTGATAACCAATGCCATAGACGGGAAGTGAAATCTTTTTAATTGGATTTGTGCTTGCGTTCCTAAGCACCCCGTTTTGTCCAAATATTCCAATGTCATCGCCATAAACCCGTTCAGAATACGGACGGGTGGCAATCGTTGGTGTGCTTAAGTCAATCCGGGCTCCCACCCCATCAGGCAGTAAAATATATCCATCGACAAGATCGTAGGAACTTGCAAAAAATGGATAGGGAATTATATGTGTTAAAACTGCTAATTCGCGATTGCTTTCGCTAATTTTATCATTAGGAATCTCGATGGTAATAACGCCATCTTGTTCGATGGTCAATATCATTTCCAAAGAGACAGCAATGTCTTGAAGGTTGATAAACATGTGGACACTATTATTTGAATATGTAAAAGTTGAACTCCCGTCAAGTGATGAATAGGAGCGTTGGACTAAACGATTATCCGCAAAATATCCAACCGTTAATCCTTCAGTTACAAAGGTCGACCAAGTCTCTGAAACGATGCCATCATCTGGAGACCTTCTTCCTGAATAGTAAGTAACATTATTTTGGGTATCGAGGACGGTAAAGGAGAGATTTTCTTCGTTGAAATTTAGGTTAAAATTGCCATTTTCGAGCTCAACGACATTTGCTTCTGGTGACAAAGTGCTGTCCACTGTTTCTTGGCCTCCAAAAGCCCAAACATTGACACCAATTGTTGTTAAACTAATAATGCCCAATAAACAAAGAGATATAAGTTTCATCCGCTGTCTCATTTAAAATACCTCCCGCAATACTTGGGCGATATAGTCAAAGAGCTCTTTAGAGAGCATATAAAGAATGTATGCTGCTAAAATAAAGAAAACAAAGCAAACAGCAGTCAATAAAATATTCTTAATTGTTTTTCCAAAAGTATAGTCATGAGCTTCTTGATAATTTTTAAAGAGCAAGATTGCACACCAACCATACATAATAATATTGGCGAAAGTATATATAAATTGCTCGTTAAGCGTTAAGATGCGGCTAAGTAAAAAGATTGGGATTGCGAGAATTAAATAAGGAGTTAGGGAATAGATAGTACTAATATAAAGATGTTTTAATTTCCCTTCACCATCGCTGACCGTCGAAACAAAGTAATTAGCGACAATCCAAAGAAATAACGGGGCGACCGAGAGGAAAACGAGTTCAAGGATTTGGGCATTATAAACATTACGGGTTGAAAACAAAAATCCTGTCATGAAAATGCCAATAATTTGTAGGGCGATAAACCAAACATAAAGAATTGAGGCGGTTAAAACACCCGCGCCATTTTCATATTTAATTTTGTAGACGGAATCTGTCGGTTGCTTTTGAAATTTCAAACCAAATGTCATTTGTTGTACGAATGTGTTTTTCTTTACGCGCCGTATTAAAAGTGCGGCTTTATCAAGGAGACGCGTGTGACGATAAATACTTCTAATAACGATGGCAACAACAGCTGTGGCGAAAAGAATGAGAAAAAGTGTAAGTAAATTGTTTTGAATCCAGACATTGCGTATTTGCCAAAAAGCTTCGGAATAGCCAGTTTTATCTTCGGCTAAGCGATATTGTTCAAGCGCAAGAGCATAATTACCTAATTTCATGTTAGCGGCCGCTAGAGCGCGGTAAGACAGGATAAACATACCATTAAGAGCGAGAACTTCTTCCCATAACGGCATTCCTTCAACATAGAGACCATCGGTGTAATAATCAACAGCCTCAAAAACTAAATTGGCAAAATCGGTCGTTTCATAACTCACAATCGCGTTCGTTTCACTATCTAAAGCAAAAAGAGTTCGGTTATCAAGAAGGGCAATTGCGGTTGGCGATTTTAAATTACCAAACCGTTCGTTATATTCGCTATCTTCGCCAAATAAGAAAAGCAAATCACCATAACTATCATAAATGACTATTTGACCATCTGAAGTTACACCATAAATATTATCGCTTTGATCGATAGACACAGCCGATATTTTTGGAACAACAAAGCTTGGTGACATAATAATGTGCCCCAAAGTATTAAGCTTTTTAATCGGCGCGAGGGCATCACCATTAGTAATTGTATATAGCAAACCTTGTTCATTAAACGCAAGATTACTCGGTGATGGAGGCGCGGCTTTTAGAATCGATTCTTGTTGCTGCTCTGAGAAGAAAAGTTCCTGAAGGAAAGTGCCAAAACTCATTGGTGTGCGATTAGCCCCAACATAACCAATAAATTCACCTTCTAAATTGAGTTGGATAACCCCTTTTGTAGCGCCTTCCGAAACGAGGTAGATGCCTTTTGGATTAACGGCAATTTTTGTGGGAACGAATGGAGAAGAAAGCCCAAACAATGGCGTTTCTGGCCGTAATATTTTTTGTGATAAAGTTCCATCAACTTTGTCATAAACGTTGATGCTTTTAGTCTCTTTATCCGCGACGTAATAAAAATTTTCATCAAAAGAAACACCTGTAGGAACCATGAGTTCAGTACTGATTTCTCGTATTAAAGAACCATCAGTATCGAGGACAACAATGCGAGAATTACCCGTATCAGCGATTAGTAATTGATTCGCAAATCGGTCATAACAAAGATCTTGTGGATTTTGAAAGTCACTAGTTATTAAGGAGGCTGGTTCATAGGCTGTTTGTGTTGACACCAGTTGATTATTCGGGCCTAAGGTCATCGTCCCATAGGGTGCAGATGTCCCATATGCCAATTCAACGGAATCTGGGGGGTTATAAGGAGTCAGCAAAAGGAAACAGCCCAAAAAGACTGTGCTGTATTTGATGAATTTTCCTAGTGCTATAATTATCATAATTTTCTCTATTTGATCCCCGAATTTGCCATTGTATCCATAACCTTGCTTTGCATGAAAATGAAAATTATAAAATTTGGCAAAAACATAATTAAAGCGCTTGCGGCGGCTAAACCTTGGCCAATACCGCCCGTATTACCAGATGTAAAGCTGGAAATGTAATAAGCAAAAGTCTTTAATGACTCATTATTGATATAAAGCGAGGAAGCCTCGATATTTCCCCAAGCCGATTGGAAGGATAATATTGCGATTGTGGCAATCGCTGGCTTGGTCATCGGAATAATAACCCGGAAAATAATATCAAGTTCATGACCACCATCCATATAACAAGCTTCAATAAGGGAATCAGGAACTTGGTCAATGTTTTGCTTAATCAAAAATAGGCCAACCGGCATGGCAATAATTGGCATAATATTAGCGATGAACTGATCGGTTAAACCTAAGTTAACAATAATAATAAAACGAGGAATGGAGACGGCAATCGGAACGAACATCAAGGCTAATGTATTGATTTCAAATAATAGTTTTTTTCCACGGAATTCTTTTTTTGAAAGAATATAACCAGCTGTGACCGCGAGTATCACACTCAGAAGAACGGTTAAAACCGCCACCAAAATCGAATTGAAGAGATAACGTGAGGCCGGGACCGCGGTCGTTGCCATCCGTTCGAATAACATTTTGAAATTATCAAATGTGGGATTTTTTACGAAAAAGGCCGGAGGAAATTTAAATAATTCATCAGCGGGTTTAAAAGCGGTCGTGAAAATATATATAATGGGTAGCATCATAAAGATTGCCATCGGGAGCAATAAAAGATAAAACTTAATTTGCGAAACTGCCAAGTGCGAAGGATTAACTTTATTACCTTGATACTGCGACATTTGGTGAATCCTCCTCTTCTTTGCTTATTTTCATAATAGGTAGAATATTTTCATCAATTTCTTTCGGAGGCAATTTCTTCTTCCGCTCATCAGCACCTAAAATGCGGTTAACAATTTTACTAGTGATATAGATGAATAAAAGTAAGACGAAGGAAAGCGCCGAAGCATAACCCATCTCATACTTGGTAAAACCATAATCTTCGATATGGTTGACGATTAATTGCCCGCTATAATCCGGTGTCGGATTTGAACCGCTTAATAGAACGCCGATGGCACCAGCCTGGAAAGTGTTGACGATGGCCATCACCGCTCCAAAAAGAAGTTGAGGCTTCATCGACGGAATCGTCACGTGAATTAATTCCTGAAAACGATTTTTCATCCCGTCGATATAGGCTGCTTCATACAGTTGGCTATCGACATTGAGAATGCCCGAGAGCATCGAAAGGAAGCCAACACCTGAACTTCCCCAAATTGTAACTAAACACATAATCGGAAAGAGGTGTTTGGTCGATTGTAGCCATTGAATCGGCTCTTCAATTAGTCCGGAATTAAGTAAGAAGGAGTTTAAATATCCATTAGCGTCACCATTAAATATTACGACCCAGACAACTTGCATCGCGATTCCGCCTACTAGCGATGGAGAATAAATCAAAAGAGCAAGAATTGTCCGAGGTAATTTAGGAACTTGGGCGAGAAGCCAAGCTAATAAAAAGGAGAGAAGAAAACTCGTCGGACCGACAATAGCCGCAAATAGAATTGTGTTCGGCAAGACCTTTTGCATAAAGACGGTATCTTCTGTAAACATGTAAGTATAGTTATTAAAGAATATGAAATCAGGCCGTGTAATTGAATCGAAATTGGTGAACGATAAAACAATCGCAACAAGAACAGGAAGAATAATGAACAAGAAAAAACCAATTAAATAAGGGGCCATTAATAGTAAGGACCATTTATTTCCTTGCACCGACGTAGTAGATTTTTTTTGGGGTTTATAACCACCAACTAACTTCTTTTTCATCCTGTTTGTTGCCACTCTTTTATATCATCGATATCCGCAACAACATAAGGCTTAAGAACTTCTCCGGTTGCAGATATATATCCAAACTCCACTAGTTTACGGCGAATTTCACGATTAATAATGACGACCGCTTCATCAAGGGATGTTCTAACGTTTGCCCCTCGTAAAACTACATCATTCCAAGTATTTGAAAGTTCACGTTCGAGCATATACCAACCGGGAACGCGCGGATATTCTTTTAAGTGCTCCCACTGCTCAAGAACAATGGCTTTGTGCTCTTCAGGTAGTGTCGAATTTTGAAAGGCTTGTAAATTAGCTGAGTTGTAAATATATTCGGCGCCATACATTTTGCGCAAATTATTCGAAAATTCAGTTTGAATTGTATCGGAAAGCCACCATTTAAGAAGCTCCCAACTCTGGGTCGTGTGTAATTCATTATCCATGATGATACAGGAGCTGGCGCTACCGGCATAATGGCGAACAATCTCGTCGGAACTATTTTTCATGCCTGGGGCGAGAGCGATATCCCATTTCCCTTTGAGTTCTGGAGCCGCATATTGCAGTTTAAGGTAAGTTTCGACTGTCGAAATCCCAATCGGTAATGAGCCGTTACGGAAACTTTCAAAAAAGTTATTAACTTGAAGTGGTATACCATAGAGCAAGTATAAATCGGTCATGAATTTAACTGAATTAATGCCGGCGCTTTCATCAAGAGCTGTGACGATAGTTCCATCTGGTTCATAGCGGAATAAATCGCCACCCATTTGTTGAATAAACGGGGCGGTTGTCATAAGCGATTTAGCCGCTACTGAACTTGAAAGTGGAATGTAATAATTCATGCCTCTTCGTTGAAGGTTTGGCAAAAGATTAATAATTTCCTCCCAAGTATTTGGAACGCTAAATCCAAGCGTCGAGGCAATATCGGTTCGATAAAAAGTCACGTAAAAGTCTTGAGTTTCCGGTAAACCAAGGCCGATATTATCGGCAACTAGAGGAATCAGTGCGCCTGGAGCAAAGGATTTAATCACCGTGTTATAATCATCAAATTGACGCAAATTGTAAGTTAATCCGCGAATCCCAAGTTCATATGGTAGCCAGTTGCTTAGTCCAAAGACTGCATCAGGTGAAGCACCTGCAGCCGATGAAAGAATAATTTTCCCTTCGTCAGCAAGCCGACGGAAATTAACTTTTATCCCTGTCTCTTGAGTAAAAGTCGAATCGGCGAGGTCTTGCATTAAATCAACATACATTGTTGGCCGATTGACCCAAACTTCAAGAGCATCATCTTCTTGATAAGTTGCCGTCGACCCAAAACTAATAAAGAAGCGCCGGATACTTTCCCAAAAGGTATAGAAACCACTTTTCTTTTCATAAACTTTTTTGTCATTAATACCAGCTAGAAAAATTTTATCAAAGCTGACACTGGCGTCGGAATAATACAAAGACGCCGCCGAGATATTTTGCGAAATCGATCCCGAACCTTCGGCGAGAGTTGCGTTATTATTTGGAAGATATTGTGGCTTTTTAAGTAAAGAATTCAACGTTTGATAGGCACTTTGAATATATGAACTACCCTGATTGGTAAAACTTGAACCGTTATAAGTCTGGGCCAAAGCGAATAATTCTTGAAGTTCTGCACTATAGGCTGTAAGCAAACCCACCAATCCTGGAAAGTCCTCTTCCGGAACCCATTCTCGGTTCGTATCTCCCTCTTGGACACTTAACGTCCGAAGTTGGAGATAAATCGAAGAAATCGACTCGCTTATTTGTGCAAGCCCTTCGCAAATTGGATTAAAAACTATTCCATCCGTGGAAATTGAAAAATCATGTTGGCCAGCGGTTAAATAAAACTGATAAGGTTCTGAAGAAAAACTATCGCCAAGACGATGGGCCGAAAATTCGCTATTCGCATAAAGGGGGTAGTGATATAGTTCGCCAAAAGGAACTTGTCCATCAATCATTATGCTGAAAAAAGTCGTTTTATTTGAGACAGCATTATGATAATTAAATCCTAAAGCATAAAAGCCATCCGAAGGGGCTTCGATCTGATAAGTTAATGTTTGAAGATTATCGGCTCGTGACAAAAGAACAGTATTCAACTTTAATTCCCGTGTCGCATATGGAGAGACATTCACATCTTTTGAAACTTGATAGTTGATCGAGTTATCATTTTTTAAAGCTGGATATTCTGCTTCATAATACTTTGGCTCTAGATCGATTGCCGGCCCAGTATGTTTTGTGAGGTATTGATCGTAACTAATAATCGGTTCAATTGACACCACCGCTCCTTGAGAAATGTAAATATTCCCAGCACCCATTGTGATGTCGATTGTATTAAACCCAGCATTAAAGGGGATAGCTAGTGGGCGACTCATGCGATTTAAAAAATCGCGCGCATACTGCCATTCATATATTTCATTCTTAACCTGCATTGGCATTACATCGTTGCCGTTTAAGTCGACATTAAAAGGTTCGACTTCATTGATCCACGTCGTATCAACGTTGACTTGTTCAGCAATTTGGGTGTCATTAACCGACAGTGAATAACTATTATCGTTTAGACCATTACCGCGAACATAGAGTTGCAAAACCAAATGGTAATTACCAGCTTCTTCTAAGGTAACAGAAAAAGTCGTGGAAGTCGCATAATCTAATTTGACGACTTCCCCATTATATAAAGGATCAACAAGTTCCACGCCATTAGTAAGAACTAAAGAAGCCCGCACATCGGGAGGTGAAGACACATTATCTTCTTTATATAGATTTTGCGCATATTGAAAGTCTAATTCCGCTTTGGGAAGCGTTAAAATGCTCACTGGCAAAACAATGGCAACAACGCCAATTATCGCTCCTACGATGATAATCAACTTCTTTTTGCGCTTCATATCTTTTTAAGAAAAGTAAACAATATTTAGACGGAATCTGAATTATCGTCAGATGTAGTATAAAGATCCGCAAATCGACTTAAAGCATTTTGATAGGCGGTGTTCGCAACATCATTTAGCCCTGATGCGTAATCTGCCCAAGTCAAATTTCCAAGCCAACATTGGTCA
>Ga0172377_10002113_pt1 | contig 20331 bp, 17 predicted proteins | sample Pumphouse3metaG_FD_119749 | JGI IMG/M metagenome (GOLD analysis project Ga0172377, IMG submission 119749) | Leachate microbial communities from a municipal landfill in Southern Ontario, Canada - Pumphouse #3 metaG | ecosystem: Engineered > Solid waste > Landfill > Unclassified | place: Canada...
ATACTTTTTCCAGATTAAAATTCTCAAAACCGGCTCACTTCACTCTACTTCAAAGGTTTCCTTAAATCGCTCCTCAGGGTCGTCAAAGAATACTGTTTCAGGATTAAAGTATTCCGGGTCATACTTATCTCCCAATGATATTATCGTTGATTCATATTCCCCGTCTTCAGGGTTTTCCAATATTTCCAGAATATCCTCATATCCCGGCATTGAATCGCAATCTTCCATTGGACAGGCCCTTTCACCGGCAATACACCTGGGATAAAAGATATTTTCGTCTACGGGAATTATACCTTCTAAGGTAATTATATGCTGCCAGTTATCTCCAAAGTCGTATATATAAACAGCATTTTTATTTTTTTTGTTGAAATACATGGAAATGAATTCTTTCCAGCCTGGTAATGTCTTGTCATTTATGGATTCTTCAGTGGGAATGCCAATCTTCTTTTTTTCTCCTGAGGTCGGATTAGTTAAAATAAATTCATGAAGACGGCAATCCTGCCAACCCATGGCATCCTGTATTGCAACATGTAAGTCCCAAAAGGTATATGATTCCGGGACCTGAATAACTCTCCAGATTTCCGGCTTGATATGTTTCAATTTAATCTTGAATTGGTATATTCTATTATAATCTTCATTCATTCTGTTTGCCCTCCAGTCTTTTAATAAAATTATGGCAAATGTAATTAAAATTCTATAATAAATTTACCATCTTGGTAAATGAGCTCATTATCAGCAAAAATCTTTCCATCTGTTTTCATATCACAGAGCATATCCCAGTGAATGACAGAGGTATTTTTTCCTCCGGCTTCGGGAAGAGACCTTCCCAGGGCAACATGGACGGTTCCGCCAATTTTTTCGTCAAATAGAATGTTTTTGGTAAACTGCCTGATATTGTAATTTGTTCCTATTGCTACTTCACCAAGGTATTTTGCACCTTTATCGCTTGTTAACATTTCTTTCAGGAAATCTTCCCCTTTTGCTGCACTGGCTTCTATTACTTTACCCTTTGATAAGGTCAACCTTATGTCTTCTACTTCTCTGCCATCATGGATTGCAGGAAAACTGAAACGAATATGACCTTCTGCTGAATCCTCAACCGGACTGGTAAACACTTCTCCATCAGGGAAATTTTCTTTTCCGGAACAGTTAATCCATTTTCTCATTTTTATGGATACTGTCAAGTCAGTATCGCGGGAAATTATTCTGAGTTTTTCTTTTTTGTTAAGATAATTACATATTTTTTCCTGTTCCCTGTCAATACTCTGCCAGGAAAAAATTGGATCTGCATCATTTAAATGACATGCATTATAAGCAAATTCTTCATATTCAGAAAGGGACATACTGGCTTCCTGGGCTACCCCCATGGTTGGCGAAAGCGTACCACACCAGCGGACTTCACCATCTGCTAAACGCTTAAAAAGCCTATCGATGATAGGTTTTCTTCCCTGAGAATATTTTTTCATCCTGGATGGTTCAATATTTGAAAAAATCCTGGTATTGGTATTTCCCCAGATACTCAATAAAACATCTGCAGTATTATAGCTTTTTATCAGGCTCTCAGGCAAGTATTTTAACTGTTCTTCGTTTCCTTCTTTTAATGCAATTTCCTGTAATTCTTCTTCCAGAAAACGGCATTCAGGGAAGGCTCCTGCTTTAATTGCCTGACGATATATTTCTTTCATCAAAGGATAGGTAGCAAACTGACCGATAATTGCCAGTTTCTCTCCTTTTTTAAGCTCTACCGAATAATTCAATATAACTTCAGCGTGTTTTTCAATAAGTTTATTCACTCTAATTTTTCTCCTCTAACAAAACAGACTATTTATCTGTTAGTTTATATAGTTTTTAAATTCTTTAATATTCCATAAATCTGTTCAGCCTTGGCAGGGCATCCCCTGATATTTTTCACAGAATTATCTTCTACAACACTGCAACCGCATTGTCCTATCCCGACTATGGGGAGTCCTTTATCTTTTGCCTGCTGAAGCCTGTCTTTTTCATCGGTAAGCAATTGACCCATGGCAACAACACATTCCGGTGAATATCCTTCCCGTGAAAGGCGGCGCATGGCAGCTGACAGTGCCCCTTTGCATGAACTGCATGTTCCCTTTTCAATTATTACCAAATCTTGCAGACTTAAGTCCGGTACTTTTTTCTGACTGGCTTGAATTACAATATTTTTGGTCTGTGCATCCGGCGGATTAATGACTTCAATTTCTTCAATGTTTTCAGGACCTATAGCGGATTGACCGGCAATCCTGATGTGCTGTATATCTTTGATACCATAACCCAACAGGGATGCAGCAACCATGTCAACAGCAAGGACGTTTTTACCAATCATAACAGTATCCAGTCTGACCGGATCTCCGCCTAATTCCCACTGCAGGGAACAGGTAGTTGCATCCAGAACAGTCAGGTCCGGTTTAATCACTGTATTTAAATCTACAATGCACTGATGGAGATTTAATCTGTGGAAGCGATGTTTTTCCTTATCGTGAATACAACCTTTTAAATTTTTCATTCCAATGGTGACAGTAGTCTCCCCGTGAATCTTTAAAACAGGTACATTGATAAAATAGTCATATTCAAATACCGGTTTGTATATTTTTACGCTCTTAATCTCCTTGCCCAGGGGAATATCTGTATCAATGGCCGGGGTTTTTTTAAAGTCTATAACTTTAACCCCGTATTTTCGGGCTATTTTGTCCATTCCGGTAACATGGAAAGCTTCAATGGTGTCATCACCTGCTGTGGAGCTTTCACCTAAAGCTATCTCAGCGGGACTGGTTTTCAGTACTTCCTGAATTAATGCTTCGATAACCTCCGGATTGGTAGTGGCACCGGTATCATTCTTTTTAGCAATGACAAGGTTTGGCTTTATTAGAATACGTTTTCCGGATGGAATTATCTGCTTTATTCCGCCTAAGTCTTCCAGGGCAGCATTGATCATATCTTTGACAGGATGGTCGTGTTGAGAGCTTACCCGGAATAACTTTTTAGTCATTTTTTCTCCTTTTTTAAGAAAAGTGTAATAATTTTTATTCAATATATACAATTAATTACTGTACTAAAAACTGGGCATGTACAGTTACCTTGATTTCTTTTTTTCGGGATGATGTATTATACATACCATAACTTTGAACTTCAGTAGAATATGGTTCAATAATCTGGAATACTCCGGCCTGAGACCATATCATCTTTCCAGGTTGATGCCCGCTTTCCTGTAAAATCTTTTCTGCCCTTTCCCGGGCATTTTTGGTTGCCAGGGCCAGCAAGTCTTTTTTCAAATTATCTATCTCTGAGTAAAAGTATTCTAAAGATGAGACCTGGAAGAAAATATTTTTATCTAAAAGTTCATCGGGATTCAATGCCAGGTCCTCTATCTCTTCTACATTATCAGAAATTATAAACAGGGACTGGTTTAAGGAATATCCTACCACTTCACCATTTCTATCCCACCGCTTCTGGGTAGTAATCGGATTTATATTTATATCCTCTTCTATAATCCCTTTTTCATTTAAGATATTAAGAAGACTGTCTCTTTTTTCCTGAATATTACTATAACCGTCGCGCATGTTTACCAGGTCTGTATTCTCTTCAAAGGTAATGTTCCACTTGACAATATCTGACTCAAATGGCTCAGTCGCTGCCCCAAGAACCTGTACATAATCGCGGGTAGAACGAGACTGATAAAAAAAGAATCCGAAAACCAGTGCCGCAATAATTATCGATAATCCGAGAAATAAAAAAGGAGCCCTTAAATCACTGTTACTATTAAATGTTTCCTTTTTTGTATTCATATATTCCCTCTCCTCTCACTATCTTTTTTCACTCTCTCTTTTAAGATAATCTTGAAATGTCTTTTTAAATTTCTCTACTTTGGGAATTACCACCATCTGACAATATTGATTTTCCGGATGATTTTGCAGATAATTCCTGTGATATTCTTCAGCCGGATAAAACTTTTTTAATGGAACAATTTCAGTTACAACAGGTTCTGACCAAATACCCGCTTCCTGTAAATCTTTTTTTAGCTTCTCGGCAGTTTGGCGCTGCTCCTGGCTATAATAAAAGATTGCGGAACGATATTGAGAGCCCATATCATATCCCTGTCTGTTTAAAGTGGTCGGATTGTGAATTTGCCAGAATATCTTTAATATCTCCGCATAAGTAATAACAGCAGGGTTAAATATAACCTGAACAACCTCAGCATGACCGGTAGTATCAGAACAAACCTGTTCATAAGTGGGATTTTCTGTATTTCCTCCGGTATAGCCGGGAATTACTTCTTCCACACCTTTTACCTTTTTATAAACAGCCTCTAGGCACCAGAAACACCCTCCTGCCAGTATTGCTTTTTCAGTATTTTTCTCCATATTATCCTGTTCCTTTTTTAATATTACAATTAAATATTGTAAGATATTTTTTATCAGTAACAAAGCATTTTATTTTTTCATCATACCACAAACTTGCTTAGTCTAAAATGGTAATATTTTAATAAAAAAGTTCAGACAGAGACTTTTTACGTTATTCTATTTTCCGGTATTCAAAGCAAGATATTTAGAAACAAAATAAGCAATGCCATCATTCTCATTATCTTTAGTTATATAATCGGCAGCATCCTTAACTTCCTGTGGTGCATTACCCATTGCTACTCCCAATCCTGCCATCTTCAGCATCTCTACATCATTGTAATTATCCCCTATTGCAATTGTCTGAGATAAAGGTATTTTATTCATGGCAGCAAGTTCCTTAAGAGCAATTCCTTTGGATATGCCAGGGGCAACTACTTCCAGTAGATTGGGGTGGGCACAGGCAATAGTTATAGAGTCCTGAAGCCTTTCTGTGATGATTTTCTGTAACCGTTCCATTTCTTCCTTTTTTCCCAGATAGATAAAAGATAAAGGGCTATCCTGATTTTTAAGGTAATGGTTTACATCAGGTACAATAAGAGATTTAAGCTCAGAATAACGTAAATAAACATCATTCCACTTTGTCTTATTCTCCATTACCAGCCAGTCTTTATGAAATAATTGAAATGATATCTTTTCTTTTCTTGCTATATCAACCAGGACAGGGATTATCAAGGGAGACAGCTGATGTTTTTTGATGATTTTACCATCCTGTGACTGAATAAGTGCGCCATGCAGCAATATCATAGGACTGGAAAAATCCAGTAACCTGGCAAAATAAGAGGCATCCGGATAAAAGCGACCTGTGGCAAAGGTTAATATGATACCATGATCTTTAATTTTTTGCAGTGCGTCATGAGTTGTTTTCCTTAGCTTGCTGTCATTGTCAAGTAACGTGCCGTCAATATCAATAGCCATCAGTTTATACTTTTTTTTAAATATATCAATTTTTTTTATTTCTTTATTTTCGCCAAATACCATTTTTCTCCTTCTTAAGACTACTTAACCTCCACCCATAGGCGGGTATACTTTGATTATATCGTTATCCTGTAAATTTTGTTCCAGCTTCTTAAAGGGAACTACCTTGTTATTTACAAGTACCATACTGATTGCATCTAATGCCCTGGGATGATTAATTGTGTCCTCTAAAAACTGTTTGATTGATAAGGTATGGGAAACCTCTTTCACAATACCGTTATCATCATCATAACCTTTTACATATCTTTTTAAATTCGAATAGATAATGAGTTTTATTTTCATTTTAAAACCTTTAAGTTTAAACAAAATAGAACTTTTTTAAACAGATCCAAGAGAATATTATCATTGAAAAAGTATGTTGTCAAAATGATTATTTAAAATATGGGTTTTGTGCTACTAAAACAGATTTATTACATAGAAAACTGCGGGTAAGACTAACAAAACAGCAAATGTGGTAAAAAGCCAGCATGAGTTTACCATATCTATGTTTAAATTATAGATATTTGCAACAATAACAGAGTTAAAGGCTACAGGCATTGCCGAAAGTATTAAGGAAACTTTTAAAGGCAAACCATTGTTAATAGATTGATAACCAAGCAATAAAGAAATTATCAGAATAGCTGCCGGCACTATTAAAAACCTGACTAAAGACATTAAAAGACATTCTTTAATATAGCGGGATACTTTACTGAATTTAAAGTTGAGCCCAACTGAAAATAGCAGGATATATGTAGTTAAAGGGATAAGTATTTCATTGATTGTGCCATAAATCCGGGGACGCTGTATTGTGCTTAAGTTAAGAAGAATACCGATGAAGACAGAGCCAATCCCGATGTAAAAAAAAGGGTCCTTGAGAATTTCTGTTATCTTTTCAAAGGTTTCTTTCCGGGCAATAGTGCTATCTCCATACATATGAGCCTTCGGAAAACCATAACCAAAATAAAGTATTCGGGTAAAAAAGGTATAAATAGGAACAAGGGCATATCCCTCCTCGCCTAAATAGAAAAAACAAATCATCCCACCCAGTGTAACCATATTTGAAAAGAAACCACAACCGAACATTGAACCAACATCTATATGATTATATTTATAATACCTGGCAATTAAGGTTGCAGAATAACCACCAATAATAGTAGATGCAGCACCTACAAACGGAAGGCTGAGAGTTTTTATAATACTTTCTATGTTAAAGACCCATAAACTGCCAATATAAGTGATTGATACCAGCCATAGCATGCTTAATTTCTGTAAGAATACACAGATATTCTTTTTTGTCTCCGGTTTTAATAAATGTTTTTTTTCTATTATCTTCTGACAGAAATAACCGCTGAATGTACCAATTACTATTACTATTAAAGTTCTTAGTAGCGAAAATACCATTAGAGAATATTCCTTTTAAAGAAAGACTGGCGAAATAAAAAATTTTAGATGAAAATTATGACATATAATTTCATGCATATTCTTTTAAAATAGCAGTATATATTTCAACGGCTTTTTCCATATCTTTTACTGCAATATGTTCGTCTTTGCTATGTGGTAATCTACACCCTGTTCCCAGGACTGCTGTCTTAAGCCCTTTTTGATTTAAATTGCTGGCGTCTGTTCCTCCACAGATAATTTTTGCTTTTGGCTTTAAACCTGTTGACTGAATAGCTTTTTTTGCTACCTCAACTATATCAGCATTTTCGGGAATTTTTGATGCCTTCAGATCAATGCTGGTCTTGACATCAACCTTTGCTCCCCTTGCCTTTGCCACAGTTTTAAATGTGTCTACTATTTTTTTACTCTGGCTTACACATTTTTTATGTTTTTGGCTGCGACATTCAATTTGAATGGTGGTATTTTCCGGAACAGCATTTAAGACCTGTCCTCCTTCAATTAACCCTACATTAACTGTGGTTACAGGGTCTATCCATCCTGTCTGTAATAATGAAATCCCGTGGGCAGCTACTTCAATTGCTGAAATGCCATTCTCGGGCTCTACAGCATGGGCAGCTTTTCCTTTAATCTTAATAATTATTTCTGCACGGGAAGGTCCGCCGATAATAATCTCATCTAATTCTTCAGAATCAAGAACATAGCCTTCTTCCGCTTCTATTAAATCCCTGTCCAGATATAATGAACCGGCTAATCCTATTTCTTCCTGTCGGGTAATCACTATTTCTACCGGAGGGTATTTTGGTGCATTTTTCAATGCTACTAAAATTTCTGCTATCCCCGCCTTATCATCTGCACCCAATATTGTATCACTTTGTGAGGTTATTATTCCGTCTTTTAGTACAGGCACTATTCCCTGTCCGGGGTTAACTGTATCACCATGACAGCAAAATAAGACAGGTTTCTTCTTATTACTGTTTTTTGCATCTATCTTGATTATCAGATTGCCATGGTTGTCAAATTTTGAACTGGCATTAAGTTCTTTTTCAAATAAATGACTTAAGAAAGTTAAAAATTCTTTCTCATTTCCTGATTCGCTGTCAATTTTAACCATCTGGAAAAAATATTCTACAATATCATGCTTCATCTTGTACTCCCTTTTTTACTGTTTATAATTCTACGATTATTAAAATACTACATCTTACACAATGCTTATTATAAAGCTAATTAAACTAATATGATATTATATGTTAAACGATTACTGCAAGTGATTATAAAATTTATATTATTTACATAAAAGTAATAATCAGTATATTGTCTATTTTACACAATAACTACATTTTATCAAATGCAATTCATTACTATTATCTGATTTAATTTTCTTTAAACCAAAGTATCCTGTGTTTTTACATCAAAAATATGGGTTTCTTTCATATCAATTGCAATCTCCAGTTCATCTCCAACCTGAGCTTTTGTGCGGCTGTCTAATTTAGCAACAAAATTATGTTTACCGGCAACTAAATAGAAAAGTACCTCATCACCCAATGGTTCAATAACCTCAGCTGTAGCTTTTATAATATTACTACCTTCTTTGGCTTCCGGGAAAAATTCCTTGTCATGAAAATGCTCAGGACGCACTCCAAAGGTTATTTGTTTATCTACATAAGAAGAGAGAGGCTTTTGAAAATCTGCAGGCAGCTTTGCCTTAATGCTTTCGGCATCAACCAGATAGTCAGAGTTTTCCTTTAACAGTTTTGCCGGGATAAAATTCATAGCAGGAGAACCTATGAAACCGGCGACAAATTGATTGGAAGGATTCTGGTAGACATCCAGTGGTTTCCCCGCTTGCTGGAGTTTACCGTTATCCATAATAAAAATACGGGTAGCCATAGTCATAGCCTCAATCTGGTCATGAGTTACATAAATAATCGTTGCCCCTAAGCGGTGATAGAGTTTTGATATTTCTGTACGCATTGCAACCCGTAACTTGGCATCTAAATTGGAAAGTGGCTCATCAAAGAGAAATACTTTTGGTTTGCGTACTATAGCCCTGCCTACCGCCACACGCTGCCGTTGACCGCCTGAGAGCTCCTTTGGGCGACGCTTTAACAGCTTTTCAATACCTAAAACCTCTGCAGCTTCATTAACCCGTTGATCAATCTCTTCTTTGGAAAATTTGCGCAGTTTCAAGCCAAAGGCCATATTATTGTAGACATCCATATGGGGATAGAGGGCATAATTCTGAAATACCATGGCAATATCTCTGTCTTTAGGGGGTATATCATTTACTAACTTATCCCCTATATATATCTCTCCGGATGTCACGTCTTCCAATCCTGCAATAGCACGCAGGGTTGTAGATTTGCCGCAACCGGAAGGACCAACTAAAACAGCAAATTCCTTGTCAGCAATATCAATATTAACATTGTCGACTGCTACGACATCTTTAAACTTTTTGGTAAGATTCTTTAAGACAACTCTGGCCATTCGAGACCTCCTTTGTATAATATTTTGGATAAATATCGTTAATATTATTTATAATTTCATATTTTTATATAGTCTTTTAATTGTTTTTTTGCCATAGTAGGGCTGCTGCCCCCAGTACACCGGCTTTTTCCTTTAACTTACCTAAATCTATTTTTAAGTCATTCAACATGGCTTTCATTGCTCTTTTAAAAACAAAATTTCTGATAGGTGTAAGAATATTTTCTCCTTCATTTGCAATACCGCCAACTAAAACTACCATTTCCGGATTAAGCAAATTTACCAATATAGTAATACCGACTCCTAAATATTCAATTGCCTCATTTACAATGTCTTTAACAAGAGGATCATTCTCCCGGGCACGCTGAAAAATATCAACAAGCCTGATATTTGTTATATCTATCCCGGTATCAGCAAGTAATTCGGGAGAATTTTCTTTGATATATTTGATTTTATCGGCTACTCTATTCTTAATGCCTGTTGCAGAAGAATATGCCTCCAGGCAACCAATACCACCACAATGACAATCAGGCCCATCCTTGTTAACAATAATATGTCCAATTTCTCCTGCTCCGCACTTGTGTCCCCGGTAAATTTTTCCATCAAGTATTAATCCACCACCAATTCCTGTTCCCAATGTCAGGCATACCATATCTCTAATACCTTTTGCTGCACCAAAGGTTTTTTCTCCCCAGGCAGCAGCATTTGCATCATTTTCCAGAACAACCGGGACATTAAATTCCTCCTTGATTATTCTGCAGATAGGCACTTCTTCCCATCCCGGTAGATTTGGAGCAAAATGAACAATACCTGTTCTTACATCCAATTGTCCGGGTATGCCTACTCCAATTCCTGATATGTCATCCAGATTAGCTTCCGCCTCATTTAATAGCTGGTGGATGCTTTCTATTATATTATTAATGACAAAATCTTTACCTTTATGGGCATCTGTGGGATTTTTTAAATAATGTATTATTTTGCCATTACAATTAACCATAGCAATCCCGATTTTTGTCCCACCTAAATCAACACCAATTGCCAGTTTGTTTTCTGTATAAATTTCCTGAGTTATCTCTGAATCCATTTTATTAATTTACTCTCCCGAAATTTTTTTACAATAAATATACTACCCCTTAATAGAACCGGCCATAATACCTCTGACAAAATAGCGTTGTAAACTTAAGAATATTATCAGCGGTAAAATCATTGAAACAAAGGCAGCTGCTGTTAATAATTCCCAGTTTTGCCCGTAAGATCCAACCAGTGCACTTATCCTTACTGTCAATGGTGCAACATCAGGCGTACCACCCAGATATACTAATGCCACCAGAAGATCATTCCACACCCAAATAAACTGAAAAATTGTTATTGAAGCAATTGCCGGAACAGAAAGTGGTATAACAATACTTTTGAATATCTGAAATGGTGTAGCCCCGTCGATAGTTGAAGATTCAAACATTTCACTGGGAAGACCTGAAATATAATTATACATCAGGTAAATAACCAGGGGCATTCCATATCCTGCATGGGCAAACCATATTCCAACAAAAGAACCTGATAATCCCAGCTGGTTAAAAATCCGGAGAATCGGAATTAAAGTCATCTGTAATGGAACAACCAGGAGGCCTACAAATAATATAAAGAAAAAACGCCTACCCCAGAATTCCATCCAGGCAAAGGCATAAGCGGCAAAAGAAGCAATAATGATGGGCAATGTACAAGCAGGGATAGTAATAATAAGTGTGTTTACAAAGGCCCGTCCTATACCGATATTGGATATAACATCTCTATAATTTGCAAGTGTATATTGGGTAAAATTAAATGGATGGGCAAGGACAGTCCACCACCCTGATGATGCAACATCCCCGGATGGCCTGAAAGAAGTAATCAGGAGCCCTACTGTAGGAAAAATCCAGATTATTGCCACAATAATTACAAAAATATGCATGGGGGCATTTAATAAAAAATTGTTTTGTTTTAATTTCATCGAATTGCCTCCTGTTCTCTAAACCGCTGGACATTGATTATAATCATCGGGATAATAAACAAAAGCAGTAAAATGGCAATTGAACTGGCTCTTCCGTAATTACGGAAGATAAACATCTCCTTGTACATTCGATTTGCAATTACTTCAGTTGAAAATGAACCGTTTGTCATTACATAAACAATGTCAAATACTTTCAGGACGTTAATAAACATAGTTGTTGATACTACTGCAATTGTCGGTTTCATTAAAGGTAAAATTATTTTCCAAAAAATTCGAAGTTCATTAGCACCATCTACCCTGGCTGCCTCCAGCAGCTCTCTTGGAATACCCTTATAACTTGCAGAAAGAATCACCAGGCAAAAACCGGTCCATATCCAGATCCCAACAATGATTAAACATATATTATTTATCCATGGCCTTTCTATTAACCAGGGAATCGGCTGAGCTCCTAAAAAGGATAGAAAAGCATTCAAAATGCCAATCTGCTCACTTCCAACCGGTCTATAGGAATAAACAAATTTCCAGATTACCCCTGCTCCAACAAAAGATATGGCCATAGGCATAAATATTATTGATTTTACAATTGATTCATAACGAACTCTATCAAGTATTACTGCCATTATTAACCCTAAAAATACTGTTACAGGAACAAAAAGGGCTACCCATAATAAATTATTCCGAAAAGCTGTCAGCATTACCTCATTGGTAAAGGTATAGATGTAATTGGCAAATCCCACAAATTCTTCCGACTGCGGACCAAAGAATGAAATAATAAAGGTATTTATGGAAGGATATACCAGAAAAAACATTAATACAAATAGAGCAGGAATTACATATAACCATGGTGTGTACCAGTGTGTTCGCATAATAGTTCAACTCCTTTATGAATTCGTTTCAATAAAAGATGGTAGATAGCTGATAATATAATTAAATCAGCTATCTACCAATTTTGCTATTAATACAAAACTATGTGATTAAATTAATCTCTATAAGCATCCAGCGCACTTGCCTCTATCTGCATTAGTACATTTGTCAAATTCTCTCCACTAACATAATCCAGGATTCCTGTCCAGAAAGAACCGGAGCCGACAGCAGCAGGCATCAGATCAGAACCGTCAAAACGGAAAACGGAAGCTGCACCTAAGAAATCAGCAGCTTTTCGGGTAACATCATCAGGGTAAACACTTGGGTCAACATTCTGGTTAGGTGCTAATTTTCCTAATTCTCCAACCCAGATTTCCTGCGCCTGAGCAGAAGCTATATATTCCATAAATGCCCTGGCTTCCGGGGTATCATTAAACATAGCAAGCATATCAGCTGCACCTAAGGCAGGTGTACCGAATTCTTCTTTTATTGCGGGGAACGGGAAGAAGTCAAAGTCTTCTCCTGGTACTAAATCAGGAAAATGTTCCAGTATAAAACCTTTAATAAAGGTTGCCTGGCGATGCATATAGGCATTTGGTGGATCTGTGAATAAGGCATCTGCGGAATCCCCAAAAGGAATAGTCAAGACTGCATTAGGTCCACCATATACGTACTCATTACTGCGGGCAATTTTCCCGAATAGCTCAAATGCTTCCGTTACAGCTTCATTAGTCCAGGCTATTTCATGGTTAACCCAGGCATCATATGTTTCAGGGGAGGCAACTCTTAACATGATATCTTCAATCCAATCGGTGCCCGGCCATCCGCTGGCTGCCCCGGATTCTAAGCCAATTGCCCATGGTGTATTACCATCTGCAACCATTTGATCAGATAATGCCATCAGTTCATCCCAGGTACCGGGAACTTCATATCCGGCAGCAGCAAATGCTTTCGGACTGTACCAGACCATACTCTTTAAGTCTGCAGATATAAATATTGAGTAAAGCTGTCCATCATAAGAACCCAGGTCTAACCAGGCATTTGAATAATTATCCAACAGTGTTTCCCTGTCCATAAAAGTAGCCAAGGGAACCAATCTACCTTCTTTTGCAAATTCAACCATCTGTCCCGGATTAGGCATAGCAGAAACATCCGGAGGATTACCTGCTTCTACCCTTGTAGTAAGAATTGCCGGTAAATCACGGGTTCCGGTAAACTCTACTTTAATCCCGGTTTCTTCCTCAAATGGTGCTACCATCTTTTGGAATGCATCTGCTTCACCACCGGTCCATACACCCATTACAGTAACAGAACCCTGGGCCTGTACCGGTATTATTAACAAAGTCAGCAAAAACAGTGAGAATATTAAAATAACACACTTCTTCAACATAAATAACCTCCTTATTTAAATATATTGATTTGATTAGCAGAAATTAAAATCATGATTTAAAGATTGTTTAGAGATAGTTTAAAATAGTTTTAAAGAAAGATAGACACCTCCCTCCTATTTTAAATAAGTTGAATTGTGTTGCTTATACTTTTGTGGAAAATACTATATTTATTACTTTAATCTTACCTAAAGAAAATTTTCAGAGATAATAAGTCTGAAAACCATATTGTATTTAATATTATAGTCTTTTTTTATAATTAAATGCAAGTATTATTCTTTTAGCAATTTTTTTAGTATTGTTCATTAATAATTTTTTTTAATAGCAATTCAAAAAAGGTAGTATCTATTATTAAAATGTCGTATTTCGTAAAGTCTAATTTCTTATCAGCTATTGTTTCTTTAGGTTTTTGGTAGTTATTATTTTTATTAATAAAAGAAAATATGTTAATATAAATATATAAGTTGAGAGATTGCATGAAATTGCAAATAAGATTATAACTAAGTCAAATTATATTATATTTACCTTTGATTAAATCTTTTCTGTTAAGGAGGTTACAAATATGGCAAGAATTATTATCGTATCAAACCGCCTTCCGATAACAGTTAAAACACAAAAAGACAAGCTTTCATACCAGCAAAGTGTAGGCGGATTAGCTACAGGAATGTCATCCTTTCAAAAGAATTATGAATGTCTCTGGGTTGGATGGCCGGGTGTTGCAAGAGATGAACTCAGAAGTGACGATAAAGAAGATTTGGTTAAAAAAATGGAAGAGATGGGCAATTATCCTGTTTTTTTATCCCGGAACCATATAGAAAACTATTACAACGGGTATTGCAATAAAACTATCTGGCCTTTATTCCATTGTTTTAACCAGTATACTACTTACCAGAACCATTTATGGGACTCTTATAAACAGGTCAACCAGATATTTTGCCAAACTATTCTTGATATTATTAAACCCGGAGATATAATCTGGGTTCATGATTATCATCTTTTGTTGCTTCCAAATATGCTGAGAAAAAGAAGACCTGATTTAACTATTGGCTTCTTTTTACATATCCCCTTTCCTCCTACTGAAATATTCCGGCTACTCCCCTGGAGGAGAGAAATATTAGAAGGCTTAATGGGTGCAGATTTAATTGGATTTCATACCTATGACTATGTACGTAATTTTCTTGACTCCATTTTACGTCTGAGAGGATATGAAAACAGCCTTGGATATGTAAATTACCAAAACAGAATGATTAAAGTTGATTCTTTCCCAATGGGAATTGATTATGACCGTTTTAACAAATCTTCTGAGCAAAGACAAACAAAAACAGAGATTCAAAAAATGAAAAGGAGTATCCACCAAAACAAAATAATTATTTCAGTTGACCGGTTGGATTACTCAAAAGGTATTTTAGAAAGACTGGAAGCTTATTCAACATTTCTGGAAGATAACCCGGAATACTGGGAAAAAGTCACCATGATTTTAGTTGCTGTTCCTTCCCGCACCGGAGTAGCTCAATACCAGGAACTAAAACACCGCGTAGATGAAATGATTGGTCATATTAACGGTAAATATGGGAAGCTGGGCTGGTCTCCTATCTCATATATGTACAGGGCATTACCTTTCCCGGAATTGACAGCATTGTATTATATTGCCGATATTGCCCTGATAACGCCTCTTAAGGATGGTATGAACCTGATTGCCAAAGAATATATCGCCACAAAAAATGATGGAACTGGTGTGCTTATTTTGAGTGAAATGGCCGGAGCGGGTAATGAAATGGGTGAGGCGATTATTGTAAATCCTAATAATCGTACCCAAATCTCATGGGCATTGAAGTATGCCCTGAACATGGATATACAGGAACAGAAAAAAAGAAATTTCAGCATGCAAAAGCGACTAAAGGAATATGATGTAAGGAAATGGGCAGAAGATTTTAAAGAGAACCTGCTTAAAGTCAAAAGTGAGCAAAGAAAACTTTCTGCTAAATATTTATCTCCAAAAAACAGACTTAGAATTATCAAGCACTATAAGAAGAGCAATCATCGCCTATTTCTGATTGATTATGACGGGACACTTGTACCGGATCATTTAAGATTTAAACAGAATAAGCCTTTTTTAGATGTTACCAGTACAATAAATCTACTTAATCAGGATGAAAAGAATAAAGTAGTTATTGTTAGTGGTAGAGAAAAGGAGTTTTTGGAAAAATGGTTTCAAAATTCAAAATCTGATTTTATTGCAGAGCACGGAGCATGGCTAAAAAAGGGTTCAGATGAATGGAAAACTATCGAACCATTAAAAAAAGAATGGAAAAATCAGATTAAGCCAATATTGTATCTTTTTAAAAGCCGTACCCCCGGTTCATTTATCCAGGAAAAAGAATACTCGATTTCCTGGCATTATATAAATACAGACCCGACCTTTGGACGTATCCGGGCTATGGAATTAATGGATTCACTGACCTACCTTACCTCTAATCTTAATTTAGAGGTATATCATGGAGAGAACTTTATAGAAATAAAGCCCACAGGTATCAATAAAGGCTTTGCCGCCTATCAATGGATTACTGAAAATGATTGGGATTTCATTCTGGCTATCGGAGATGACTGGTCTGATGAGATTACCTTCTCTTATTTACCGGAATATGCATATTCAATAAAAGTGGGGCAGGGAATTTCCGGTTCAAAATACAATATACGTTCTTCAACTGAAGTTCGGGCTTTATTGAAAGAGCTGGCAAAAAAATCTTAAATTTTTTTAATAAAAATAGTTAATTTTAACAATATTCAGTGAATATAAAAACAAATAAGAGGTCTTAAAAGACCTCTTATTTACATGTCTAATTAGTTAATTTATTCTATATTCTAATTGCTATGCTATTTGCTATTATCTTCACATTATTACGCTATATCAATCTCTTTGCAAAGATATACATCCTGAATGGCATGGAATATTTTTACGCCCTCTTCCATCGGTTTTTGGAATGTTTTTCTTCCTGAAATAACGCCCATTCCCCCTGCTCTTTTATTGATAATGGCAGTTTTAACTGACTGCTCTAAATCATTTTTACCAGAAGGTCCTCCGGAATTAATCAAACCGATTCTTCCCATAAAACAATTTGCAATCTGGTAACGGGTAAGGTCAATCGGGTGATCAGTTGTCAGCTTTTCATAGACTAAGGGGCTTGTTTTTCCAAATCCGATAGCCTGGTATCCGCCATTGTTGGTTGGTTGTTTCTGTTTTATCAAATCTGCTTCGATAGTTGCTCCCAGATAATTTGCCTGGCCTGTCAAATCTGCCGAAGCATGGTAATCTACTCCGTCTTTTTTAAAATCAGAATTTCTTAAATAACACCATAACACGGTAAACATTCCCAGTTGGTGTGCCAGCATAAAGGCTGAAGATACCTCTTCAATCTGATCCCGGGATTCTTCTGAGCCAAAGTATATAGTTGCACCTACCCCGCGAGCACCCATGTCATATGCCTGTTCAACTGATGCAAACATTCTTTGATCATAATAGTTAGGATAAGACAATAATTCATTATGGTTTAATTTTACAATAAAAGGTATCTTATCTGCATATTTATTAGATACCAGTCCAAGTATACCTAATGTTGAAGCTACTGCATTACAGCCACCCTCAATTGCCAGTTTAACAATATTTTCCGGATCAAAATAGATGGGATTGGGAGCAAATGATGCCCCTGCTGAGTGTTCAATTCCCTGATCGACCGGGAGTATTGAGAGATAGCCGGTTCCGCTTAATCTACCATGGTTAAACAGATGTTTTAAATTTTGTCTCACCTGGTTTGAGCGATCGGATATGTTAAAAATACGTTCAACAAAATCAGGTCCGGGTAAGTGAATCTGTTCTTTGGGAATAGTATTGCATGTGTGGTTCAATAAATACCCGGCATCGTCACTGATTATATCTTTAATTTCCTGATAATTCATTTTTTTCCTCCCTTTATCTTTTTTAGGTTTTAATTTCCTGTTTATTCAATTATAAATCATTGTTTCTATTCTTTAAATCCACTATTTATCAAATATCATCAATATTTTGAAAAATATTCAATATATCTGCAATATTGGATATCTCTATAACCTGCCAATACCCGCTCATGTCTCTCATTTTGACTTCAACAATAAAATTAGTCTTATTGGATTCATCATAATAAGTTAATCCGATATAAGCAGTATCTCCGGCTATTTTTGTATAGTTAATGGATTGCCGATCCCATTGAGAAGGATCTATTTTGTCTCTGATTAAATTCATAACCAGTTCCGAGATACCGTTTTGATTATCCGGACTGCTGCCTGGCCATTGTCCTGTAGAAATATAACTAAGCACTTCTTTTTTAACCATTTCCTTTATGTTTGGTTTCACCACTGAAAGAAGGCTGCTTCCTATTTCGTTACGAATTTCACTCCATCGGCTACCAGTTGTTTCTCCTGAAGTATAAAAATTCCAGGTTTGCTCTATTATGCCGTCTACTGTCGCATCCAGGTCAACATATTTATTAAAGGCAGTCACGTTATTTTCTTCCATGGCGTCTTCTAATTTCTTTAAAGAATACTGTGGTGATATTAATACCCTCCAAAGAAATACTCCTATAATAACGATAATTAATAAAAATATTACCGCGTATACTATTTTTTTCATAAAACCTGTCCTTCTTGTTATTTTTTTCAGAAAATTATTTTTACTTATACTTTTATTTTAAGCTAACTAATATTTTTAACTTCTTATCTGGTATTTTATTTTGTCTACTGAATCTTTTTTATTTGAGCTGCACACACTTTTAATTCCGGTATTTTTGCAATAGGGTCTAAGGCTGCATTAGTAAGAATATTGGCAGCTGCTTCCTCAAAATGAAATGGAATAAATATTAAACCCGGACTAACTTTGTGTGTTAAACGGGCTTTAATACTAATTTCCCCTCTTCTGGTAATAACTTTTACCATTTCTTTTTCTTTAATATAAAGCCTGTCTGCATCTACTTTTGATATTTCCACATAACCTTCCGGAACACGTTCATTTAAAGTTTTTGATCTTCGACTCATTGTGCCAGTATGGAAATGCCATAAAGTTCTTCCTGTAGAAAGAACAAATGGAAACTCATCATCAGGCAACTCAACCGGCCCTTTGAAGGATATCGGGGAAAAGTATCCTTTGCCTCTTGAAAAATTTCCATCTTTGTGTAAATAAACTGTTCCAGGGTGATTAATATTAGGACATGGCCATTGTAAACCAGCTTCATTTTCCTGTAATCGTTCCCAGGTAATTCCACAATAAATCGGGGTAATATGGTTAATTTCTGCTAATATTTCGCTGCTTTTTTGATAATTCAATCCCGAATAACCCATTTTCTCAGCAATTAGTCCGATAATCTGCCAGTCTGCTTTGCTGTTTCCTACGGGCTCTATAGCCTTTCTAACAATCTGAACTCTTCTCTCTGTACTGGTAAATGTACCTTCCTTTTCTGCAAAAGAAGCTGCCGGTAGAATAACATCTGCTAACTCAGCTGTTGGGGTCATAAAAATATCCTGTACAACCAGAAATGTTTTTTGTAAGGCTTCCCGAACATGATTACTGTCAGGGTCACTCATCAGTGGGTTTTCGCCCATCACATATAATGCCTTTAATTCTCCCTGATCTGCTGCATCAATCATTTCCATAACAGTTAAACCTGTTTCGTCATCCATTTCATCCTGGTCTATACCCCACTCACTGGCAAATTTTTGTTGAATTTCTTTGTTATTTACAGGTTGATATCCTGTAAAGACATTGGGTAAAGCACCCATGTCACAGGCACCCTGAACATTATTTTGTCCACGTAATGGATTAACTCCTGTAGCCCATCTACCTACATTTCCGCATAACATCTGTAAATTAGCTGTACTTTTTACATTATCAACACCATTGCTGTGTTGAGTAATCCCCATCGAATAAATGAGATAAGTGTTTTTCCCTTTTCCAATAATTCGAGCTGCTTCAATAATCTTTTCTTCAGGGACACCGGTAATCAGAGACGCTCTCTGCGGGGTCATTTTCATAACTTCTTCTTTGAAAACATCAAAGTTTTCACAATGTTTTCCAATAAATTGTTCATCGTGCATGTTTTCTTGAATTATTACATTCATAATACCATTTAATAGAGCCACATCTGTTCCGGGCCGATGATGCATAGCAATACCATTATTATCTTCTGCAAGCTCAGCCAGGGGGATAACCCGGGGATCAGCAACAATTAACCTGGCCCCTTTTCTTAGTGCTTCTAAAACTCGTGCACCTATCAGAGGGTGTTGTTCATTAGTATTTGAACCAATCACAAAAATAACCTCTGCATCAACAATTTCCTCAATAGAATTTGTCATAGCCCCTGATCCAAAAGACGCTCCAAGTCCTACAACAGTCGAGGAATGACACAATCTGGCACAATGGTCAACATTGTTTGTTTTTAGAACAGCACGGGCAAATTTTTGCATGACATAGTTTTCTTCATTAGTACATTTTGCGGAACTTAAACAACCGATTATTTTTTTATTGCCATTGTTTTCTTCCATAATCTTTTTAAATTTATCAGAAATATAATCTATAGCTTTTCCCCAGCTGACATTTTCCCATTGCCCGTTAATATCTTTTATCATAGGATTAGTTAATCTATCCGGATGATTGATAAATTCATGTACGTTCCAGCCTTTTATACATAGTTTTCCTCTTCCGGGATTAAATGAAGGAGGCATTACAGGTTTTGTGTCAACAACCTTTCCGTTTATTGATTTTAGCCATAGCTGACATCCTGTTCCGCAATATACACATGTTGTCTTTGTCTTG
>Ga0172377_10002115_pt1 | contig 20320 bp, 16 predicted proteins | sample Pumphouse3metaG_FD_119749 | JGI IMG/M metagenome (GOLD analysis project Ga0172377, IMG submission 119749) | Leachate microbial communities from a municipal landfill in Southern Ontario, Canada - Pumphouse #3 metaG | ecosystem: Engineered > Solid waste > Landfill > Unclassified | place: Canada...
AAATAAAATCTTTCCCAGATGGAATAGTGCTTACATTAAAGGATTTTCATGTGGATGTTCAGTATGAGACTACACTTGTTAAAGCCCTCAGTAGACTTGTCGCAAAGGGAGACTTGCAAAAGATATCCAAAGGTAGATACTATAAACCTCGCAAAACAATGTTTGGTATTTTAAAACCCGCATCAACAGAAATTGCAAAGGATTTTCTGGAGAATGATGGAAAATTGTTAGGTTACATAAGTAGTACGGCTGCCTTTGCTTCTATGGGACTGACTACTCAGATAACGTCTTCTATTGTAATAGGTTCAAACAAATATAGACGTCCTTTAAAAAGAGGAGAATATAATATATCTTTTCTGTTACAACATAATTCCATAACTAAAAAAAATATTGCTTTGCTGAGAATTTTAGATGCAATTAGACTTATTCGTAAAATCCCGGCTACTACTCCTAATGAATGTGTCAAACGATTATGTAAAATTGTGGAAGACTTACCAAAACAGCAACAAAATGAGATTTGTGTCTTAGCAGAACAATATACGCCTTATGTACGAGCTCTATTAGGAGCAATATTAGAACAGAATGGTATCGAAACTTACAGTTTAAAATCGTCTTTGAATGGAGTATCAAGTTACAAACTACCCATTTCAGATGAAATATTATTAACGAAACAAAATTGGAATATTGTATGAAACTTCATGAAAACAGACAATTGTTCAATGGCCAGTAATCCTATACCTGAATTGACAGCAAAGATTCGCCATTTCTATGATTTGCACTATCTACTTCAGAACAACGATTGCAAGATTTATCTTCAAAGTAGTGTATTTAAAGAAGATTTGTTGTCTTTATTTATTCATGACCAGCAGATTTTTGATAAACCAGCAGGTTGGCAAAACAAATCGTATTTAGATTCGCCGTTGATCTCTGATTTTCATACGGTATGGTTAGCATTGCAAGATGTTTATTTACGAGATTTACCTGATTTAGCATACAAAGAAATAGCCTCTACCCAAGAAATAGAATATAGCGTTAGTAAGATTTTGAAAATTGTCCACTAGCGGAATTTGAAACTGGCCCACCTAAAAAAGGAAAAAGGATTGAGATTCTCATACAGTTTTGTATATGCATAAAATATGACGCAGATCCAGTATGCTCCGGTGTAAGTATAACGCCCGACCAGATCTCCCTAAACATCGTGGATCTTCATAAAACATTAATTAAGATTCACTAAATATGCGATTTATGATTCTTTCTCGTAATAAATTTTATAGAATTTTCCCCTTTCATCGGAGCCCTGCTCTATCATATTGCGATTGCCATGGACGTATATATGAAAGTTTTTATCCAGCTTTATTATACTTTTAAATGAACGTGCATTCTTTTTGACGGCGTTATCTGAAATTGGAAATTTCTCAGCAATTTTAACTTCATTTTCTTTCTGATAGTTATCCTTAAATGTGCTAAAATTGTCTATAATTTCTTTTTGTTCTATTACTTCGTTCTGATATTCATCCATGTCAAAGGAATCTTTCTCTTTGAAAAACTTTATGGATTTGTTTATCAGATCTGCCTGATCGGCTTTTGATACATCATACTTTTGTGGCAGTTCATCTTTTATAAAGGTTTTGCAGAGCGTTAAGGCATTTTGTGTATCATAATATTCGTCTTTCCGCTGATGAATATGCAAAAAATCATCTATCCAGTATTGGGCTTCTGTGCCTTTGTTTGTGTTGTCAACAACTGATACTACATATCCGTTTTCTTTTTCTGAATTGAATATCAGACAGCCTTTGTCTAATTTATTGATATTTACTCCCTGCTGGCTTTCAATTTCAAAGCCGTCTCCTGTAGGATATACTTTTAAAAAGGTGTCTCTGTTTTCTGATTTAAACAACCCTATTGCGTCTACTGTTTCTCCGTCTATTATACAATTATTAAAATATACTACATACAGCTCGCCTCTTTTAATTTTGGGATGGTTGCTTTGCTGGTACAGATGACCGGCTATATTTTTGGATTCTTCAAGTATTGTTTCGGGATTGTCAAATATTTTTGTGGCACTTACATATACTTCGTTCATGGATAGTTCTATATCGTGATAGAAGGTATAGTATTCACTCGATTTGAAGGATGAAAGGAAATATCCTTTTAGCAAATTGTTTATTTCCTCATCAAATACCAAAGGCTTTTTAGAGTAATGAACATTGTCGCCATTTACTTTGTTTCCAACGTTATGTATTATTATTGATTGTATTGTGATATCCTGGTCGTACAGCATTTTTGTTTTTTTTACGAAAGTATGGGTTTTATTCGGAAAAGAAGAAAGGGAAAGAAAAAAACGACTAAGAACTTGCAACACGGAAGAATTGAATACGCTTTCACTGACGCAAGAGTCAACTACTTGTGCCTGTATCAAATTAAGAAAAGAAGTTCAAGGGTACTATAAATAGACCCAAAATCCAATTATACTAAAATTAGCTAAAGTTTCCTATTTGTTATTTTTATGAAACTCACCTAAGTTTTTTGTAACTTTCGATTGTTGTATATCATATTTGTTTTATACCTAATTCAAATATAGTCATTTAGGTTGAAAAACACAACATTTTTGTATTTTACCAACCAGGAAATTTTAATGAAGAATATTAAATTAATACAGAATAAGTATCTTAAAAGGAATTCGTTTAAAACAATATATTCAGAACTTCAAAAACTAAAATAATGCAACAACTCACTCAAAAGCTAGGCTCAGGCGAAATGATAATACAGGAGCTTCCTATTCCTCAAATAGGAACAGGCATGGTTCTAATAAAAAATCACTACTCAATAATTAGTGCAGGTACGGAAGGAAGTACGGTGTCTGCAGCACGTAAAAATTTAATAGGAAAAGCAAAAGAGCGTCCTCAACAAGTTAAACAAGTGCTTGATGTATTTAAAAAACAAGGACCTGTACAGACTTATCGTGCTGTTATAAAAAAATTAGATGCATATTCTCCTTTAGGTTATAGTTGTGCAGGTGAAATAATTGAAGTTGGTGAAGGTGTTACAGAGTTTCAACCCGGTGATTTAGTTGCTTGTGGAGGTGTTGGTTATGCTAACCATGCTGAGGTAGTTGCTGTTCCAATAAATTTATGCGTAAAGCTGCAACAGTATGCAAATATGAAAAATGCAGCTTATAATACTCTTGGAGCTATCTCTTTACAAGGAGTACGTCAGGCTGATTTAAGATTAGGAGAAAGTTGTGCCGTTATTGGACTTGGATTAATAGGACAATTAGTATCACTACAATTAAAAGCATCAGGTGTAAAAGTAGTTGGCATCGATATTTCTGAATCAAGGGCGAAAATAGCAGATAAAAATAACGCTGTAGATCTTGCCCTAACAAGAAATACTTCTGGTATTGAAGATAAGATTTTAAATTTCACTAATGGACTTGGTGTTGATGCAGTGATTATTGCTGCTGCTACAAATAGTCTTGATCCGGTAAACTTCGCCGGTACTATTGCCCGTAAAAAAGGTAAAGTAATTATACTGGGAGCTGTGCCAACCGGTTTCGAGAGAAATCCTTACTGGTATAAAAAAGAATTGGAATTAAAAATGTCATGTTCTTATGGCCCGGGGCGTTACGACATTAACTATGAAGAAAAAGGTATTGACTATCCGGCTCCTTATGTACGTTGGACAGAAAAACGTAATATGGAAGCTTTTCAATATTTGATAAACTCCGGTGCTATAAATATTGATTACCTGACTACACATGAATTTGATTTTAAAGATGCTCCTAAAGCTTTCGACCTTGTTGTGAATAAGAAAGAACCATTTATTGGGATTGCTTTAAAATATGATGTTAAGAAAACACATACAAAAGATAAAATTTTAACGAATAAAGACAGAAAAGAAGGGAAAATTAAGGTGTCATTTATTGGTGCCGGAAGTTATGCTCAGGGAAATCTCCTTCCAAATATTCCTGTAAATGATAAAATTGAACGTGTTGGTGTTCTGACCAATCATGGCACTACTTCTAAACGAGTAGCCGAAAAATTTAAATTTCAGTTTTGTACTTCAGATGAGAATGATATTTTTAATGAAAAAACAAATACACTGTTTATTGCTACCCGTCATGATTCACATGCTTCTTATGTTTTAAAAGGTTTGGATGAGAATAAAAATATTTTTGTAGAAAAGCCTTTGTGTCTTTACGAGGATGAATTGGAAAAAATTAAAAAGAAAGTTTCTGAAACTGGCAATAATGTAATGATTGGTTTTAACAGACGATTTTCGCCTTTATCTAAAATAGTAAAAGAAAAGTTAGGAAACGGACCAATGTCAATGATTTACAGAGTCAATGCCGGTTCAATATCTAAAGATACCTGGATACAAAATATAGAAATTGGTGGAGGTAGAATTATTGGTGAAGCATGTCATTTTATAGATTATCTATCATTTATAAATGGTAGTATTCCTGTAAAACTTTCGGCTCAGGCTCTTCCTGATCCAAATGGATTAAATGATACTGTAAATATTATTATTCAGTTTAAGAATGGTTCAACAGGTGTTATTGCTTACTATTCAAACGGAGCAAAAAAGTTATCAAAAGAATATATAGAAATCTATTCTTCCGGTACTACTGCTATTATTTCAGATTTTAAAAAATTAGAAATTTATGGCAAAGGAAAAACTTTTAAGAAGAAATTGATAAACCAAAATAAAGGTCAGAATCAAATGGTTAAATCATTTTTTGAAGGTTTAATAAAAACCGGGAAAACGCCTATTAATTTTTCTGAAATATACTCAGTTACTAAAGCATCTTTTAAGGTTATAGAATCTATAAAAAATGGTGGGAAACAAATTATAATATAGAAGATGTATATAATAAAAATGAATTGACCCATAGCGGAATTTGAAACTGGCCCACCTAAAAGAAAAAAGTAAATAAAAAAATGGATTAATATAATAAAGGATTAAAAGAATTATCTTGGTAAGATGAAAGTAAGAAGTTAAGAACTTTCTATTCTAAAAGTATTTAAAAATAGAAATAACTGATTTTTAATATGGGGAAACACATTGACATCGCAGATTATGTTAAAAATGGAATAATTTATTTACCGAATTGGATTAATAATTTTCTATTGCATTGTAATTTTTTAGGCGGTAATGTTTATTTTGGTGTAGAAAAAACAAGAAAAAAATTAAATAATTTAGAAAATGAAAAACAACTTTTAAAAATAGTAAATTATGCTATTAAACATGTACCTTATTATAGGGACAAATATAGAGGATTAAAAATATCAACAGTAGAAGAATTTGAAACAAAAATCGAATTTATAGATAAAGAGATTGTAAATAAAAACTGGAATGATTTTTTAAGTGATGAGGTTGATTTTTCTAAATGTAAAATAGGTAATACAGGAGGTACAAGTGGTAAACCTATAAAATTAGTTATACCTAAAAATAGATATTTGTGGGAGTTAGCTCATATAAATAAAATTAAAAAACGTTTAGGCTGGAATTATAATAAAATTGCATTATTTAGAAATTCCGATATTCCTGATAATAAAGATTTTTTAATTAATCCGATTTTAAAACAATTTATATTTAATATTTACAAATTAGATAAAGATTATATATTAAAAGTATATAATCTTTTAAAAAGAAATAGAATTAGATTTATAGATGGCTATCCTGCAACTATTTATCAGTTTTTTAATTTATGTATTAATCAAAATCTTGATCTAAGTTTTTTGAAAGGATGTTTTTTTACTTCAGAGGGAATGACTACGGAACAAAAATATTTTTTTAAAAAAATATTAAATATACCATATGTTTTTACATATGGACATTCTGAGAAATTAATACTAGCCGGTAGTAATTTAAAGGATTACAAATTAAAAGTTGAATCCACATATGGATATTTCGAATTAGTTAAAAATGATAATGAACTTATTAAAAAAGAAAATATTAAAGGTCAAATTATTGGTACAACATTTTTTAATTTTGCGATGCCTTTAATTAGATATAAAACAGGAGATTATACTAGCTATGTAGAATATAAATCTAATGGTTCCATAATTGATGATGTTGAAGGACATCATAACATAAATAAAATCTATAAAAAAAATATGACTTATGTAACACTTACATCTTTAAATACTCATGGTAATATAAATGAAACATTTTCCGGAATTCAATTTATTCAAAATGTTCCGGGAGAAATAATAATTTCAATTATAAAAAAATCTAATTATACACAAAAATCCGAGAATGAGTTATTTAACCATTACTATAAAGCTTTTGGACAAGATTTTAATATAAAATTTAAATACGTTAATCGCCTTATTTTTCAAAAAAATGGCAAATTTCTTCCTTTAATCAACTATGTAAAAAACAGATAATGGATACACTTATATTTTTAGGAGGAGATTATAAAAAAGGTGCCGGTGGGATAGCAAGTGTATTAAGAGAATACTCGAAATTATATCCAAAAGCTATTTTTATTTTCACTTTAGAGCCTGGTGGAAAAGTAAAAAAAATGCTTTGTATGATAGTTGCTTTATTTAAATTGTTTATAGCACTTATAAATAATAAAAATAATATTGTTCACATTCATGGAGCATCTAAAAGCAGCTTTTATAGAAAATATTTTTTCTATAAAGTAGCTAAATTATTTAGAGCAAAAATTATTTATCATATACATGGCGGTGGATTTGGTGATTTTTATTTGAATTCGAATAGTTTAGTAAAAAAGAAGATTAAATTAGTTATCAATAATGTAGATTGTTTAATTTGTTTGTCTCCTCAGTGGGAAACTTTTTATAAAAAAAATTTTAGTCCTAAAAAGATTAGAATAATCAACAATATAATTCCATATATTCCTATCTATAAAAGTATTAAGTCAAAAGAATTTATTACTTTTTTATTTTTAGGTGATATTACAGAGAGAAAAGGTACATGGCTTTTATTAAAGGTAATTGACGAAATTAAGTCTAATTTATCAGGTAAAGCTCGTTTTTTGATAGGCGGTAAGGGTGAAATTGATAAATTAAACACTATTATCAAAAAGGATAAATTAGAAAATATAGTAAAATATATAGGTTGGGTAGATGGCGAAACTAAACAAAAAAGTTTTTTAGATTCTAATGTTTTTATTTTACCATCCTATATTGAGGGTTTACCCATATCGATATTAGAGGCTATGTCGTATGGTTTATCTATAATTTCAACAAATGTTGGTGGAATTCCAGAGGTTGTTCACGATGAATATAATGGGTACCTAATAGAACCAAGAAGTAAGGAACAGTTAAAAAAATCGATACTAAAATGTATGGAAAATCCTTCTTTAATGAAATCTTATGGTGAGAATAGTTTAAAATTGGTTAAGCCATTCTATCCGGAAGAAGTTAAAAAAGAACTTGATAAATTATATAATGAATTATCTATGAATCCTATATAAAAAAACCAACGATAAAAAGGAAATTCACGACATAATAAAACAATTGACTTTTTATGGTTTTTAGCGTAAATTATGTGATATAAATCATAAAAACCAATATCATGTCAATAGGAGTATCTTTACACATTGGACTTAATGAAGTGAACAGTGAGCATTATGACGGGTGGAACGGTAAGCTGGGTGCCTGTGAAAATGATGCCAGAGATATGGAGCGTATTGCCTTAGCGCAGGGTTTTAAAACAAAATTACTTTTAAGCAATAAGGCTACAAGAGAAAATGTGATCTTCAGCATTCGTGATGCTGCAAGAAAATTATCAGAAGGTGATCTTTTTTATCTTTCGTATTCGGGTCACGGAGGTCAGCTTCCGGATTTAAATGGTGATGAGCCTGACGGACAGGATGAGACCTGGTGCCTTTACGACGGACAGTTATCTGATGATGAGCTTAATGAATTGTGGTTTAAATTTTCACCGGGTACAAGAATTTTTGTTACTTCGGATAGCTGCCACAGCGGAACGATGGTTAAGGAGGCCGGGTATCTTCCTCAGATTTTTTCTCCCTATACTCCGAGGTGTATGGATAGCCCTCATGCATTGTCTACATATTCTAAGAATATTGATTTCTACAAGCCTATTTTATCTTCGCTCAAAAAAATGAGGGCCGATGATCTTAAGTCTGAGGTCATTCTTATTTCGGGCTGTCAGGATAATCAGTATGCTTATGATGGTACGTTTAACGGGGCTTTTACTGCAGCTTTAAAACGGGTATGGAATGGCGGTAAATTTAATAAAGACTATCGCAGCTTTCATAAGCAGATTCAGAATCTTATGCCGGATTATCAGTCTCCCAATTTTCTGACGTTTGGTGAAAAAAATCAAAAGTTTGAAGGTCAGAGGCCTTTTTCTATATAACAAAATTCAATTTTTCTTATTGCTTTAATTACCGCCGTAACGAAATAAGGTATATAGTTACGGCATAATTTTTTTATACCCAAAGTGTAGCTATCAACCTGTCCTTTTAGATTATAAGGAATACGTTATTTATTTTCTCTTTTGATATTTATAATTAACTTTGCCGTTATATAATATATATATTTTATACGAGAAAATATATAAAATATCACTTTTGAGGTAAAAATTAGAATTACCATAAGATAAATTAAGTATGAAGGATATTTGTTTCATAGGGCTGGGTTACGTGGGATTGCCTACCGCTATAATTGCTGCAGATAAAGGTAATTTTAATATCACAGGTGTAGATACCAACAAAAAAATAGTTGACAAAACGAATAAAGGGCAACTACATATAGAAGAGCCCGGGATGGAGGAAATACTTCAGAAGGTTATAAAAAAAGGTAAGTTTAAAGCATCTGTAAAACCTGTAGTATGTGATGCTTATATTATAGCTGTTCCTACCCCTTTTAAGGGTAAACACCTGCCTGATATTTCGTATGTAGAATCTGCCACACGCTCGGTAATTTCCTTTCTAAAAAAAGGAGATCTTTTTATTATTGAATCCACTTCTCCTGTAGGAACTATGGATAAAATGGCGGATATTATATTCGATGAACGTCCGGAGCTGAAAGAAAATATTTTTATGGCTTATTGTCCTGAGAGAATATTACCGGGTAATGTAATCTATGAATTATCGCACAATGACAGAACTATTGGTGGCATAAATGATGCTTCTTCTGATAAGGCTATGGAATTTTATTCTGCATTTGTTGACGGAAATCTTTATAAGACAAATACCCATACTGCAGAGATGTGTAAGCTTGTGGAAAATTCATCAAGAGATGTAGAAATAGCTTTTGCCAACGAACTTTCTATGATATGCGATAAAGCAGGGATAAACGTTTATGAGCTTATTCCTCTTGCCAATAAACACCCCAGGGTAAATATTTTGCAGCCCGGATGTGGAGTTGGCGGACATTGTATTGCTGTAGATCCGTATTTCATTACTTTTGCTTTTCCTGAAGAATCAAAAATGATAGCTACGGCAAGAAAAGTAAATAATTATAAAGCATCGTGGTGTGCCGAAAAAATAAAAAACACGATTCTTAATTTTATAATTGAACACAAAAAAAAGCCCTATGTTGCCATGATGGGACTATCTTTTAAACCGGACATAGATGATCTCAGGGAATCTCCTGCCAAATATATAGTGAGTAATGTAATACAGGAATATAACAATGAAGATCTGATGATTGTTGAGCCTAATTTAAAAATTCACAATATTTATAAACTAACAAATTATAAAGAAGCCTGGGAGAAAGCTGACATAGTAGTTTTTCTTGTAGCTCATAAGGAATTTAAAACATTAGCTGGAAAAGGGAATAAAATAATTCTGGATTTTTGTAATATAAATAAGATTTAGAAAAATATCTTTAGTTCATGTTTACATTGCTATAAAAAATAAGAGTATATAATAAGATATTGCTCTTTTAATAAATAAATATCAAATCATTATATGACTGATATTTATTTTATCTTTGAGGGAAGTTTCAGTGAATCAGAATATGGGAAAAATTATAGAAGAGTCTACCATTAAAAAGCCGGAAAAAACAAAAATTCAAAAACAAAAAAGAATTCTATTTTGTTTTGGTACACGACCAGAGGCTATAAAAATGGCACCACTGATAAAAGAATTTGAGAAGTACCCTGAGGCTTTTGATACTAAAATTTGTGTAACAGGGCAACAACGTGAAATGCTGGATCAGGTACTTCATACATTTAACATAACACCTGATTATGACATGAATATTATGTCTAAAGGTCAGGATCTTTCGGACATTACTATTCGTATTTTATCAGGATTACGTGAAATTTTAAAAAAGATTAAGCCTGATCTGGTTTTAATTCATGGTGATACTACTACATCCTATTCTTCTGCCCTTGCTGCATTTTACGAAAAAGTTCCAATTGGTCATGTTGAGGCAGGTCTCAGAACTCACAATATAAAGAGTCCCTGGCCCGAAGAAATGAACAGACAAATGATAAGTAAAATTTCTACCTATCATTTTGCACCTACCCTTCTGAATAAAAAGAATCTTCTGGACGAAGGGATCAAAGAAGAGAATATATTTGTAACAGGGAATACAGTAATTGATGCTCTTCATCTTGCTATAGAGTTAGTAGAAAAAAATCAGAATTTAAAAAGTTCAATTTTACTTGAGCTTTCAGAAGAAAAGATAAATAAGGATCTTCTTGAAAAATGGGATAATAAGGAAAGACGAATGATTCTTATGACAAAACACAGAAGGGAAAATCTGGGTGAAAGTTTCGTATCTTTTTGTCTTGCTATTAAAAATCTCGCAAATAAATACCAGGATGTCGATTTCGTTTATCCTGTTCATCTTAATCCCAGTATTCAAAAAACTGTATATGGAGAACTTAGTGATATTAAAAATGTATATCTCACAAAGCCTCTGGATTATCTTCCTTTTCTGTTTCTAATGAAAAAATCGCTGTTTCTAATTTCCGATTCCGGCGGTATACAGGAAGAGGCTCCCGGATTTGGAAAGCCTGTTCTTCTGTTACGTAATACTACAGAAAGACCTGAAGCTATGGATGCCGGTATTGTAAAACTTGTGGGTACTGATTACGATAAAACAATTTCCGAAACTTCGTTGCTGCTGGATGATGAGCAGGAGTACAAAAGAAGGTCTTCTGTTGCCAATCCTTATGGAGATGGAACGACTTCGAAAAAGATAGTTAAGATCATCTCTGAACTGAATATCGGGGAATAAAAGCTTCAACCCAATTATGAAAAAATTCCTGTTTTTCGTTTTACTTCCACTTTTATTAATTTTGTATATTCCCATTAATGTTTCAGGAAATAGTAAATTAATATTTGAAGATTTGCAAAGATGGACAGAATGGAAATCTTTACATTTTAAACGAAAATATATTGCTTTTTGCTATCTTATATTTTCGTACCGTGAATTTAGAAGTTTATTTTATTATAGAATTGGTAAACTATCTTTTTGTTTTAAATTATTTCTGCCTCCTAAAATTAATTTATATATTTATTGCAAAAGAATAGGTGGTGGGTTATTGATACAGCATGGCTTTTCAACAATTATCAGTGCCCAAAAATTGGCTCTAACTGTAAAATATATCAGCAGGTTACAATTGGCTTCAACGGAACTGAAATACCTGTTATAGGAAATAATGTAACAATATGTTCAGGAGCCAAAGTAATAGGTGGTATTAAAATAGGGAATAATGTTATCATTGGAGCTAATGCAGTTGTGGTAAAAGACATAGACAATAATTGTGTTGTAGGAGGAGTCCCGGCTAAAATTATTTGCAAAATTAATAAGAGTAATATTAGCAAATACAAACAGCATTATTTAGATACAAGTTTGTTATAGGAAATTTGATCGTTTATTATATAAAAATATTTGTGTCAGCTACAGGCTGAGTCGGTTTTATCTCTTCTAGTTTATGTGATTTTTTTAGATAAATGGGATCATTAAGAAAGATATTGACTGGTATTAAGATAATTTATAAAAGAAAGATAAAAATTAGTGAAAGTAGCAAAAGATTTTTTTTATAAAATCAGAGATAAATATTCTAATAAATTTTCAGTAGTCACAAAGGATATATTGAAAGGATCGTTTTGGGTCTTTTCGGGAACTGCATGCTCAAAAGTATTGATTCTTCTTTCTACTATTATTGTTGCTCACATATTAACGCAGGATGAATACGGTCAATTAGGAATTATACGGACAACTATTTTATTATTTATTTCTCTTTCCAGTTTCGGAATTGGTACTACTGCCACTAAATATATTGCACAGTATAAAAACAGCGATGTCGTACAGACACTAAAAATGTATCTGATATCAAACATTTTTGCGATGAGTGCTGCAGTATTTGTTTCTGTCCTAATTTTTGCATTTGCTCCTCTTATTGCCAACAAATCGTTGAATGCCCCCTACCTTATTAACGATGTGAGAGTCGGGGCTATAATCCTTTTTTTTAGTCTTATAAACGGGGCTCAGTCTTCAACTTTATCGGGATTTGAAGATTTTAAAAGTCTGGCTAAAACTAACATCTTATCAGGGGTATCCCAAATTATATTACTAAGCATTGGCGCTGCATTTTTTAAAGTTACAGGTGCAATTATTGGTTTTGGATTATCTTTCGGAATTGCTTCGGTATATAATATGTATCATATTTCAAAACATATAAGAGCCTTAAATGGAAGTTTGTACGATACTTTTAAAATGCTGAAATTATCTGATTTTAAGATAATATATCAATTTAGTTTGCCGATTGCTCTGACTTCATGGATAGATATGCCGGCTTATTGGTGGGCTAAAACGGTACTTGTTAAACAGTGTGGTTTTCAGTCTATGGCAACATACGATATAGCTGACCAGTGGCGATCTCAGATATTATTTATTCCTGGCATTATTGCGCAGGTTATACTGCCAATTTTTTCGAGAGCTATTTCGAAAAATGATAAAAAAACTCTCCGTAGTGCAATGAAGACAAATCTCAAATTAAATATTTCAATAAGCTGTGTTTTAACTTTATGTCTGATTATTTTATCTCCTTTTATACTTAAGATGTACGGCCCTGAGTATAAGAATACAATACCTTTAATATTACTGGCTGTTGCTGCCTGTTTCGATTCAGTATCCAATATTTGCGGTGCCTATATTTTCTCTCATAACAAAACATGGGAAGTTTTGGGATATAATGCAACATGGGCTACCTCACTGATTGTTTTTTCGTATTATTTCATGAATAGCGGGATGAAAGAAAACGGACTGGCCATGGCTTATCTTATTGCCCAGATATTTCTAACTATACTAATGATAAGAAAGACAAAATTATTAATGGAAAAAAATGATTTTAAAAAAATTGCTTAATTATCTTACTTCTTCTATTCTGGATGAACACTGGAATATAGGAATAATGAAATATAATAAAGATATACTATACCAGGGGTTACAGGAAAATTCGATAAAGTGGTTAAAACATCCTTACCATGACAGGTGGTTTGCTGATCCTTTTATATTAACGAGTAATGATGAAAATATTACTTTATTAGTTGAAGAATTTTGCTTTTGGAATAGAAAAGGTAGGATCTCGAAACTGGTGATAGACAGAAATAACATGTGCCTGCTGCATAGAAGTACATTATTGGAATTACCTACACATTTGTCCTTCCCCGCTATTTATAAAGAGAATGACATAATTTATATCTATCCTGAAAATTCGACAAGCGGAAATTTATCGTTATATATCTATAATGAAAAAAAAGATATTCTGGAAAAATCAAGAATATTAATTAACAGACCTTTAACAGATGCAACTTTACTAAAGAAGGATAGTAAATATTATATATTATCTACCGAATTACCGGATCCTAACGGGAAAACTGCAAGAGTTTATTGTAGTGATACATTAACAGGGGAGTATAAAAAAATAAAAGAGATAAAATTTAATGATAATGTTGCCAGAAACGGTGGCCTTATTTTTAAAGATAAAGATGATTTCATCAGACCTGCACAAAATTGCAACGAAGGGTACGGAATGGGTATTGTTTTGCAATCTGTTTGTTTTTCAAATGATGAATTTACCTTTAAAGATATTAAAAGATTAAACCCTATTGATAAAAAATATAAAAATGGTTTTCATACTTTTAACATACATGAAAACATTGTTGCAGTTGATGGTTATAGATATTGTAATCATTTAATCCGCTTGCCTTTCAAGTTTTTATTAAAAAACGTATTGCTCTCTTTCAGAAAAAATTAAATTTATGAAAAAGAAAATTTTATTTATTATTCCGTCTTTGGGTGGTGGAGGTGCAGAGAAAGTTCTCATTGATATTTTAAATAATTTCGATTATGCCAGATTCGAGGTTGATTTATTTATTATTCATCATATCGGAACTCATCTGAAAGAAATTCCTGAATCAGTCGGAAAAATTTATTCGTTTTTTTATAGATGGAATTTATTTTTCAGAGTAATTTATAAGGGATTACGTATAATACACTTTTACGATAAATATCGCGAAATAAAAACTAAGTTATTACTAAAAAATTGTTCGTATGATACTATAATTTCATTTACTGAGGATGAAGCGATTAAGTTTCACTCTTTTATTTTTGATAAAGGAGTGAAAAATATATCGTGGGTTCATGGAGATTTTATGACCAATCATCCTTTTTCTATATTTTTTAAATACAAAAAAGATGAACTTATTGCATATAATAAAATGGATGAGATTGTATTTGTTTCAAAGAATATACTTAACAACTTCAATAAATATTTTAATATTGAGAAACCGACAATAAAAGAAAAAGTAATTTATAATTATCTTGATCCCAATAAGATTAAAAATCTTTCTATGGCTTATTTAGTTCCACATAACTGCATGACTATATGCACAGTAGGAAGATTACAGCCAGTTAAAGGATATGACAGATTGTTACGGGTGGGTAAAATGTTAAAAGATAAAGGTTATAAATTTATAATAAAAATAGTTGGTGAAGGACCTCTGGAAAAAAAGCTTAAAAAATATGCCGAATCTCTTAACATCTCTGATTACGTTGAATTTACAGGCTACAAAACGAATCCGTATCCTTATATAAAAAATTCTAATATTTATATATGTACTTCTTTATCCGAAGCATTAAATGTTGCAATATTGGAATCAATATGTTTAGGCTTGCCTATAGTTTCTACTAAAACAGCCTGTGCCTGTGAATTATTAACAAATGACAGGGGGATAATAACAGAGCATAATGATTTATCCATTTGTAATGGATTACAATTATTACTCGACAGTGAAGAAAAAAGAATTGAATATTCTAAAAAAAGTTTGAATCAAGCCCAAAAATATAATTTATCAAAAATTATGGATGATATTTATTCTATTATTTCATGAAAAGTAAAATGGTGGGGAATAACCATGAACTTTTTTAAGCGAAATAATCGGATAAAAGAGTACATATAACCCGTAGGCTACAGATATTTCTAAATTTATTTTTTAAATTTACGTAATGAAGAGACGTTTATTATTTATCAATGGTGGACAATTCGGGTATAATACCGATGCATATATGCATTGTTATTATTTAAAGGACAAATATGATATATCTTTTTTATGTTTTGACACGGGCAGAAAAAAAATAGAACTGGATGGCATAAAAATTATTTATGTGTCCTACAGCGGTTCTTATTTTATGCGCGGAATAAGATTTCTTCTATGTTCTATTTTTCGGTTGATTTTTTTTAAGGGGCTTGTTTTTGTTGTCTATTTTTTCGGGGCAATCTGGCTTAAAAAGTTTTTACCATGGAAAAAAATGATATTAGATATAAGAACAATGGGGGTATCTCCTGATTCTTTAAATAATCTTAAATTCGATTCTGCATTAAGAAATACAGCCTTATTATATGATCATATTACTATAATTTCTGAGGGAGTTCGTGATAAACTGAAGTTACCATTAAATAAAACAACCATACTTCCACTGGGTGCTAATCCTGTTTCTAATAAGAAAAAACAATTTGATACACTGAATCTTTTTTATGTAGGAACTTTAAGTAACAGACATATAGAGAAGACTATTCATGGACTGGATAAATTTGTTAAGCAAAATAATGATGTAAAAATCACTTATGATATTGTTGGCGATGGTTATAATAATGAAAAGAAAAATCTACAGAAACTTTCTAAAAATTTAGGTCTCTGCAATATTGTTAAAATTCATGGAAGGATTCCCAACACTGAACTTAAACCTTTTTTTGATAAATGTAATATAGGAGTGTCTTTCGTTCCTGTCATGGATTGTTACGAATATCAACCTGTAACAAAAACTTTTGAATATTCTATGTCAGGGCTTTTTACAATAGCAACAACTACATACGAAAATAAAAAAGTGATTAATGATGAAAATGGCCTTTTAATAAAAGATAGTGATGTTGATTTTTGCAGAGCTTTAGAGTATATCATGAAAAACCGTGACAGGATATCTACATTAAATATTTCTGATACTTTAATTAAATACAGATGGTCAAATATTGTAAATAATATTTCATACCCTCTTTTAACAAAATTAGAGAAAAAATGGTTTTAACAAGTATTCTTATATATGGTTCTTTAACAGCCATTATGTTCTTTTCCGGAAAATATGCGGGTAAAAGGCAATCTGAAAGAAAAAGGATGGGTCTGGATACTCCGTTTTTTACTCCTGAAATTATACTGCTGTTTTTAGCCTTTACTTTTGTATGTGGAGCAAGATGGAATGTTGGTGTAGATCATTTATCATATCTTAAAGATTATCTGTATCTAAAGGATACAGGACATTTTTTTTCCAGAGAGGATTATGAATCAGGTTTTAGTTTTATCTCTAAAGCTTTCGCAATATGTAATTTACATTTCTTTTTTTATTTTGCTTTCTGGGCTTTTTTGCAATTATTTTTTGTCTTCTATGCGTTTAAAAATAAACGATATCTTTATCCTTATTTCGCTATAATTATTATTCTTGGATCATTATTTTTCACCTGGAATAATGGTATTAGACAAGCTTTAGCTTCATGTATCTTTCTTTACTCGTATAAATTTATAGAAAAAAAACAATTTATTAAATTCCTTATAACTATTATATTCGCATCATTATTCCATCAGTCAGTTCTTCTTTGCATCATTTTTTATTTTATCTTAAACAGGGATCTTCCATTTAATAAATACTGGTATTTCATTATTCTGGTAACAGGAATTATTATAGGCAGGACTAACCTTTGGATAAACTTTGCTCAGAATATTGACAAATTCTTTTCAGTTATCGGATATGCAGGATATGAAGGAACAACGGACACTTTAATAAGATCAAGAACTCTTGGAGGAAGATCTTTAATTATTATTGCATTATGTGCTGTCAATGTCTGGTATTTCCCTGAAATACATAAATATTTTAATTACGAAAAACGAATAAAAACCTTTTTAATAATTTATTTTTTAGGCATTACAGGATTTTTTATGTTAGTCAATACTTATGTTCTTAGCCGAATTACTTATTATTTTTTAGTATTTCAGATTCCTTCTCTTTCTTATTTATTCCTGTATGCAAAGAATAATAAAAAAATTATTTATTATGGTTTAATAGGGTTGTTTTTATTTTATTCATTAGCAAGCTATTTTTTAGAATCAGGTCTTACTGAAGATTGTACTAACTATAAATTTTTCTGGAATTATTTTAATCTTATGCCTTTATGAAAATTCTGATAAATGTTCCTTCTTTAAAATTTCTGGGAGGTGTAGCGAATCATTACCTGGGTTTAAAACCATATTGGAATGAAAATATAAAATATAACACTATAGGTAAAAGGCAGGAAAAGGATACCAGTGGGAAATACTATCTGCCGTGGGATATTATAAAATTTATTTCAAAAGTTATTTTTTGGCGTCCGGATGCTGTATTACTTAATCCATCGTTTAGAAGGACTGCGATGGTCAGAGATATAATATTCCTTTTGATATCTTCAGTTATGAAACAAAAGACATTCGTCTTTTTTCATGGATGGGATAAAGAATATGCTAATCGGCAGAATAAAAAAAGACTTATAAAAATACTTAACCATACAAGCGGAATTTTTGTGCTTGCAAATGAATTCAAAGATGAATTATTAATGATGGGGATAAAAGTGCCTATATTCCATGGTACAACAAAAGTAGATGATAAATTAACAGAAGGATTTAATATAGATGACAGGAATGGCAAAATAAATACTTTATTATTTCTTTCCAGAGTTGAAATAGAAAAAGGTGTTTTAATAGCAATTGATACTTTTAAAATATTAAAACAAAAATATCCAGCGCTGAAATTTAAAATCACAGGAAATGGAAAGGCTTTATCTAAAAGTAAGGAATACGTTAAAAATAACAACATTAAGGATATTGAATTTACAGGTGCACTTTGGGGTAAAAAGCTAATTGAATCATTTAGCAGCAGCGATGTATATATATTCCCGTCTTTTGCTGAAGGAATGCCTACTTCTGTTTTAGAGGCTATGGCTTTTGGTTTACCTGTCGTAACACGAAAAGTTGGCGGTCTTGCCGATTTCTTTGAGAATGATAAAATGGGATATATAACTGAAAGTTTTGAGCCAAAAGTTTTTGCCCGGGAGATAGATAAATTAATAAAATCTCCGGAGAGATGCAGGGAAATATCCCGATATAATTATCATTACGCAAAAGAGAATTTTATGGCTTCAAAAGTTGCTAAATATATTGAGTCAACTATTAAAAACGAATTATATAACATCAACTAAATATCTATGCAGATTGAAAGAGTTATAGCTAATTTTAATAAACTCAGGAATTATTGTGAAAAACAAAATTTTAAAGGATATGACGTTAGTGACAGCATAGCTTCTGTTTTTATCAGACGTACTTTCTTAGGCAAAATACCTTTATTTAGGTTTGCTATGATACAGGCTACAGGACACAGAATTGCTGTTTTTAATTTAAGACCTTTTCTGTTTATTCCTAAATATTATAACGCCAAGGGAATCGCACTATTTTTAAATGGATATTGCAATATATATGATGTATTAAGTCATAAAAAAATAAATATTGGTATTTCAAAAGAAGAATGTTTAAACAAAATAAATTATTTAAGCAATTTACTGATATCATTAAAGAGTAATGATTATTCAGGTGCAGGATGGGGATATCCCACGGCATGGCAATCACGTTCCTTTTATTTTCCACCCAACACCCCCACCGTTGTTGTTACTTCATTTGCTGTGGATGCATTGTTTCATTCGTACGAAATAACAAAAAAGGAGAAATATAAGGAGATAGCTTTGTCTTCTGCTTCTTTTATTTTAAACGATCTAAAAAGGACTCCTTATAAAAACGGATTTCTATTTTCTTATTCTCCGTTAAATGGGAATGATACGGTATATAATGCATCACTTCTTGGAGGTAAGACATTAGCCCTGTGTTATAAATATTCTCATAATCCCGAGTATATAAAAACAGCAAAAATCTGTATTCAGACTTGCATCGATTGTCAAAGGAAAGACGGTTCATGGATTTATGGGGCCGGGAAGACTCAGAAATGGATAGATAATTTTCATACAGGGTATAATCTTGATGCAATAAATGAATATCAAAATATCTCAAAAGATTTTTCATTTAAAGAGAATATTGATAATGGTACAAAATTCTTTTTGGACAACTTTTTTGACAGAAAAGATTATTCACCCAAATATTTTAATAATAAGAAATACCCTGTTGATATACATTGCTGTGGTGAACTTTTTGTAATACTAAATAAATTAAATATTTTTAAAGAAAACAGGGATTTAGCTAATGGGGTTTTAAACTGGACATTTAATAATATGCAACATCCCCAAAAAGGATATTTCTACTTTCAGAAAAGAAAATTTATAACAAATAAAACTCCTCTTATGAGATGGAGTGAATCTTTTATGTTTAATGCATTATCGTATTATTTTAAATCCATAATATAATGAGAATATTAACCACCTTAGATTATGAGGTGTTTTTGGGAGAGGAAACCGGATCGGTTACAAACAATTTGATTATTCCTCTAAATAAGTTAACTTCTGTTGCGGATAATTATGGAATAAAATTCAGTTTGTTTGTGGACGCTTCTTATATCTATATGCTAAAAAAGCTGGGAGATAAATATTTAAAGTTAAAAAATGATTACGATAATATCTGTGTTAATTTAAATAAACTCTCTAATGAGGGGAATGATATTGAATTACATATTCATCCACACTGGTTCTTTTCAACTTTTAACGGAGATAAATGGATAACTGATTCTTCTCACTATAAATTGTCTGATCTTAAAAAAAATGAAGCTGAAGA
>Ga0172377_10002116_pt1 | contig 20310 bp, 16 predicted proteins | sample Pumphouse3metaG_FD_119749 | JGI IMG/M metagenome (GOLD analysis project Ga0172377, IMG submission 119749) | Leachate microbial communities from a municipal landfill in Southern Ontario, Canada - Pumphouse #3 metaG | ecosystem: Engineered > Solid waste > Landfill > Unclassified | place: Canada...
CAACTTATTGATCTACCCAAATCGTTTTCATTTCCTTCCATAGTTCATTAAGATCTGTCCATGTTGCAAATGTAGTGATTAAATTTATATTGTATAAACGTAAAAAAATTACATTAGAACGATTATTTTTATCTAAAGACAAATTAGAACATTTATATGTATTCGATGTTCTATCATTATATTGAACGCCATAAAATATTTCTGCCTTTTTCAGCATTCATAGAATCAAATATTTTGATAACTTTGCAGCGGAATAAAACATTTAATTTTTATGAAAGCAAATAAATTCTCTATTTGTGCCCTTTGTGCACTGTTATTGTTAGGTAGTTGCAGCAACATGAGCAATACGGCTAAAGGCGGATTGATCGGTGCTGGTGGTGGAGCACTTTTAGGCGGTCTTATTGGAAAATTTGCCGGAAATACCGTAGTTGGAGCAGCTGTTGGTACAGCCGTTGGTACGGGTGCCGGAGTTTTAATTGGAAAGAAGATGGATAAGGCTAAAGCAGAAGCTGCAAAAGTTCAAAATGCCCAAGTTGAAGAGGTCAAAGATAAAAATGGTTTGAAAGCCGTAAAAGTAACGTTTGATTCTGGTATTCTCTTTGCAACGAACAAAGCAGACTTGAGTTCAGCAGCCAAGACTTCTTTGGCAAAGTTTGCCGAAGTTCTTAAAAAGAACACCGATATGGACATTGCCATTTACGGTCATACTGATTCTACAGGGACTGATGCTATCAACGATCCGCTCTCATTACGACGCGCACAGTCAGTAGAAGGCTATCTATCAACGTGTGGTGTTACATCGACTCAGTTTAAAGATGTTTTGGGAAAAGGCTCAAAAGAACCTGTCGCTTCAAACGCTACTGCTGCAGGCCGCACCAAAAATCGCCGTGTAGAAGTTTATCTTTACGCTAGCGAAGAAATGATTCAAGCCGCCCAGAAAGAAGCTGGGGAAAATACAGGAGTTCAATAAACATTTATTATTATCACATAAAGACTTAAAACCTGCAAGCTGAAAAGCCCCGGGTTTTAAGTCTTATTTTTATCCGACAACTTTTTACGTGAAATATAAACTATGATAGCTCTTTCCATTATTCGACATATATTTAAATGGATCATTTCGGTATTTTTTATATCAACAATTTTCTTTGTCGTATTGTATAAGTTTGTACCGGTTTCAGTTACTCCATTAATGGTTATTCGCTGCGTGCAGCAAGTCGGAAAAGGAGAAACCATACGTTTGAAGCACCATTGGGTTCCATTAAAACGCATTTCGCCATATTTGGCTGTTGCTGTGAGAGCATCTGAAGATCAGCGTTTTCTGGTTCATCATGGGTTTGACTTCACTGAAATCGGGAATGCAGTTACAACAAAACTAAATGGAGGCAGGCTGAGAGGTGGTAGTACGATTAGCCAGCAAACGGCAAAGAATGTATTTCTATGGCCAGAATCGTCATGGACTCGCAAGGGTTTCGAAGTTTATTTTACAGCACTTATTGAGTTAGTTTGGGGAAAAGACCGTATTATGGAAGTATATCTGAACTCCATAGAAATGGGTGATGGAATTTATGGTGCCGAAGCAGTGGCGCAGCAACATTTTAACTGTAAGGCCGAAGATTTGTCCCGTCCGCAGTGTGCATTGATTGCAGCAACACTTCCTAATCCGCTCCGTTTTAATTCGGCTCATCCTTCTCGTTATATCATGACTCGCCAATATGAAATCATGCATCAAATGAAGCATATTGACTTCCTGCCTGTAAAATAAGTTTTTCATTGCTCAATAATAAGCTTTTATAACATCGTATTTAGTATCGTGAAAGTTTTGGTTTGACATACAAAACTTTATTATAGATACTTGAGCTCGGAATAAAGAATTAGAAGAATGAAAATTAATTTGGATTGTTTGAACGATTTGATATCCAGAAATATTTACATTTTTTCTCATTCCGAACGTAAGTGTATATTTAATAATGTAGATATTCCTAAATAACCTACATCGAACTAATTTTCAGAACCCAAAATATCACAAATATATTCCTTTATTCTTGAGAGTGGTGTAATGTTAATGATAGTCACTTACTCTTCCAGATTTTACTTGAAAGCACTAATTACTCGGATTTTCGCTTCTCGATACTATCAATGTCATATTATAATTGATTCTTTCATAGGGCTTTCATATTTTACCATTAGATAGTTAAGATATAATCTGATATATTTTTGACAAATGAGCCAAGAAGAATAATAAATGAGCCTAACTTTTTACAGGATTGTCCAAGGAGGAAGAATAGCTATTGACAAATATTATAATTAGGCGTAACTTCGCAACACAAAATTAATTAACTATTAATAACGAAGTAGTATGTCACAGAACAAAACAGTGGTACCAGGAATGAGTGGGGCAGGCCAGAACAATGAAGATCCCCAAAACTTCTATGTTCGTGAAAACGTTGGTGGAGGTGATTATTCAAAAGGCACATACGTGCCAGGTATGCAAACAGCACCGATTCTACAAGTTAGGGGTGATGTTGCCCCTGTTCAGCAACTTCAAAACCGTAAAACAATAGGAGGGAAACCGGTTGTTGGCTTTTTGTACTCTATTTCAAGACAAGGAATAGGAGAATACTGGCCACTCCACATAGGATCAAATACTATTGGTAGTTCACCAAAATGCAATGTTTGTTTGCGAGAAGGAACAATCTCAGGAGAACATGCTGTATTGGTCGTAAGGAAAATGAAAAATCCAGAAAAAACTATTGCTTCACTTTGCGATTCACGATCTACAAACGGAACAATGCTAAATGGAACAAGTTTAGCTTTTAATGCTGTTGAATGTAAAAATAATGATGTTATTGTAGTTGGAGAGAACTATCAGTTAGTGTTATTACTTGTTGATACAGCCGGATTAGGTCTGACTATATCTGATAGCTTTATGCCACTGGATGGTACTCAACAAGATCCTATCGATTCAATCAATAATATGGATACACCTGTTCAAATGCCTGATCCATATAGTCCTTTCAATAATGGTAATTCCGCCGATGGAACGGTTGGTTTAGACGGAAGAACTGAGAATGGATGTGGAGGAACCATGTCTATGTAAATAGGGAAGAGTGATAGATCTTAAAATATATTTTTAAAATGGCCATCATCAAATTACAGGGACGTGAGGAATTGAAAAAAGGAATTCATTATGAGTTTGATTCAGATGACGAACCTCTGGGCATTGGCGGTATGGGCAAAGTATATGCCGGGCGTTGCGTTAACGAACGCAATATGGCATCTCGTGAAGTAGCAATCAAATTCATGTATGATGATTTGCCAGAAACGGTTATAGAAAGGGCACGCCGAGAAGCTTCCATACAAATCCATAATGATAATTTAGTTGAAATGTTAGGATTCATCGAAACTGAATCAAAAGGTGTTCTGAGTGAAATAAAACATCACTATCATGTAGTAAGTGAACTACTTAAAGGTGTAATGCTGGATGATTTATTACAAGGAAAAATTACGGATCACAATAATCAGGCTGATCCTTTTGCTGAAAAGTTACATAAAGATTACAAGAATGATCCATATCATTTCGCTTTTTATATTATTCGTAATGTGCTTTCAGGTGTAATGGCTCTGCACGATGCCGGATATATTCACAGAGATATCGATCCTACTAATATCATGGTAACAAGCGACGGACATGTAAAATTGATTGATTTTGGTATTGCAAAAAAATTATCCTCTCTGACGACTTACGATAAATCACTTACAACTGCCGGACAATTTATGGGAAAGGCTCAATTTGCCGCTCCAGAGTTAGTACTTGGCGATGTTCGTCATCAAGATAGAACAACAGACATTTATGCCATCGGTATTATTTTCTTTCAATTCATTGTAGGGCATCCTCCTTTTGAAGGTGCTACACACGAAGTTCTCGACATGCAATTACATAAAAAAATGCCTTTGCAACTAATTGAGAGAAAGAAAGTGCGAGAAATTATTGCAAAAGCGACAAACAAAAAACAAGATTTACGTTATCAGACTGTAGCAGAATTCCGTGTTGCAGTAGAGCAGTTGGACTTATTGAGAAACAAAGATAACAGTGGTTTTTCAATTTCAATGGCTCATATCAAGGATTCCTTTTCTAATAATCTGAAATATATTAGTGTAGCAATTGGAATAATCCTTATTATTGGTGGAGGTTATCTGACTTACAATGTTTTATCATCAAAAAAGATTGAAGTTCCCGAACAGAACAAAAAAGTAACTCAGTCAATAGCACCCTCACCATCATTATCACCCTCACCATCACAAAAAGCGAATGCATTAAACACACAAAGAATTACTTATGAATCTGCTGTAAAATTACTTTCAAACGTCAATAGTGCCTCCGAAGGATTAAAACAATTGAAAGCATTAGAAGAAAAAGGAGACTTTAAATCGACTTATTTACTTGGACGTCTTTATTACTCTGGAAAAGATTATCAAGCAGACAACGTGAAACAGATGAAACGCAATTGCGGTATTCACACTAATTTACAAAAATCACATGAAATGAATATTTCCGCAGTTCAACTAAATGGAAAAGATTATAAATCATTATTTGAATTAGGTTCAGATTATGTAGCAGGTCAATCACGTACAGGTATCCCAAACAGAGAAAGTAGAGATTTGAAAAAGGCATATAAATATTTGTCAACTGCATTTGAGCAGGCAAAAATTCAAGGCGATTCATTTTATGAAAAGCTGATAAATAATCAACTAAAAAAAATTAAACCTTACATTTAGGATTTGATGGCACAGACAGTACTTCAACGTCCAGGAGATCCGAATATTTATCTTTTTGTCATGGGTGAATGGTTCGGCTATAATCCCCAAAATGAACCATTGGGGAGCGGAGCCATGGGTATAGTTTATTTGGGATTCCGCTGTAAAAATGGGGAAAGGATTGCTGTTAAACGTGTTAAAGACGAATATGCCAATGTACATGTCATTAGAGAACGCGCTCGTCAAGAAGCATCATTGGCTTTTAGACACCCTAATTTGGTTGAAATGATTGGTTACTGTGAATATGCGCCCAATAACGGTCCTATTTTTATTTTAAGTAAATATGTGCATGGCATGACATTGGATGAGTATGTAAAGCAGAATCTTTCTGGTATTCCAGATCGCATGGAAAAAATTTGCAACGTCATTTACTCGGTACTCGATGCTTTGGATTATATTCACTCTCGCGGCGTAATTCACAGAGATATTAAACCATCGAATATTATGGTAGAAGAAGGGAGCAACATAAGGTTAATGGACTTGGGTATTTCAAGGATGAATGTCGGCAACAGTTATTCTTCCTATGGTTTTATTGGTACTCCAGAATATTCAGCTCCAGAACAGATTCTGCGAATAGAAAATAAACAAGCGCAAATAACGGCTTCTACTGATTTTTATGAATTGGGTATCACAATGTATGAATTGCTTGCCGGAAATAATCCCTTTGATGGCAAGACTGAAGCAGAAACATTAGGAAAACAAATGAAGTCAAAGCTACCTGAAAATGAACAAATTACAGGTCGTTTAATGAATGTAATATGGAAAGCCACAGAAAAGAATCAGGCAAACAGATATCAAACTGCAAAAGAATTTAAGTTGGCTATTAAGGAAGCTTTAAAAGCTCCCCCCTCAAAATTATCAGTAGTCATGGCTTGGGGGGAAAAAAATGCTGTTTTGATTGGTTGTATGATAGGTGTAATTGTGGCTTTATTATTATTGTTAATTTAATAACGAGTAGAAATATGGAACAATTCTCAATAAAAAATTTGTGTACCGGATATGGTGATTCTCGTATTGGAGGAAGAATGGAGAATCAGGATTCCTTTGGCCGTATGGAAACAGATAGAGGCTTTCTTATCCTTGTTTGTGACGGGATGGGTGGAGGTCCAGGAGGAAAAACAGCCTCTTCTATAGCTGTAAAAGAAATAATGAAAGGTATTGAGGAAGCGGACAAACATTTGGCAAATCGTGAAGCATTAGTTAATGCCATTATACGTGCAAATATGGCCATTTATCAAAAAGGAGTTGAAATACCACAACTGAAAGGGATGGGCTCGACCGTAGTTGCCGTGCTAATAAGCCAAACATCAGCAACAATAGCTCATGTTGGTGATAGTCGTGTATATCAAGCTCGCAAAGGTGTAAAAATATTCCGCACCTTTGATCATTCCTTGGTTTTTGAAATGGTAAAACAAAAAATCATTACGGAAGAGCAAGCCCGATTATCAGCACAATCCAATATTATCACACGTGCACTCGGAATCAAACCAGATGTGGAAGTAGAAATTGACGAACGGCCCTATGAGCGCGGTGATCGCTTTCTGCTCTGTTCCGATGGTATACACGGAACAATGCCAGAATCAGAACTTATTAAATTAATAAGTGGTACGAAACCGGCTTTAGCCATAATGCTTGACAGTTTGGTATCAAAAGTTGACATGATGGGACGTGAAAAAGGAGGCGGTCACGACAACTTGACTGCGGTTTTAATTGAAATGTGTACGAATTCAATATTAAAAGAAAAGATGAGCAAAAGAATAAAAAATTTAATTTTATGTTTATCAGCTGTATTGCTGATTAGTTTGGTGTTCAACATAACACTAGTATTAAAAAAACGTAGTACATTAAATTCACATCAACTGAAAAATGAAGTTGTTGTAACGACATTGGATTCCTTAAAGAAGGCCAATCTAAACCTCACGATGGAAATATCAAGAAAACAAGGTTCTGAGACTTCTTCGAAAATTAAAAGTCAATTATGTGAAATGGAAAAGAAATTGTCAGATTCAAAAAAAGAATTGGAGAAATTGAGAAAGGATTCCCAAAATATCGAGAACTACAAAACATCTTTGAGGAAAATACAAAATTCAGTCACTAAATTCCAACAAAGCAAAGAGTATAAGAATAATATACAACCAGTTAAGTACATGGTTGATGAATTGAATAATGAGCTTAAAGCCTTTATTTCTTCAAAAGAAAACAAATAAATATACAACTGCTATGAAAGTTATATCAATAGGTCGAGAATCCGGCTGTGACATTGTACTGAACGATACAACAGACGTTATAAGCAGACGACATGCTATTCTAAATATTTATCCAACAGGAAAAATGACCATTTCTGATCAAGGTTATAACGGAACTTATGTTAATGGTATTCGGATAACACCAAATGTTCCTTTTCCTGTAACAAGAAATGACGTGGTTTCTTTTGCACATGTCATGCAATTAGATTGGAAACTCGTACCCAACCAGCGCTCTCGCTTGATTTATAGCTCAATAATAATTATTGTCATTGTTTTTGCTTTGATGGCTGTCGGAATATATTTCATGAACAACGGTAAAGTGTTTAAAAACAACAAAGTGGTATCAGATACAACGAGAGTTGATACAATGAAAAAAAATTCTTCGAATATAACAAAAAAAGAATCCATAAAGAAAAACGATACTCCTGCAAAAACATCTCAAAAAACTTCCACACATCAAAATAAATTTCGTAAAACAGAAAAGAAATCTGATAAGGATACCAAAGATGTTGATAAAACAAAACCTGCAAAACAAGAGGACAAACCAACAAAAGACAACTCAAAAGAAAGAATAATGTAAATATTTTCATTATTAATAAAACTGCATAAACTATGAAATTATTAAAAATAGGGCGTTCAGCGTCGAACAACATTATTTTAAACAGCAATATGGTTAGCTCAATACATGCAGAATTGACCATATTAGACAACGGAGATATCATATTAGAAGACAAAAACAGTCATAACGGAACTTTTGTTATGAACAAGCCCATACAACCGGGCATGTCAGTACCAATACGTAGAGGAGATGCCGTAAGATTTGCGGATGTAGAATTGCAATGGTCTCAAGTACCTATGCCTGAGGATAATAGCAAATTTAAAGCTATTTATGGCATTGGTACAAATTTCAGAAATGAAATACAATTGAATGGAGCTACTGTAAGTAGATTTCATGCCACATTAAAAATGGGGCGTAATGGTAAATCTTATATTATTGACCATAGTAAGAATGGAACAACGATAAACGGAATAAAGATAAAATCAGATACTCCTGTACAAATAAAACATAAAGATCGTATTGTTTGCGGAGGCGTTCCGGTAGATATTAAACCTTATATCAAGGCTAGTCATGCTCCCAAAATTCTATCCGCTGTTGCAGCCGCAATGATTATTGTCTGTTTGGTTTTTGCAGGTAAGAAAATGTTTAGATCAGATGTAAACCCCGTAGAACTAACTCCTGCAACTGTTTACGTTCATGGTGCATTCTATATTGTTGCGTCTTTTGATGATGATCCTTTCCAAAACCCAAAGTTTACGGCAATATTCAAACAGCTCGGTGTTACATGGCCAAAAGAATATATATTCGGAACTCCGGCCCAAAGTGGTGATCAATATGTTTGGCAATTTGGTTTGTCAGAAAGCAAAATAGATGCTATTCATTATAGTGGTACTGCTTTTTTTATTAATCGGGATGGTATGATGGCAACAAATCGTCATATTGCAGTGCCATGGGAATATGTAAACTCTTTTTTTGGACAAGATGCCGAATCTGCAATTAAAGAAAAAATGGAAGAGTTTCGAACTTCTCAGATACCTGTTTCTCAAATTATTACTATAAGCGACTTGGCAGCATTAAGTGGAACAGAATTAGGACGCATTATTTGTTTACTGTATCAGAATGGATATTGTACATTAGATGAAATTAGAAGTTATATCAACACATTTAAAAGTTCAAAAATTACTATTTCAGGACGTCACCAATATGTTCGTATTGGATACCCAGGTCGCAACTACAATTCAGAAGATGAATTACCACGTTGTACGGTTGTGAAAGAATCCGACGATCCGAAAATTGATGTTGCCATTATGCAGCTAAATGACCACAAAACTCCAGATGAGATTAAGATGATTTACGATATAGAAAATGCACGCACAGATGTTTCTACATTGAAACCACAGCAAGAAGATTTATTTACAATAGGTTATCCTGCCGGTTTAACCATGGGTCTCGATAATCAGGACGGAGGTTTAAAAGCTACTGTACACAAAATTAGTATCAGTAAAGAACCTGGAGATTATAGCTTCCAATTTCAAGGTGAAGAACTTGGAGGTGCAAGTGGTTCTCCAATTATTGATAAAAAAGGTCGACTGGTAGGTGTTCTTTGGGGCGGCTTTAAATTAGGCTCTTCTTTTGGAGAAGCATGTGAAGTGAAGTATTTAAAGAAACTATATGACGACGCTCAATCTAAAAGTAATAACTAATGAAAAGTTTATATCTATTGAAGCTAGTGACACATTCTTCTAACATACATTTTCCTAACTGTTTTAGGGTAGGGATTGTAATAGCTTTTATATTGCTAACTCCGCATCAAGTCATTGCCCAATGTGCAAGATGGGCTATTAAACCAATGTTCCAATCAGTAACACATTACGGAAAACAAACTTACAAAGTTGAAAAAGGAGGTAAGGTTGGCATAATAAACACAACCGGCGCTGAAATATTGCCTATAAATTTTGATTCCATTACTGATTTTGTTAATGGTTATGCTTTAGCTCTAACCAATAAAGATGGTAAATATAAAATTGAACAAATTATTAATGAATCGACAATGGACGCAACACCTGTTGCTGGAACATTCTTTTTAACAAAATATCCTACATTTTTTGAAGATAAATTATGTGTAAAAAGTTCCAAGGGAGGAGAGGGCTTTTTGGGTATCAATGGAAAATTGCTCATTGAATGCAAGTATGCTGAAGTTCATCCTTTTTCAGATGGCATGGCATCTGTAAAACAAGAAAACAAAAAGGTCCTATATATTTATGAGAATGGTTCACCTCTAATTGGTCTAGAACCAGGTGAAGGCGTTATTTATTTCGGTTCCACATTTAAAAAAGGGGAAGCCGTTGTTTATACTCGTGGCACAACAGATTTTAAAGGTTATGTAATAAACAAAACTGGAAATATCATTCGTAACTACGATGTTAGTCTCAATAATGTTGTAGTGGACGACAATGATTACAGCATCTACGACAAAAATACCCAATCAGAAACTCATCACAAATCACTCGTAGATGTTGATGGGCCAAATGTGTTCAGAGCAAACGGGATGTTCGGTTTCAAAAACGGTTCCGGTGCGGTTATACTGCCGCCGCAATTCAATTGGGCAGAAGGCTTTGTCGGTGGTTACGCTATTGTCAATCAAAATGCTAAATATGGATTACTAAAATTGATAAATGGTTCCATTTCAGGATATATCAATGGAGACACAGAATTAAAAGTTACGAATGGAAAAACGGAAAGCTTTAAATACATGATAAAATTACCAGAAGAATTGCAAGATGGTAAGATTGAACTAACATTTGCCGATAATTCCGGAAATGAAAGTGAGAACTCTACGTCAATGACAACAAGTATAGAAAGAGAATTTCCTCTTTCACTGTCAATTAATGGTAAACCTACTGAAAAAGATTACAAAATTTCTGTTCATAATGAGGGACTTTGTCTCTGGGATGGTTCTCAACGACTCACATTCAGTTATGGTCCTTCATTTACGGTATCCGGTCCATTTCCTTCATCAATTAAAGCAGACCCCAAGGATAGATGTGAAGGACCTTTTGTAACTATTCGTAACAATACGAATATTACACAAAATGTACATATTCACATTTATGGAAATCCCGTAAAGGAGGTTTCTACAACGATAGAAATTCCTGCAAATGGTTCACGTAACATATCGACTTATGCTGTTGGTATTACTACTACTATTACGCGCAAAATATATGTAGAGGCAGGGACATTTAAACTTGCAAAAGATATTACGTTTGTATCATTTTATTAATATAATTAAACTATAAAGTTATGAGGAAGTTGTTTTTGTTTTTAATAGTTACTGCTATTTCAGCATGCTCTTATGCTCAAAGTAAGGCTGGCATAGATTTAGGAAATGCAGGTTCACGATCGTATAAAATTTGTATGGGGCCTGTTGTCGGCGTTAATTACTCTACATTGTCAGGTAACCCCGATGGAATAGATATGGGGGCTAAAGGAAGTACTGGATTCCATGGTGGAATTGCAGCTAACATACATTTCGGTCGTAATAATGGCACTGGCAAAGGAGGAACCGGACTTTTCGGTATCCAAATGGAAGCTCTATATTCACAACATATCATCAAAACGGACGGTTCAGACAATTTAGAATTATCATTTATTGAAGTACCTGTTTTAGCTCAATTCTATGTTTATAAGGGGCTTTCTCTTGAGGTGGGTCCCACATTTGCACTCAACACCTCCAGTAAGCCTGATAACTTATCATTTTCAAACATTGGTGGTTTCGCTACAAAAAATTTAAAGGCAAATGACGTACGCCTTACGTTTGGAGCTCAATATTCTCTAAATTGCGGTTTAAATTTTGCTGCACGTTATAATTTGGGAAACAGTGATATAGCTGGCAATATGCCGTGCAAAGTCAATGCTCTGGAGATTTCAATTGGCTGGATGTTTACAGTTGCAAAATAAAATGAAGTATATAATAAAAAATAAATACGATTGTATTATGAAAAAGATAATGTTTGTTTTAATAGCTGTCATTTCAATAGTTGCAAACTATTCGTGTAGCAATGATGATATCGATATCACCCGAAATGTAACCATTAAGGTAAATACCGGTAATGTTTTAACAAATTATGATGGGGAAACTCAGGATAATTTAAGTTCATTAAATTCAAATAGATATGTTCGGGCTACTATCCTTTTATATGATCAAAACGGAACACTTGTAAAAGGATTGTATAAAACGGAAACTTCTTACAAAACTAGTACATTTTCGTTAGAAGGCATTCCTGACGGAACGTATACGTTGATTTCAGTAACGGATATTGTTGAGTCTTCCTCTACAGCTAGTGATAAGTCCACATTCTGGAGTTTTAGTAACCTTAATAATATTTCAACAGCAACTATTTCATGTCTAAAAAATTACGATGACACTAATTTGGGCATAGGCGTTCTGTTGGGCGTTGCCAGTCAAAAAATTACAATTAACAATGCCAACAAAGAATTTATTACTAATCCTAGTCCTGCCGGTTCTTTAATTAGAGTTGAATTCCATAATATTCATGCCTGGGCTTCTACATTAAATGTTTCTGATATAGATTTTGTTTCTGGAAAATTTTCAAATTCTCTAAATTTTGATATTAATGGTGGCTTTGTTAAGAATTTTAATACAAAATACTATTATACAATAAGAAAAATCAATTTATCAGATCACACGGACGATCTTAATGATAAATACTATTACTACGGTTATGCTTTTCATTTGTCCGGCACTCAGATTCCAGTTAATTTTTTAATCTACTTTGACAATAATTCAAGTCACATAAAAGCATCAGACGATGATAAATATGTTGACTTTGGTGATGGTGATCTTTGGGTTGCATCCATTGACTTGAGTGAAGGAACTTGGGATTGTTCAAGAAGTACTTCAGGACAAAAATCTATTGCCAGTTTAGCTGCACAAAAATTAGGAATGCCAACAATTACGAAATGTAATGAAAGCATGCTACATCTTGCAAAAATTGGTCACTAAAAAAAGTATTCGGTTATGCATTTGCGTTCTTTATTATTAGCTTCTTTCATCGCTGTTTCTTTTATAACAGCGATGAAAGCTGATAATTATTATGAAAAGATAGTTTTGAAAAATGGTTCTGAGTTGGAAGGTTTTACTTCTGTTCAACGTCCAGGAGAAGGACTTACATTTAATTCTTCACGAGCATTAATTTGTCTGACTATGAGTGTTGTGAATTCCATTGACAACCACGAAGTACCCTTAAATCAACTTCCAGAATACTGGAAAGAATGGGCAGAAAAAAATGAGGCTTATAATGGAGTAGGAGACAGTCGTACGCTTTCGCTATGTGACATTTATACAAAAGATCGGACGGTAAAAAACGTACGTCTTATCAGCAACGGTGTTGTGATAAAATATTTAGAGCTATCTCCCAACAGCTATACTTTAAGATGGGATTCTGTTAAAGTTGTAAGCAGACCAAAACGAGAAAGAAATATGTTGTCTGGTGTCAATTACATTGTACAATATACGGGAGGACTAGATATTGAAGGACAATGCATTGAACAACAGCCAGGTAAGACTATAAGCCTTCTAACAAATAAGAATCTTACTGAAGTTATCAATGTGGACAAAATTACAAAACAACGTATTGTGCCCGTGAATCCCAATCAAACTTTATATCAGCAAAGTTGCCTAACAGATGTAGTCATGCTAAAAAATGGTTCTACTGTTAAAGGTATTATTACTGAAACAAATTATGGACAAAAGGATGCCGACAATAACATTGTTATTCTTAATGAAAACAATATACCTCAGATGTTAATGATCAAAGATATTGTGGAATATCGAAAAACTCCGAACAAAGAGTATAAACCCGTATTTGACAAGATGCTACCTGTAGGAGATATTTTGATTAATGGTAATAAAGTTTGCTTCACTGATGTAAAAGAAGAACAAATAAACAACAACAGAGTAATTGTTCTGCAATCAGATACGTGTAAAATGTCGTTCAAACTTGATACATTAAAAAATAATATAATTGTCGAAGCTAATTTTGGAGCAGAAACACCGGATATTTCTTTATTGACAGCAAATAAATATGTACAGAAAAAAACATCATTTATCGGCTTTTCTTACGAAGACCTAGTAAAAAAATCTATTCCTTCAACTTCTATAGAAACAAGTATAAACAAAACGACTAAGATTATTTTTCCTATAAAAAAACCGGGACTTTATTTAATCTATTTCAACAAAAAAAATAGAGTCGTTTTTTTTGATATTAAATGAGAATCCCTACTACATAAAAACAAGGCATGTTTATGTAATTAATTACACAAAGACTTAGCCTTCTTTATGTATAGCGAAATATCATGAATTTTTTTCAACAGCTAGAATTATGATAAATAATAAAATACTTATTGGTCGGAGCTACGACTGTAATTTGCGCATTGACGAACGTTTCAATATGGTTAGTAACCATCATGCCATAATTTCTGTGACACAGAAAGGGATTCTTTTTGAAGATATTAGCACAAATGGTTCTACTGTTAATGGAATCAACGTGCACCATAGATCTGTCATTATTCGATTAGGAGATATCCTCGTTCTGGCAAGTCAGTACCAATTAAAATGGGAAATTATTCAACCCTATTTGCATACACCGACTGTAATAAATGATGTACCTGATTTTGATTATGCCAATGCAACTAAATTCACAAAACCTGTCTATACAAATGACTCAAACGATGAAAATCAAGTTAACGATAAGGCCATTTCAATAGGAGGTTGGAATTGGGGCGCTTTTACATTCTCCTGGTTATGGGGTGTATCAAATAGAATATATTGGTCATTAATTGTAATGATTCCGATTGTTGGTTGGGTTGCTTGGCCGATTATTGCTATTTTACTTGGAATAAAGGGCAATCAATGGGCGTGGGAAAAAGCTCGAAACACTACTGATGCGGAAAAATTTATGCGTACCCAGAAAACGTGGAATACTGTTGGTTTGATCTTCTTCTGTATCAGTATAATTTTTTATATTGCATACGCTATTCTAATTATTAATGGAGTCATTCACGTTTAATGTGGGAAATATTTAATGCTTGATCGCTTTTTATTTTCTAAATTCAAGTAAATAATCCAATTAAAAAAGAACTCGATGTTAGAAAAAGAAGAAAACTGTTTGCTTCCAGTTTCGAAATTATTTATCTGTACATGTACATGTTTTGCACGTTAAAAATATCAAAAAGTCCATTCCGAATTTCCAGAAACAGTAAAAACAGGCTCAAATTGGCCTGTTTTTTTTGTTGAATTCATGAACAATTTGCTTTTTTGCTCAAAAAGGCCCAAAATGGACGAAAAAGCACATTCTCTGTGTAAAAATTAAAATACACATACTCAGTATTTTAAATGAAAATAGCCCTATTAATTTACAATATTTAAGAGTTGATGTGGCACTGGTGGCACTGACGTGGCACTCTATTAAATCACTCATTCAAAAATAATTACAGCGAAAAGTGCCACGTGCCACGTACTTTTAAAAATTCCTGGTAGGAAGTTTCCGGAAAATATTTGATAAAAAGCATATTCGAGATAACCTCTCAGATGTTCGCATTTGTAAAAACTGTAACAAATATATTTTGACGCACAACAAAGAAATTTTGAAGCAAGTTGTATAATCAATTTTTGGAACAAGCAGGGTTCAGTTAAAAGCCCTATAGGGCCCCTGCGCGAACCTTATATATCACAAGAAAGTCAGATTCGGCGTTTTAACTAACAGAGGGAGAAGCGGCACAGATGTGAAGGCATGAATTTAGAAGGTGGTTCTATAAACGATCCAAAAGGAATTGAGAAGGTTAGTGGTCCAACTTTTAGGGTTTACATTAGATTTTGGAACGAACTTCTGTTATTTTATGCTTTTTACAAAGATGAGGTTTTTATATGGTCACAACAATTCTTTATTAAATGTATCAATGACAGTTGTAAAAATATAGCTTAGATTGTACGGTTTGCGAAACTGTCCATAAACAATTTAATCATTCAGAGTTTTAATTAGCATAACTTTTTTGATTAAAAAGAACAAGACTTTTACTTATCGGAATCAATGATAGACTAGAATACATACTACTATTAATACTTCCTCCAAAATTTATAAGATAATTTAATTGTTTGAAGAAACACAACTTTTGTTCAGTTGATTCTTATTTTAATAGTAAATTTGCATGAAGAAAATGATGAATTGTGAACGCAGACTTTTTGAATGATTTAAATGAATCGCAACGTAATGCCGTAGAATATATAGACGGTCCATCGCTGGTCATTGCGGGTGCAGGTTCCGGTAAAACACGCGTATTGACCTATAAGATAGCCTTTCTCTTAGAGATGGGCATGAAACCTTGGAATATTTTGGCGCTAACTTTTACAAACAAAGCTGCTCGCGAAATGAAAGAACGTATTGCTCTTCTGGTTGGGCCTGATCGTTCGCAAACTTTATGGATGGGTACATTCCACTCCCTTTTTAATCGCATGTTGCGTCAGGAATCGTCTCTTCTTCATTTCACTTCAAATTATACAATCTACCAACCAGGCGACTGTAAGAGTTTGATAAATGGAATTTTGAAAGAAATGGGATTAGATAATAAAGTGTATAAACCCGGTGCAGTATGCGGAAAAATATCTGAAGCGAAAAATGCCTTAATATTACCAGATCAATATATGGCAGATTTAGAAACATATCAACGTGACAATCGCCAAAAAATGCCTGCATTAGGACAGATTTACAAAAAATACGTGGCACGTATGCATCAGGCTAATGCAATGGATTTTGATGACTTGCTGCTGTACACTTACCTCCTTTTTGAACATTATCCAGAAGTAAGGCACAAATATGCATCCCGTTTTCAATACATATTGGTGGATGAATATCAGGATACAAATTATGCTCAACATGAGATTCTGCGGCTTTTATCTGAAGGTAACGATCATGTATGTGTTGTGGGAGACGATGCTCAAAGCATTTATAGTTTTCGTGGTGCCAGAATAGATAATATTCTAAAATTTACACAGCAGTATCAGGGAGCAAAACTATTTAAACTGGAACAGAATTATCGATCTACCCAGACCATTGTTGGAGCGGCGAACAGTTTGATAGCTTTCAACAAAGAACAAATTAAAAAAGATGTTTATAGCAAAAATGAGATAGGAAGGCCGTTAGTTCTTAATATTGCATACAGTGATGTAGAAGAGGGTGAAATTGTATGCAATCGCATTCATGCATTACATGCACAAAAGGGATTAAAATATCAGAATATGGCCATCTTGTATCGTACGAATGCTCAAAGTCGTATTTTTGAAGAGGGTTTGCGTAAGCGCATGATTCCTTACCGAATTTATGGAGGTCGTTCTTTTTATGATCAGAAAGAAATACGCGATGTTTTGGCCTATTTTCGTTTGGTTATTAATCCAAATGATGAAGAAGCTCTCAAAAGAATTATCAACTATCCGACACGGGGCATTGGAAATACAACGATGGAAAAGTTGATACATGCAGCTGTTAATAGTGAGGTAGGGATCTGGGAAGTTTTGAAAGATCCGCTTGTTTTTAATGTAACATTAAGCGCAGCAACACATAAAAAGCTGGAATCTTTTTATGAAATGATCATCGGATTTATTGAAAAGCGAGAAGAAGAGGATGCTTATCAAATAGGTTCTCGCATCATAAAAGAAAGTGGAATTTTTCAGGAAGCCTATAAAAGTCACGACATTGAAAGTCAAACCATGCAAGATAATCTCTCCGAATTACTCAATGCTATGAATACATTTGTAGAGATTCAAAAGGAAAGTGGGGAGGAAGTTCATGCTCTTTTGACGGACTATTTGAGTGAGGTGTCTCTACTTTCGGATGTAGATAACCAAGAAACGGAGAATAAGGATATGGTTACTCTCATGACTGTACATTCGGCAAAAGGTCTTGAATTTGAAGCTGTGTTTATTGTTGGAATGGAGGAAAATTTGTTCCCCAATTCTATGGCCATGTATTCCCAAAGAGAAATGGAAGAAGAACGTCGACTTTTTTATGTTGCCATAACGCGAGCTAAAAATTTTTGTTTCCTGAGTTGTTCCAAAATGAGGTTCCATTATGGGAAAATGGATTTTTGTGAGCCAAGTAGTTTTCTGAAAGAAATAGACAAACAATATTTACGACTGGAAGTTGAGAGGGAGGAATATAGATCTGAGTTGCCTCATGAATCATTGTTTAATAGGAACAAATTAGCTGTATCACAAGATTTACATACAAGGGGAAAACTACATGCGATCAATTCAGATTCAGAAGTAGTTACAGAAGGAAATACGCTCGATACTGTCGAGGTAAATGGACAAATATTGAAATCAGGATTGACTGTGGAACATGATAGATTTGGAGTGGGGGAGATATTGTCTTTGGAAGGAGATCCTGGAAATGTTAAAGCTACCATCAAGTTTAGAAACAGTGGGGAAAAATGTCTCCTCTTAAAATATGCAAAAATAAAGTTGATTTAAAATTTAAAAACAGATTAGAAATGGGGAGAAAGAAACCACTGCCATTATTGGAAAAAATAGAAATTACAGATTTTGCGGCCGAAGGGAAATCTTTGGCTAGGGTAAACGATTTAGTTATATTTGTACCGTATGTGGTACCTGGTGATGTTGTTGATTTGCAGATTGTACGCAAGAAACATAATTACTGCGAGGCAAAAGCTGTAAAATTCCACGAATATTCAAAATTGAGAATAAAACCTATTTGTCCGCACTTTGGTGTTTGTGGTGGATGCAAATGGCAAAATTTGAGTTATAGTAAACAACTGTTTTTCAAACAGCAGCAAGTCATTGACAATCTGGAAAGAATAGGAAAAATAAACCTTCCAGAAGTAATGCCCATTATCGGAGCAGAGAACACGGAACGTTATAGAAATAAAATAGAGTTCAGTTTTAGTAATAAGCGCTGGTTAACAGATGCCGAAGTAGCAGCAGATATAAAATATGAGAATATGAATGGAGTTGGGTTTCATATCCCTGGCGCCTTCGATAAAGTATTGGATATTAAGGAATGCTATTTAATGGATAGCATACAAGACCGCGTACGTAATGGTGTTCGTATTTTTGCAAATGAAAATCACATCAGCTTTTTTGATTTACGCCAACAAATTGGAGTGCTGCGGGATATGATGTTTCGAACGTCTAATTCAGAAGAAGTAATGCTTGTTTTTCAATTTCATTTTACAAACAGCGAGGAGCAAGCTCAAGCGGAATCAGTACTTTTTTATATTGACCAAACATTTCCGGAAATTACAACCATAGTATGGGTAAATAATCTGAAATGTAACGACACCATAGCAGATCTGGAAACACATATATATAAAGGTAGTGGTTTTGTCTATGAATTGATGGAAGATTTGAAATTTAAAGTCGGTCCCAAAAGCTTTTACCAAACAAACAACGCTCAAGCATATAATCTGTATAAAACAGTACGCAATTTTTGCGAACTAACTGGAAAAGAACTTGTCTATGATCTTTACACAGGAACCGGAACAATAGCGAATTTCATTGCTCGACAAGCAAATTTTGTTATCGGTATCGAATATGTAGAAGAAGCAATCTCAGACGCAAAAGTCAATGCAGAATTGAACCACATCGACAACGTCAAATTTGTAGCAGGGGATATGAAAGATATCCTGAATGAAGATTTTATTACAGAGAATGGTACTCCGGACGTAATTATAACCGATCCGCCACGAGCAGGAATGCACGCAGATGTCATTCAATCCATTTTTTATGCACATCCAGAAAAAATTGTTTATGTCAGTTGTAATCCTGCGACTCAAGCGCGTGACTTGGCTTTACTGGACAAAATGTATGAAGTAAACGCTATTCAACCCGTAGACATGTTCCCACATACACAGCACATTGAAAATGTTGTTTTATTAAAAAGAAGAGATAACGATGTCTCATCATTATAATCCAATCATTTCAAATAAATTAAAGAATTTCGTTCAAGCTAAAAATTGGAACGATTTAATACTTTATTTATCTAAATTGAGCCATTCAGGATTCCGGACGTCGTGCAATATTTTTAGCGAAGAAATCTTAACAACGCTCAGTTCTTCGGATTATTGGGAATGTTTTTGGGCTATTGTAAAAACAAATACGAAAGCATTTCTGCAGACTTTTTTAAAAGCGGCCGTAAATAATTACAAAATGGGGACACTTAGTCTATTTGATCCTAATTTACAGTTATTTGGAAAATGGGTAACAGCAGGAAATACTATTATTGATGAAAAAAAATTTTTACAAGCATTTCTACCAATACTGAAAACAACAAAGGAAATAGAGTTTTTATTTGCAACGTTTTACGTTGAAGATATTCATCAACGTATTTTGTATTTAATTCGAGAGGAAAGTTTAGGATGCTACTATGAAATGTTTCAATGTTTTAAGAGAATAGATAACGAACCCAAATTACTGACAATTTATTGTAACCAATTGATAGAAAATGGGACAAGCAGATCTTTCAATTTAGTCAGTATTATGAAATGCTACTTCGATCTACCTGATGTAAGAGGGCAATTTTCCTTACGCCTCAATTCATACGAACTCAGCCGATTAGATTCTTCGTTTGAAGATTTCACAAAAATACTTTGTAGCATTTA
>Ga0172377_10002117_pt1 | contig 20308 bp, 11 predicted proteins | sample Pumphouse3metaG_FD_119749 | JGI IMG/M metagenome (GOLD analysis project Ga0172377, IMG submission 119749) | Leachate microbial communities from a municipal landfill in Southern Ontario, Canada - Pumphouse #3 metaG | ecosystem: Engineered > Solid waste > Landfill > Unclassified | place: Canada...
ATTAATCCTTTTGAAAGTATTTCAGAGGGTGGAATGTTTAACTCCAGTGCTTGCAGGGTAAGTTCGTCCACACCCGGTTGTCCTTTCATTTCCGGGGGATAGGGGATGCTCTGGTTAATCTTTCCTTTATCCACACAATTGGCAATTTGCGCAAGAATATTTTCCATACGATATTATTATTTCGTGTTGATGATTAATGTGTTGTATTTTTTGATTTTCTCTTTATTTAGGGCTTGCTGTTGTTAGATGCCTTGAAATGAAAGGATTTCACCTGTTTTCTGCTGCTATTGGAGATCTGGATATCCATCTGTTTCTTATTGGCCTGGATGTTGATCATCTCCCTGTTATGGTTCACCAGTATAGGGAAATTAACTGTGTCACTCTTTTCACGGTAGACTGGGGTATGAAGATGACCACACAGCATCAAATCAATATTTGCTTTGTTTAAAATGGGAACGAACTTGTCCAGTATCTCCTTCTCCCCGTGCCAATTTCCGAAAGGAGGAATATGGGTGATCACCACCTTAAAGGGAGATTGCTGAAATTCATCACTCCCGATCACCTTTTCCAGCCATTTGGCCTGTTCGGTACGGTAATTGTCAAAAGCCACAATACCACTGTATTCAATGTCGCTGTCCGGCTTGTCCTCACCACAGTCGAGCACGATAAAGCAGACAGGACCTTGTCGGAACATGTAATATAACTGACCGGTTGGGGTGGGGAAGTAACGGGGAAAGGTTGTGGCAAAATTTCCCCTGGTCTCATGATTTCCTCTCGCATAATAAAAGGGTGTCTCTTTGGCAAACAATGTTACAGTTTTGTCCAGAAAGTCGTCGAACAGTTTCTTTTCTGAACGGAGATCGGTCGTCATGTCTCCGTTAAAAAAAACAAGATCGGTTTTATCCCAACGGATTCCCGTCATGAGGGAATCCATCAACTCGTTGTTGCCGTGAATGTCATTCAACACCAAAAAAGAGATATCCTCCTTTTGAGGATTGTTGGTAGTGAATTTAAGCGGTGTTTCACTGTATACATTGCTTGCCACGGTCCGGCCGTAAGTTATATTATATGCTTCATGACTCAACACTTCCTGTGAATAGATTCGGTACCGGTAGGAGGTGTTAGGTTTCAGATCCTTCAGCTTGACCATGTGAACAGAGTCGACAACTTTGAATCCGTAGGATTCCGAAAAAAATTGGGGCCTCGGCACATGGTAGAAATGGGTTTCATCATCCGGAGCTAGCTCCACCCACGATATGGCCATTTTATTGGTCGTCCACACGATCGTTACTTCATCTTCAGTCAATCCTTGCAGGTATGGGCCATGTGTGATGGAGATCCGAGACTGAGAAAAAAGGGACATTGAGATACTCAGTAAAACAGTTATCAATAAGAGCGATCTGACGTTCATAATCATCTTTTTCATTGTGTCGTTGATGTTATTCAAAATTAATTCAAAATTAATTTAAAATTATTGTTTACTTCACGAACACGTTTTTATCTTTCGAAATTGCGTGACATTTCTGATCTCCTGGAATGACCACTTTCACCACATCATCCATCTCAGTACGCTGTGTGGGTAATAAGGTGAAGTTTATGAATCCATCCTTGTAAATGAAGGGTATCGGTTCTCCCGTTCGGAGAAGGGTTACAGATAATGGTTTTTGGTCTGTCTGCAGAGAAACCTGTTTCTTGAATGACGGAAGAAGATGCAGGTACCAGGTATTGCCCCGGGTGGTGATCATCACATTGCTGCGTGCAACTCCCGGAGATGGAGATGCTCCGATCACCGATTCGCGGCTATGTGACATCCATTCGGCTATTGCCTCCATATTTTTGTAGTAGTTCGGGTGCATATCTCCATTGCCATCAGGTCCCACATTCGGTAGGAAGTTTCCCCCTAAAGAACGACTGGCGACCAGATGTTCAAAGAACCAGGCGTAAGGTCTGAAGGTGCCCGTTTTGTCGTATCCCCAGCCACCACCTCCTGATGTCCAGATATCACAGTGTTCCCACCATTGGGATGGCGTATAGGTAGGAAGTATACATTCGAAAGGAGTGGTGAAGTCTCCAACTCGCATGCCGGTTCCGGCAGGATCATCGGGGTTCACAATATTGGACCAGCGGTCGTTGATTACAATTTCCGGTTGAAGTGTACGGATCCAGGTGTAGATCTGCTCTGTATGCATATCATTCACTCCTTTGAAATACATGCCATCCAGCCACAGAATATCAATTTTGCCGTATCGGGTAAGGATTTCTTCTATTTGTGTCAGGACAAATCCGAGAAACCGTTCGTACTTTTGATAATTTGCTACTGAATCGGTAATTGCCGGCAGTTCATGCCACTTCTCTGCATCGTATTCATTGGGGTGCATCAACCCCGGGAAATGCCAGTCCCTGGGAGAGAAATAAAAACCAACCTTCAGGCCGTTTTGTCTACAAGCATCTACATAAGTTTGAATCAAATCACGTCCACCCATGTATTGTTTGGTGCCAATTCCATATTTGGAGGGCCACAAGGCATAACCGTCATGGTGCTTGGTGGTAAGTACAGCATAGGTGAAACCTGCTTCTTTGGCCGATTTCAACCATTTATTGGGGTCATAGTTCTGTGGATTAAATTCATCGGCCAGGGCATAATAGCGTTCGGGAGGTGCTACTTTCCCTCCATACCTGTAATGGGCAATCATATCCCACGATGGTTGTGCGCCCACCACACTGTGGATTCCCCAGTGCATGAAAAGCCCGAGACTGGCATTGGGATACCACTGTGCCTCTTTATGTGGGTTGGGGAATACCAGATCACCTTTCAATGGTGTTGAGATCACTTTCCTGGCTCTTTCAATATCTTTGTTGTCGATACGGTAGGATTCCGGGAAACTATTGAGTTGTGCCGATAATGGGATAGTTGTTGCGCATATCAGCAACAGAATTGCACATTTTTTCTGAAGGATTTTGTTTTTACTCGTCATGGCTGAGGCTTATTATTTTTGAATTTCAATGATCTGCTTTTTATTTAGGTCTTTCTGAAACAAGGTGAATTGAACAGCTCCCTTTTCATACTTCCAATCATCCGTTTGGGTGCCATTCACCAGCAAATGAACGGGTCTTGTGTCTGAGAAAATTTCAAGTTCCCATGTTCGCTCTTTGGGCATCCCTTCGTATTGGCCTTCTATGGGATTGAAGATAATCTCTGTATTTTGTCCGGCATCGGCACAATCGATTTTTGTCTTTGAAAAATCACCCTTTTCATATGCAAAAGTAATTCCATCATCTTCCCAGAGTGTATAGCTGCTTGACTGACAAGGATAGATTCTCAGCTCAATTGTATCAAGAGCATTCTCACCGATAAATTGAGTCGGTTTCTGGTAAGGAATAATTGCCCCTTCGCGGATAAAAAGGGATCCGCCTCTCGTTTCCGGCACCGTAGCGAGAATAGTTTTATTGCCTTTAACTGTTTCGCCGGTCCAGTAATTGATCCATTTCCCTTTCGGCAAATAGAGAGAATCACTGTTGACTCCTACCAGCAGATGGTCTCCAAACATAAATTGGTTGGTTATGTTATCCACTGTACGGTCATCAGGAAATACCAGGGGCATTGCCCGCAGGATGGGCATTCCGGACTGGCTTCCTTGCAATGCTGCTGAATAGATATAAGGGTGGAGGCTGTTGCGAAGGGTTGCATAAAAGCGAAAGGTCTCTTTTTCTTTCGGGTTCATGTACCAGGGATGAAGCAGGTTATACCAACTGTTGACCTGGATCCAGGGAAGGAAGAACCCCATGTGCATAGCCGCCTTGTTGTCAGAGACCTCAACCAGGACGTCAGCCGAGGTGTTGACAAAACCGCTAAGTCCCAGATTTAGCTGATCGAGCATTGCCACTTTGTCTCCGCCGTTGTCACCGCTGGTGGATACCCCCCAGTGCTGCGTTCCGGCATATCCCCCACAATAGTGGTGAAAGGAGCGTATCCCTTTGTGAGAACGGAAGGTTTCGTACATTTGTTTGGGGAGTAATACCTGATTCAGGTTGTGCATCTCCCTGTCTGTAAGTCCGTTGTAATATACTAGGTCTGGGTGCTCATCGAGTGTGTGGGCAGGGTCCAGTTTGAATCCATCTACACCCTGATCGATAAACCGGGTGAGGTGTTGAAACCAATGTTCTTTGCCTGAAAGTGACATTCCACGCTCCAATGCCAACTTGTCTTCCTCGGCGATGGACATGTCATGATCGATGCAAAGCCATAAAGCAAGTTTAAATCCAAGGCCATGCAAACGGGAGATAAAGAGGGTGGGGTGTTCATATTTTGGGAATTTCTCTTTTTCCCAATAGGGCTCTGCCGGGAATTTGTCGAAATTCCAGTTTTTGGAGGTGGAGAAGTCATATCTTTTTTCCATCCATTGGGGTTCAAGCCAAAAAATATCACAAGGAATCTGTTCCTCCCGAAAACGAAGTGCATCGTTCAGGATGTCCAGTTGATCTTCCATTGTGTTTCCGCCAAATGCAAGTCCGTACCCCCATTTGGGCAAAAGATAGGGCCTTCCTGTAACACGGGTGTAGTGATCAATTACTTCGGTCATTTGCTTGCCCAATAGCAAGTAGAAATCGGGATCACCCTCGCTGTTGTAGACAAAAAGCTTGTCTTTTTGAAAGCGACCGATGTCGAAATAGTTTTTTACCGTTGTGTTGTTGAAGATTCCCCATCCCAGAGAACTCATGATGAAAGGCATCGGAATCTCTGCTTTTTGGTATGTGGCCCACATGCGCAGAGCTGTACCCCGGTGTTGGATGTTGCTGCGACTGGTACTTCCGCCGCCGTAGAAACGTTCTTCCTCTTTGAGGGTTATGTCAATTATTCTGCCTTTGGAGAGATCGCCAACCTCATCCAACAATTGACCTTGTGCTGGTATGTCTGTTTTTCCTGAACCGATAATTGCTTCCTCCTGCCTCATCTCTCCAAAATAGGAGTTGAGGGAAGCAGCCAGCTTATGGACTATGGCATCCTTCGGCTGAACAAAGGAAATTTTTTCCACTACACATTGTCCTTTGATGTCGGTGACGGTCATGTCACCTGCAAGTGGATCCACCGTGAGGCAATATGAATCTGTGGAAATTATGTGCTTCCCGTTTTTCTTTTTGTGGGTGGCCCCTGTTGGTTCCCAATCCGTGTTGATGATTCCGTACCTCTCCATCACGGTTTCCTGAAATTCACCCGTAGAGGAAATCCTGATCCGAAAGATTTCGTTCTGGCATGCCTGGATACGTAAAACCTGTCCGTCGTGAAGGGAGATGTCAAACGTGTCCGATCCTTCTTTGGCACTCAGTTGATGATTCATGCCGGTAAAAAACCAAAGTAACCCGGCAAGGAAGAATGAAACATGTAAATAAATCTTCATTTATTTTCAGTGATAATTTATGAATCCATAATCGAATTTTCCGCTACCTAAGGAAGCTTGTGGAAGTTCTCGTATTTTATTTTCCAGCTGCCATCTTTCGGGAAACCTGGAGCGGCAACGAGGTCGGAGCCGTCCCATCCTTCCGCCATCATGGCGATGGCCGTTAGCAGCCCTCCGTTCGATGGAAAGTAGGGATAAGGTGATCCCTCGCCATAAGACAACCCGTGTTCATCGAAAATGTAATTATCGTGCAACAGCAGGTCAACCGCCAGCTCTGGCCTGTTTAACCGGGCTGCTGTCATTGCCAGCATAGGAAAATCCCATCCCCAGATTCTTTTAAAATTCCATGTGGAAAGAATCTTGTCAAAGGTTTTTTCCAATATTACTTTATCTACATCATCACCGGGTAACATGCCATAAATACCTATGATGGCGGGATGCTCAAAGGTATATTTGGTCCACATATCGGGTATCCCCTCATACAGGGTATAAAGGCTATCTTCCACCGGATAGGGTGATAGCTGATGATAAACGCTGTCTATTTTTGCCGGAACATCGATGTGGAGCCTGTTGTACCATTCTTTAGCCACCTTTAGTCCGTAACGCCAGTAACCCAGTTCAAATGTAGGATTGAAAGTTTCGGCATAAGGTGTGTTTTCTGAAACGGGAACTATAGGAGGTCCCAGAACATATTCACCTTTTTCCGGATGATAATATGCAAACGAAGCAAGGAATTCGGCGGTGCCGAAAACTACTTCCTTCCATTTCTCAAGCGTTTCCCGGTTTGGCTTTTGACGATACTCCATTTCTGCAAAATAGATGGGATGGGGTTGCTGCCAGATCAGGAAAGCATGGGCAATGCCTGGCCACTCCACATTGTTGTATGCAGTGCATTTTGGCCACTTTGTTCCCTCGAAGCCTTCACTTTTCGCCCTCAATCTGGCTGTTTCCAGAAAATCCTGATAAATACCCAGGCTCTTGTCTGCCAGCTCGAGGTTGTCCCACAAACCCCAATGTACCAGATGCCACCAGATCATCTCAAAATGAAAGCGGCCATACCAGCCGTTGTTGTTCACCAGCCCGCTCTCCTGCGGAGGTAAGGACCCCGACTCATTTGCCTTCATCAGATAGCGGGACAATACGATGCGTCTCTCCAGTTCAAACCAGCGTTCATCTTTGCTCTCGGAGAGATCGACAGCAGCACCCGATTCCCAAAATTGTTTCCATCCTTTCCTGCTAGCCAAAAGCCCTTCTTTTGCTGCGACAGGCTTCTTCTGAATCTGTTTGGGTGAGAACTCACAGGTGAATGCCATCTTGTTCCCTTCGGGTGTTAGTCTGAAAGCGTGAGGATTATCATCCACCTCCGAAAAGGTGCAGGGGGTATCCCATGACAACGCGGAGTAATACTTCTCCTGGTCCAGCTCTCGGGTAAAAATCACCTGTTGCTTAGCTTCTTTATAAGTGGTCGCATGTCTGTTGGGTTCATTCCAAATGCCGATATAATTCCCCTTCCTGCTGTTGTTGGCTGAAGCGGATGGAAATGAAATATTTACAGCCAGCCTTTTGAGGCCGATGAGAGGCGATTCTACCGTCACGACGATGAGGTCTCTGTCGGGATGACAGGCTGTATACACTTGTACCGGAATACCATCAATCTCAAAATAACTGGAGATGATGCCGCTCCAAAGGTCCACTTTCTGCAGACAATTTTGCAAGTCGGTCATCGCTACTTCCTGGCCCTCCTCATTCAACAACGAGAAAGCGATCCTGGCCAGGTTGATCCGATGCGGGTTGCCCGCCAGCCATTCTGTGATCAACTTTTGCTCTTCCGTCTCTTCGTTTCTGAGGGGATAGGTGACCATCTTACTGTTGTGAAGTACTTGCTGTCCCTTGAAATTGTCAATATTCACCCCTTCGGGTACTGGGTCAGAATGCCATCCCCATTGTGACAAGATGTTGAAAGGAATAAAAGTCTGTAATCCGGTGAGATCTGCTCCAAAAGCAATTTCGCCGTTTCCCACTTGTGCCGGACTTCGTTTGCTGAATTTATCGGATACAATGTTGTGTCGCGAGACCACCTCTTTGCGGTCGATTCTATTCTGAGCAGCCAGGTTGTTGCAACCTAACAGGGCGATGATCAATATAAAGTAGCTTATCCTCATAAGAATTTCGATTGTTTTAATCTTTTCTTCATCGGTTTTCTGCCCATCTTAAACAGCAGCTCACCCCCTTTGATCAGGTCTCTCTGGAGCAAAGTGTAGTCACTGATGGGCTTGCCATTTATTTAGCCTCATGTCATTTGCTGGCTTTTAGCTTTTTGCCTTTCGAATTAATGGTTTCCTTTACCGACACATTTTTCGATGTCTGGTTTGTGTCTATCTCATTGCCTGTGGTGTCGAAATAGGAATTGCTGAGGGTTATGCCATCACAGTTGGAAATTACCATTCCCTTGCTTTCGGGCACAGCCTTGCTTTCTACTGTAATGTTGTTGATGTTGATGTTCTTACAGCCAGAATAGTTTTGTACATCACCACAGGCATCCCGCAGAATAAGTCCATCCAGTTTGATGTTACTGCATTCGTTGAAATGAATCAGTGCCGGTTTGGTTTGTAATGCACTTTTTTCGAGGAGTCCTTTCTCTACCTGATTGGTAATACTTTTCAATACCTCCTGTCCATGCCCTTCAATGACTCCTTTGCCGGTGATCCCAATATTCTCAACTTTGTCCGCCAGGATAAGTGCCGGGGTATTGTTGATGCTAAAGTAGTCGTAAATCGATCGAAAGGCTACAAGGACAGCACCTTCATAAAGTTGAATTGTTACGTTTGATTTTAAGTGAAAACTACCCGTTAGGTAGCGTCCTACGTAGAAGTTGAGTTGTCCGCCTCCGTTGGCACTGATATAATCAATGGCATATTGTATGGATGCTGTGTTTAAGGTGGCACCATCTGATTTGATGCCAAACATCGATGCTTTGTAATCCTTTGCAAAAATTGAGAAGGAGAGGATTAAAGCGGCGCAGGTAATAACTATTTTTTTGCTCATTTTTATTGTCTATTAATGTTGAATGGAGTAAAACAGCATTATTGAATCGTTACATTTTTGGAACGGTTTTGAATAATCTGCTTTTTGTCTTTGCTTTCGGGTTCAATAAACTCTACGTTGCGGAAAGTCGCTCCGTCCACGTTGTCGATTACGATTGAAGGGCGGTAATCTTTTTTCTCAGCAACCAGCTTTACATTGTCAAATATCACACCGTCAGCATGACGTACATAGAATCCCCATGCAGGCAGTTCTTTCCACTGTGAGAATTCGGGGTATTTATCGCGCATGTCGGGTATACTGTCCAGTTCGGCCTGGCTAGTGCCGCGATATGCATATAGCGGATTGCCGGCACCCGGATATACAATCTCGATGTTTTTCAATACCACATTCTCTATTTTATGGTCGGGAAGTCCGAATATGACGGCAGGAGAGATATTGCGCGGATTATCTTCCACCGGCCCTTCGTAGTTATAGCCCGCATCGGGTTTCGACATCGGAACTTCTGCATATACGTTGGAGATGCGAACATTCTTCATGCTTGGTTGTTTGCCGCTGCTCCAGCGATCGCCTATACGAAGAAAAATGACGTTACCGGTGTTGATGGAACGGATGCTGTCCACCTCAATATCTTCGATGATTCCTCCGTCTACTGCAGCAAAAGTGATGGCAGAACGAAACGTGTCAAATATCGTCACGTTTTTAATTTTAAAATTTTTGAATCCTCCTCGGGATACGGTGCCAAACTTGATCCCATTCGCACTGGAGCGGCCTACACAGTTCTCCACTACCACATTCTGACAAATACTTTTGGCATCGTGCGATTTGAAACAAATCACATCGTCTGCTGCATCAAAGTAAGAGTTTTTGATGGTCACTCCGTCACAATCTACAATATCGATTCCATCGTTGTTCCAGTATGCTTTGCTGTCTACGTAGATCCCATCTACATATACATTCTTACACTGGTCGTAGGTCTGGTTCCAACTTGCCGGGTCGCGAAGAGTGATGTCGGTGATGGTGACGTTGACACACTCCCGGAAGTAGATGTTCTCCGGCCGTCTCCATTCCCTGGGTCTGTCCAGCATGAGCTCATCTTCAACAAGGCCGCGGTGGATCAGGCTGACCAAGTTGTTGGCTGTAGTGAATCCCCGTCCGTTAATGGTTCCTTTGCCGGTAATTCCAATGTTCTCCTGATTCACGGCAAAAATCATGGAGGACCACTTGACTTTGGGATCAATCACATAATCCAACGGATTGGTGGATCCCAGTAAAGTTGCACCCGGTTCCAAATGAAGGGTTACATTCGATTTCAAGTAAATGCTTCCAGTTACGTAATTGCCTACTTGAAAAACGAGGCGACCGCCTCCTTTTTCACTTACGTAATCGATTGCTCTTTGTATGGTTCTTGTGTTGAGCGTTGTCCCATCGGCTTTTGCACCAAAATCTGATACGTTGTAATCTTTTGCCTGGAGATGCGAGGCAAGAAGGATAAGAAGGCTAAGCAGGACCGAGAAATGTATATTAATCTTACTCATGATGGTTTTTGCTGTTTGATGAATAAATCTGATTTAAGCTTACTTTTGAATAATACCGGTCGATTTGTGACGGATAAAATTTTTCCCTCTGCCCGGAACATTGTATTTCATCCCGGATAATGTTGCTCCTTTTACACCGTCAAACACAACGGCAGGACGATAATCTTTCTCTTTTGCAGTGAAAGTCACATTCTCCAGCGTGAGATTACCAGCGTGACGTACATAGAGTCCCCATGCCGGCAATTCCTTCCAGTTTGAAAATTCCGGATAGGAGTCAATCAATTCAGGGATACTGTCCAGATCTGCGGGTTTGGTTCCACGATAGGCATAGTTCGGGTTACTGCCTCCGGGGTACACAATTTCGATATTACGCAGGCTCACATTGTTGATGTCTACTCCCGGGATACCATATATGATGGCCGGGGATACATTGCGGGGAAGATCTTCAATCGGTCCTTCATATTTGTAACCGGTGTCGGGTTTGGTAGCAGAAATTTCTGCGTACATGTTCTGGATGGTAACATTGTCAATGGTTCCCTGTTTGTCTTTATTCCAACGTGTTCCGATACGTAAGAAAATAGCATTTCCAGTATTATAAGCATAAAGGCTGTCTACAAATATATCTTCCACCTTGCCTCCATCGGGAGTGGCAATCGTAAAAGCAGAACGGAAAGTATCGTACACTTTGTTGTTGATGAAACGGATATTTTTGTATCCACCCGACGTCACCGTCCCAAATTTAATGCCGTTGGCGCTTGAACGGGCTACGCAGTTTCGTACCTCAATATTCTCACACCGCTTGTTTTTATCGTGTGATTTGAAGCAGATGGCATCATCCGAAGCATCGATAAAAGAGTTACTAACTATTACGTCCTTACAGTCTACGATATCCAGTCCGTCGTTGTTCCAGAATACTTTGCTATCAACTGTAATTTTGTCAATTAATAGGTTCTCACATTGATCATAGACCTGTACCCAGTCTGCCGTGTTCTTGATGGTAATTTCCTTTATTACCACATTGTTACATTCCCGCAGATAGATTCCCCTTGGCCTTCTTGAGGCAGGTCGGTCAAGTTGTAGCTTATCTTCAATGATCCCTTTGTGTATTTGATCTATCAAGTTGTATGCCACGTCAGCTCCTTGGCCATCAATCACCCCTTTTCCCGTGATGGAAATGTTGGAGGCGTTTTTGGCATACACCAACGCGGTATAAGAAGGATTATCGATGTTGTAATCATATATGTTGGTCGATCCTACCAATATGGCTCCTTCGCGCAATACAATATGGACATTCGATTTTAGTTCAATGCTTCCCGTCAGATAACGACCCACATAGAATACCAGTGTGCCTCCTCCATTTTCATGAATGTAATCAATGGCTTTCTGAATAGAGCTGGTATTGAGTGTGGTCCCATTGGATTTAATCCCAAAGAATGATGCTTTATATTCTGCAGCATAAAAACATGTAAAGTAAAAAAACATCAATATGAGGGTGATGGACTTTAATTTGTTCATACGTAAATATTTTAAAAAGGTTTGTCAACTATTGGATGTATATCCATCCGGATTATTTTTTTATAAAGTCTTCCCGGATTGGATTAAAACTATCTATAAGCCTCAATGTGGGAGTCAAAGATTGTACCGTATGGGGTACGCCACTGGGTACAACATAGATATCTCCGGAGGTCAGACGCTTTTGCTGATCTCCAATAATAACAAGGACGTCTCCTTCGGCTACATAACTGATTTGTTCGTGCGGGTGCGAATGAAAAGGGTCGGGTTCGTTCATTGGGCCATCTTTAAAATCCACAATCACCATCATCAGGTTATCCAGATAAGTAAATTTACGACTCACGGTTTCGCTTACTTTTATGGCTTCTGTCTTCTCATATTCCATAAATAGTTCAATGGAGTCTGAGTTCTGGGTATTTTGTGCATCTTCTTTGTTGGTCTGATTGGTACCATTCCCTGCACAGGAGAAAAAAGCTGGAATCATCATCATTAATATTAATCTGTTCATATTAAAATAGTGTTTTTTTATTTTTGTAATGTGATACTTCGTGTAGAACCAATTGCTTTGTCAACGTTTACCCGCAATTTTAATTTGGGAGAAGTTGCCACGACTTCAATTTCCGGGTCGCATATTTTAACTTCTGCTATTTTACGATCTATTTCCACAGAAATACTTTTGTTTGACTGTGTCGGATCTGAAATGCCAATGATCAGCTCCTCGTTTGTTTCCTTCATAATGACAGATGCGGGGGCGTCGACAGATATGTCTTCGACATAATCTTCGGATGCCTCCCAGAAATTTATCCCTGTCACTTTTTCTTCTTTGTTTTGTACTGCTTGTACTTTCGGTGTATTCATCAGAATAACAGAATTGGGGCTTTTTGCATAATCCTCCGTTTCAGTGCGATTCTTTCCCGGTAAAAGTACGTAAGCGTAAGTGTCATTGAGAGGGTTCTTGCCATGATCAAACCAAAGCGTAAAATAGCTCCTGTTGATGGGATCCTTGAGTTGATAAATTTGATTAATCTCGAACCAGGTACCCGTCTGGAGTTCTTTTTGGATATGAAGAACAGGTTCATTCGGGAAATAATAACCGATAGAAGACTTTTCATTCACAGACTCAAAATGAACCCAATCGCAGTTGTTTAGCGTCAATTCACCGTCACTTTTTAGTATTTCATTTCCACAGGAATATAACCGATGAACCGAACCATCGTTTATTTTTCTGTTTTCCACTGTGGTTTCTATTGTTCTGTTGTCTGAACTATTTATCCCTGCACCCAAAGCAACAATTTCATCACCCACCATCAGCCATGATTTTTTTGCTTCCAACGAACAGTCCTGTGCATCAAACCACATTCCTGCCATACCATATTTCCCGCAGATAGATGATCCTCCTACCCAGTTTTGTGGACTCTTGTAACCATCCGCATAGAGGAGTCCCTCGCCGAAAGGCAAAGTCTTGGCTTCCCGATAACGGGTGTCTTCGGTTGTTCCAGCCAGACGATAAGCATTTACCGTGGGCCAGAAACTGTCGGAATATTGGCGAAGATCATTGTCATACAAGTACGTCATGCCATCTCCCATGTGCCATCCTTTTAAATTTTCACCGTTGATGGTCTCGTAATTTTCAATTCGGGAAGAAGACATACTTATTCCGAAAGCAAATCCTGGCTGGATATGGACTACCCGGTCCATCGCTGGAAATATTTTATTCAGCGACCTGGGTTCCATGGCAACAATCGACTGATCTGATAATATATTTCTTGTTGTTGCCAAAAGATAACTGGGGACATCGTGAATGAAATCCCTGTAAGTATCTTCCATTATATTGGCCTTGACAAACGACTGTAAATAGCGCTTCTCTTCTTCGGGAGCTATTTCCGATAACTGGATTAAAGTGACCAGGAGACCGTGTCCGGCTGTTCGGTCTGAATCTGTCCTCGATGATTCCCGGCCACGTACCATATCCATCAATGCGCCCCTATAAATAATTGGAACAAACGAATTATGGATCCACTCGTAAATCATTTGTACATTTTTTTCAGGTACTTCCCATTGGGAACCTGCCACTATTGTCATGATATTTACCAGTTCACGCAACAACGAACGTCCATATCCACCCGTATAGGGATGCCATTGATGTTGGACGAAAGATCCGTCGCGATAAAAGCCATCTTTGGTGGTGACATACGTGAACTCACACTCCAGACCATCAACACCCATCGTTATCTGTTCGGGATTCTGGCCAAGGATGCCGCGTAAAATCATGTTCTTGCATTGCCATACTTTGTTGGCTCCGGTCGACGCTCCATCATAAGCTACATCTGGTGCAAAAAAATTCATTGCCTCTATCGCTTTCTCCAATTGCTCATTCGATAGATCATCATACATGAGCGTGAGCAGGTTATTCAGCACCATTGGGGTTCCTATTACCCAGTCCCACCAGTTGTCATACCATTTTACCGAAGGATTATATTTGTTCGCTAACATCCAATCGATCCCTTCCAGAATATCTTTTTTAAGTTGCGCGTTGTTTTCGTACAATGAACCCTTGGTGCGGTATGCCAATGCCAATTGATTCAGTTTGCCGAAACTTCCCGTTACTTTGGAGGAAATAGATCCATGAGGTATAACGCCGGAAGGATTTTCTACTTTTTTATCGGTCTCCCAAAGATATTCTCTTTCAGGACTTTTGTCCATGTTTTTCCATAAGGTTTCGACAGAAATATCCATTTCTTTTATGCGCTTCTCTACAATGCTATCGGTGATGTCTGATTGAGATGATGTCAAAACATCAAAATAGCGTTCCCGTAGATGATCGTAGGAGGAAGTGGAATTTTTTGTGCACCCAACACCTATTACGACAAATAACAATGGCATTATTCTCGATAAAAGTAGGAGTATTTTATTTCTCTTGCTCTTCATAAGAATCAATTTGTTATTTACCATAAATTGTTACAGGACCGATCAATCCCATCGATTGGATCTCTTGTTCACGTCCTTTGCGGTTGGTGAATTTTTGGGCTGTGGGATTGTCTGTCAATGTTTGGGCGTAATTACCCATGGTCGTGATGACATGTATTTCAATCTCATTTTCTCCCATCTTTAAATCAGTGGAAAGTTTATAAATACGGTTACCATACCATTTTACGCCTTGAGAAACTCCGTTGAGAAATAGTTCCGATATACCCGACACCTTCCCCAGGTTCAGATAACATTCTTTTTGGGTGATCTCTATTTTCTTTTTATAGACAGCCGTTCCTGTAAATCTTAGATATTCAGTATCTTTTAAATCTTTCAGCAGGGCCATCTCGGTCGTTTTTATATCGCTTTCAAAGCTGTGGCGTAACTCCACCTTCCAGTCGTTGATGGTTTTTCCATCAGTGTGTCGGGTTGGTATCTCTTGCCAATATTCGCCATCTTTTTCTTTATTGAATACGATGATACGAGATTCTGCCGGCCCGAGATTCAATTGCATGCCATCCTCGTTGAGTATCAGTCTGTAAGACTTACCCGTCTCGGCATCCCAGACCCATGGATTGCGTCCCCGCGTAATTTCTTTAGAGAAGGTGATCCAGGAATTTCTGCTTTCATGTTTATGGGCATTGGAAAAGAATAATATTTCACTTTTGTCGTTTGCCTGGTAACGTGTCTGCATGAGATAGCGGTCGGGATTGCTAATATTCATGTAATGAGGCAGCTGGTATTGACTCTGTAAATCAGTGTACCACTCCAGGTAGCGTAGATCGGCCGGTTTGGGAATCAGGACAAAGCGGTCTGAGTAACCACGAAGTTTATCCGTCCAGTCTTTTACTTTTTTGTCGTTCTCCTTGTAATTGTTCAGACCCAATGATTTCTCGGGCAAGCATTCAACGGAGAATATTTTTCCTCCCATACGGACAAACTCATAGAGCTTGGCCATGGTATCAGGAAACATGCTCTTCACCTCCGGTAAAAATAGAACGCCGTATTTCTTGGGCCCGTAACATAGTTTCCCTTTTTCAAGTTTCGCCTCTTGAATGATTTTTTCAGTCACATAATCGGCTGCCCCTCCATTTTTATTGATAGATTCCCAAAGGATGGATGTATAGGATACATTTAGCTTTTCGGGGAAGGGATCTGTTTGTACACCCATTTCACTCCACATGTCGTAGTTGGCTGGAAGGATGGCCATATCGGTATACATGTCGGCATTCTGAAGCAAAGATGAAATGCGGGCCTTGTATTGATTCAGGTATTTGAAATAAGGCCACCAATTATTTTTTTCGTTATAGTAAGAACCATATTGCACCCAACCGGGGAAAGCTGCCTCGGGAGGAGAATAATTAAACCCATGCCAGATGGAATGGGTAATTCCTGACATGAGAGCCTGATCCGAACCTATTTTCAGTAATTCCAGCGTGGCGTTAAAAACAAGATACGTGTTGGTCATCTCCTCGCAACTAATTACTCTTTTCCCGCTGAGATGTGCTGCCGAGGAAACATATTTGTTGATCATGGTATAACCACGTCCCCGACGATAGTCCTCGTCCGACATCTCTTCTCCCAGTTTGTGTTTAAGCCAGTTTGTTGTCCACGATTCACCTTCTGGAATGTCGTAGCCCAAGCTTGTTTCCAACGGGAAGAATCCCCTGCCGTAGGCTTGTGCCCTCGATTTTACGTTTTGTTCACGGCACCACTCAAGGTAGGTTAGGGTAAATCGTTCATACAACAATTCGGCCTTTGTATATTCAAAGTCAAAGCGAACGCGACGGATAACCTCTTCAAACTCCGGACTTTTCTTTACGCCATAATTCTCATCTACCACAGCCCCCAGTCGTCCCACCTTGAACATGGTAAAAGGAAGATAGGGCATCATGTCGTAACCTCTTCTTTTTTTGAACTCCTCCGCGAGATCGGTACTCCAGTTGCATCCTTCCAATTCCATCGAATCGGTGAAGAAGGCCCTCAGGTGGTTGGAGAGCGGGCCTGTTTTTTCCTGGATGGTGTCTGACATGTGATTCAGGTACTTTTTTACGGCTTTCTTGTCCATGTGGTTCAGGATTGGACCTGCAGCACCGGGTGCCCCGTTGATCACGGAGGCAAAGGAGTTGACTTTCACCAAGGCATAAAAGACATGTTTACCTTCCGGCACCTTGACCTGAATAAGTTCATTCTGTCGCTGGTCCGATAATTCAATCACCTGATCAAGGCTCTCCATGGGTTCAGGAACCATTTTCAGGGAAAGAATTTCAAAAGTTCTGCCCGGAAAGGTGTCGGTAACTCCGGGATCCGTCTCATTGAAAATATGGTAGCGCGATACTTCATAGTCCATTGGCCCTTCCAATTCCTCTGCGAGTATCAGTGCTACCTGGGCGCGCTCGTCATGGGGCAGTGTTTCTGCACCGAATGGCCAACCGGAACCCACGATCAGATCACAGGTCATATCCAGTTTTTTAGCTTCGTCGAAGGTAACCTGCAACATGTCGATCCATTCGTCACTGAGCCACTTTATTGATTTGATGCCGAGATCATCTCCTGTTGAAGGAAAGTCGATGGGATTAATTTCAACCCCACCAATACCTGCTTCTTTCAACAGACGCAACTCTCTGATAATCTCATTTTTTTCCACTTTGTTCCCGTTCCACCACCATCTGACGAAAGGATGATATTTTGCATCCGGATTCTTGAATGTGGTATAGATAGTGGCTTTTCGTTTTCCGTTTGTATCTACAAGTGTGTCTGATCCCAGCAGGGAAACACCCCCCGTGGCTACCAGACCGGCAGAAAGTGCCGCACTACGAATGATAAAAGATCGTCTGTCCATATTGTTTTGAATAATATTTGAATTGTTTTAGAAACTGTTTAATTTTTTTGGTTGTCGTTCTGTTAAAAATATCCGTGTGTTTTCACATCTCCATATTTAAGTGCGATTTCCACACGTTTCACCGTGAAAGATGAGTCTACCGCGTGGAAAGTGACGGTATTGTACCCTTGTTGCATACTTTCCCCGGAGAGGACAAATGCATACTGGCATTCTCCTGCCTCAAGTCCTCTCTCTCTGTCATAGGGTGAAACATACTCTGGCGCCGTACGGGTTATGTCTTTTCCGTTGACCTTTACTGTAAAAGATGCCTGCTTGCTGCTTCTGACAAAAAGTATCACCTCTTCGGGAATAGTCTTCACAGGATCATCCCCAATAAAAATATTTGCGTGGGAGGGTTCACCGGGCTTTACCTCCAAGGGTAAGGGGGAGATGTGTTTGATGCCATATTCGGTTACGCCGTCGGAGAGGCAATAAATCTTGTTCCTGTAGGCAAGAGTCTCCAGTGATCCCAGCTCCTGAATCAGATTAGGTGAGATAACCCGGCATACCTGGTCACCTTTTTCCAGGTGTAACATTCCTTGGTAAGTCGAGTTAAAGGCTCCATAGTAATGATTGAAAAGATAAATGCCGTCGGCACCCTGCGACAAGATATGGGAAGCCATTCCTCTGAACATTCCATGCGAAAAGGTCTCCCTCGGTTTATACCCTCCGTCGTCGATGGTTGCATAGACCGGGACCGTTTTTGACCCTAGCTCTTTGATAAATTGTGCAACCGGCAGGGAGGGGTTACCACGCCAATGCACTCCGATCGTTATGAAGTCTACCAACCCCAAGCGGATCCACTCCTGGATGTCGAGTCCTTTGTCAAGACAATCCTGTACGGTGAGTGGTACCCTCACGGAGAGGAGTATTTTTTTTCTTCTTTTTTTAGAGAGTTGATCCACTTTTGCTTTCACTTCTTGCAGCAGTTCGGTCATCAGGTGAGCGTTCTTCTTTCCTTCGCCTTGCTTGAAATAGACAATGAAACGCATAAAATCCAGATCCAAGCCGTCAATCATCTCATATTTTTCCAGTTGCTCCGTTATGATTGCCAACTTATGGGCACGCACTTCCGGATGTGCAAAATCCAATGCCCTTGAACCATTTAATCCGGGTGTGTCATCGTTGGTCCAATACGCAGGATGTGCATACCAGAATTCAGAATAAGTGATGGGGCAATTTAACGTAGTATCATTAAAATGAAGGTCGTTCATCCTGTAGGTGATGAAAGCTTCCATACCGTGCATCTTCGCTCGTTTCAGTGATGCTTCAATCAGGTCAGTACCTTCTTTTTCGAGATTCAGGTGATTTTGGTAAAAGCTTTTATAATGGTTGGTGGCAGCGGTATCATTGCCACAATTCAGCTTTCCGTCAAGGTCATCACCCAATATACGTCCATGCTTTGAGCGATAATAAAAAAAATCGCTGCCTGTGCACATCATATACGTATTCACCTGTGAATGACTGACCATGTCAACGTAAGCATTTACATCGTTCACAGTGAGGGGTCTTTTTTGAAACCAATAATTACCCAGCGCATCACTTCCGTCGTTGTTGTGGATGATCCGGTATCTCTTTTCAGGTTCACTTGCACCAACTTGTAAGGATAGAAGTATGCCCCAGGAGATCAATAAACAGATGATATGTTTTTTTTGCATAGTACAGCCAGGATGATCAATGTGCTTTAATATTGTTGTAAAGAATACCCGATCTCATTTGAGGGTTTCACAAATCAGATAGTTTTAGAAAAAAGAGGGTAGGGATTAGGAAATCTCTACCCTCTTAACAATTAGAAATTCACGCGAAAATGAAATTTAAAACCAATTTGGGTTTGTAGAGGTTTCCTGAATAGGGATTTCATAGGTCATGTTTTCTACTTTGTAGATTTTTCCGGATGACCAGTGAACCGTTGATCCGTTACGGTCGGTATTTACGTTCCAACGTTTGTTGTTGGCGTATTCAAGCCCGTTTTCTCCCCACATTTCGATCCTCCACTGTAGTTTAACCATATCCAGAATAGAAAGGCCAGCCATGGACGAGTAATTGTCACAGGTCAATGTCGGTGCGCCCTCTTTTGTTCTTGCAGCAAGTAATTTGTTGAGTGTTGTTTTTGCAGCACCCTCCTGTCCGGCAAGTGCCTGGGCTTCTGCAAGCATCAGCAACACTTCCGAAGAACGGATATAGGTATAGTCACAGTTTAGTTGATTGTTTCTGACGTTGTGTTGTTTGGCGATCGTGGCTCCCCATTTCAGGTTGGTATATTTGGGAAGTACCCTTTCCCGTTTGTTGGTTGGATAAGTATACGTTACCGGTGTCATAATAAATCTGCTTTTGCGGTAATCGTTGTTATCCATCTTTTCATACAATCTGTTATCAATTCTCATATGGTATGCACTTAAACCTCCGTTGCCTTCCAGGAAACAGTTGAAATTGCTGAATTGATAACTTTGAGCCCCATTTCCGTCTACCCATCCTAAGATAGTCTCGGGATTAACGCTAAGACTACTGAATGCATTGTCGTTGGCTTTCACATCATCTGTTCCTGCAGCTAAGGCGCTAACACGGGAATTGTCAATACCGTAATAATCTTCAGCAATAAAATTGGGATATTTATTCAAAATTTCTTGCGTGGCTGTGATACAGGTATTATAATCACCTGTCCAGAGCGATGTTCTGGCAAGGAAGTAAAGAGCTACTCCACGGTCAATATCGTTTGGCTTCTCGGTGGTAAATCCATCTGCAGCAGTTCCGATCTGAGATTCAGCAAAAAGTTTAGCAGCTTCTTTCAGGTCTGTTTTGATGAAGTCGTAGGTATCGGTAGCAGATGCAGGGGCTACAGGGGTATTCACGCCATATTCGGTGTAGATTGGCATTCCTTTTCCCTCTTTACCTCCTTGCAGGTATGCTTTCTGGTATCTTTCCATCAGCAACATGTATCCATATGCCCGAACGGTGAGTGCCCTTGCGCGATA
>Ga0172377_10002123_pt1 | contig 20285 bp, 22 predicted proteins | sample Pumphouse3metaG_FD_119749 | JGI IMG/M metagenome (GOLD analysis project Ga0172377, IMG submission 119749) | Leachate microbial communities from a municipal landfill in Southern Ontario, Canada - Pumphouse #3 metaG | ecosystem: Engineered > Solid waste > Landfill > Unclassified | place: Canada...
GTCCGCAGAGTAACATTGAGACAAATCCAGCATTATCTGGAACCAACTACGAATAAACGTTGATCTGTAATACAGAGTCATCGAGACAAATCCAAAAAAATAAAGTCTATGAACCATCAATAGAAAGGAGTGTTATATGCCACCAGTGTAATCTACATACTAAATATTATATAGATTGTTAGGTAAAAATCGAACACTCTTGTCCATTTTTCATTAATTAGATAAACAGTTGAATTTTTGACAAGGTGTTTTCAAAAAGTTTTATAAGGTCTATGCTGTTGTTTTTCAATAGTTTAGACCTTTTTTGTATGTTTATATTTATTACTGTTTTATATGACCTTTGTTTTTATATTAACTTTATAAAAATTATAAGGTGCTCCAGAATGGTAAGAACAACATCCATAAGACGTTCAAAATCAGGCAATAAACCTCTTACACGAGGTGGTTGGAGTACTGCTCATATCTATGACCCTGGAAAACATCCTGATTTAGCATATCGTTTTTCATTGTTAGGTTTCACGAATCCAGAATTAGCAACCCGATTTGGAGTTTCTTTGAGCACTGTGGAATACTGGATCCGCACGAAAGAGGAGTTTGGTAATAAGGTTCGTCAGGGTAGGGAAATCAGCAACCTGGATGTAGTGAGTCAGCTATATCAATCAGCATTAGGCTTCTATGTAGATGTAGAGAAAATTGTTATGTGTAAAAAGAAGGAATTCGACGCACAGGGCAATCTAATTTCTGAACAAACTTATCCTCAGAAACTCATTGTAAAAGAATACATAAAACCTGAGACTATCAACCAACGTTATATCATGAATAACCGCACAAGGCATCAGGATATCCCGTGGGGGGATAATCAGAATATAACAGTGTCAGGACCAAACGGTGGACCAATCCAGCATCAGGTTTTACAAGCAAACATAAACTTGGAGAAACACTTATCAATAGAGGAGTTACAGTTCATAAAACAAATCCAGGATAAGGTAAAAGAAGTAGAGGAGGTACAGGATGAAAATGATTAAGGATGTACCTCAGGAAAAGGCGATGATCTATAAACTGGCATTGGATAATCCTTTAATGGTTCAACGTGCTATATATATGAATAGTTTATTGGACTTCTTTATCGATGCATGGCCGACAATAGTAGCTGAGCCGTTGGAATTGAATTGGCATATAAAGGTGTTCTGTGATGAGTTACAAGACTGCGCTGAAAAGATAGCAAAAGGGGAGTATCCTGGATATGATTATTTGATATTCAATATACCTCCAGGTAGCACAAAGAGTGCGATAATTAGTCGTGTATTCCCTGTATGGTGTTGGGCACGTTGGTATTGGTTCCGCTTCATAACAGGTAGTTATGATAAGGCATTGGCATTGGAGTTAGCTGAGGATAGTCGTGATATTATACAGAGTGCGTGGTTCCAGAAGTATTTCCCTGATTTGCAGTTGAAACAGGACAAACAGGCAAAGAGTAATTTTAAGTTAATTAAAATCGAACACGACGCTTATAATAAAGGCAGGCGAGGGAAAGAGATACGTGGAGGTGGTAGAATCAGTACTTCAGTGAAGTCAGGTTCAACAGGGTTCCATGCCACTATTATTATAGTGGATGACCCACTGGATCCCAGACGTGCTATTTCTAAGGTTGAAATAAAGAAGGCAAATGATTGGATATCGGAAACCCTATCAGGTCGTAAGGTAAATAAAGGTATTGTTCCCGTTATATTGGTCATGCAAAGATTACATCCAATGGACTGTACCGCTCATTTATTGGAAAAGGCAAGGGCAGGAAAGGTAAGGGTCAAACAGATTTGTTTACCTGCCAGCATTGAAGATCCTAACATACGGAAATTGGTTATTCCTCAGGAGTACGTAAGTAAGTACCAAAACAATTTACTTGATCCTGTACGACTGAATCGTAAAACCCTAAAGAAACAGGAGGGTGAACTGGGACAGTATGGTTACTCAGCACAAATGAATCAGAATCCAGTTCCAGCAGGACAAGGTATGTTTGATGTAGATAAATTGGTAGTTATTGATAAAATGCCTGCCGAGGTAAACATTGTACAGATTGTCCGTTATTGGGATAAAGCGGCAACAGATCAGGCAGGAGCTTATACAGCTGGTGTGAAGATTGCTTATCTCCGCAGTGGTAAGTTTATTATAATGGATGTTCGTCGTGGACAATGGGCTACTGATAAGCGGGAAGCCATTATTCGTGCTACTGCTGAAGCGGATGGTGTAGATGTGAAAATTTATATGGAACAGGAGCCAGGCTCAGGAGGAAAGGATTCAGTACAGGCAAGTATCAAAAACTTAGAAGGATTTGCCGTTTATGCTGACCGTCCTTCAGGAGACAAGATATATAGAGCGGATCCTTATAGCGTAAGTGTGAATAATGGAAACGTTCAGATGATGAGAGGGATGTGGAATCATGATTATGTACAGGAGTTAAAACTATTTCCCTTTGGACAATATAAGGATCAGGTGGATGCCTCTTCTGGAGCGTATTCACAATTAATGGGTAAAGTGAAAGTGAGGATAATGTAATGGAAAACGAACTAAACATATATAGACAGATAGCTCAACGAATGGCATTGGCTGGTTTCTTGGGAACTCAATCCTATGGAGGTGACCGTAACATCTATCAAGCACTGGGCTATCCAACAACAATACAAGCCGAGGACTTCATGTCACGGTATTTACGACAGGATATTGCAGCAGCAATCATTGATCGTCCGGTGAATGCCACATGGCAGGGTGATATATATGTCTCAGACGCTAATACAGACGATATAACAAACGATCTTACTTGGGACGATATATATACCCATTTAAGGTTAAAAAGCGTTTTAAAGCGTTTAGATAAGCTGAGCAGTATTAATCAGTACGGCATCCTGTTATTGGGATTTGATGATGTTGTAACACAGGATGGTTTTGAACAACCAGTACTCACAGGGAAACGCAAACTCCTATATGTGAAACCTTATGGGGAACTATCTGCTACTATTGAAAAATTTGAGGATGATCCCAATAGTGAACGGTACGGGTTACCCGAGTTCTATAATATAAAGACATCAGGCACCAGTTCGGGAAACAATGCTTCAGAAACATCCATCAGAGTACATCATACAAGGGTGCTTCACATTGCTGGTAATAAACTGGAATCAGAGGTATATGGTATCTCAAGCATGATGCAAGTATTTAACCGCTTGATGGACTTGGAAAAGATAACAGGCGGTAGTGCGGAGATGTATTGGCGTGGTGCTCGTCCTGGATATCACATGAAACCAGATGAAAAACATACTTTATCAGATACGGAACGAAATCAATTACGTACACAGATTGATGAATATGAACATAACCTGAGACGTATATTCGCCAACGAAGGTATAGACATGAAGGCTCTGGAGACACAAGTCAGTGATCCTACTGCTCATGTCAATGTACAGATACAAATGATCTCAGCCGCAACAGGGATACCTCAACGAATTTTAACAGGATCAGAGGTAGGACAATTGGCAAGCACACAGGATCAGGATAATTGGTTACGATATGTTAATACCCGACGTGAGGAGTATGCTGAAGAAGCAATTCTACGTCCCTTTATTGAAGTTTTGCAGAAGTATGGAATACTGAATCCAAAAGTGGATTATCTGATTGAATGGGATGAGTTGTTTAGTTTATCTGAGAAGGATAAAGCAGAGATAGGAAAAACCCGTTCATCCGCTATTAAGGAATACACCTCTAACGCTGGGGCAATGGATTTAATCAGTCCTGAACTATACATGGAAATGATATTAGGACTAAAACCTGAGCAGATAGAACGTATAATGAGAGCCGCAGAGGAGATGTCCTATGAGGAACCACTCACCCCAGAGGAGAGCGATGTGATTGATCAGATTGATGTAACAGAAATACAGGATAACGAAAGAAAATTTATATAAATGTGTAACGCTCACGACATAATAACATACGCAACATTGGCAAAGGTTGATCCTACCAGAACAACTACTTTGCGCAATGCCTTTGTACGGGATTGTCGTAAGCGATTTGTGCGGCTGGCGAATGATATCACACGATTAATCGGTAAGCAGAATGAGATGGGACTGGAGGTTAATGCTGGACAGTTTGATTTTCCTACCTCTCAGAATAAAGTGGAGGCATTCATGCAATGGTTAAAAACACAGACTGATACGGGTTTATTGGAAATAAGTTCAGCAAATCAGGTTGGTGTTGGGTTGAATGATTATTGGACAAACAAGTATGTCACGGATTCTTATCAAAGAGGAGTTATTCGTGCTCGACAGGAGATGCGGAAAGCTGGTTTGGATGTACCATCAATAGACACCACTGGTGGGATAGGAGCAAGCATGACTGCACCTGTACATCTGGATCGTTTAGGGGTCTTATACACCCGTATATTTAATGAACTGAAAGGAATCACGGAGAATATGTCTGGACAAATTTCCAGAGTATTAACACAAGGGATTGCTGATGGGGATAGTCCACGGTTATTGGCTCGTAAATTAAACAAGGTTATCACAGGCACAGGAGGAGATTTGGCATTGACTGATACATTGGGTAGATATATACCAGCTAAACGTCGTGCAGAGATATTGGCTCGTACTGAGGTTATTCGTGCCCATCACATGGGAATGGTACAGGAGTATCGTAACTGGGGTTTAGAAGGCGTTGAGGTACAAGCTGAATGGAGAACAGCGGGGGATGACAGAGTATGTGAACAATGTGCCGGAATGGAAGGTAATACATATACGTTGGATCAAATTGAAAAAATGATTCCTGTCCATCCGCAGTGCAGATGTTTGGCATTGCCCAGTATGTTGCCAGATAGTAAAGCAAAAGCAATAAAAGGAGGACTAAAAATATGAAAGATGTAGGCGTACAAATTAACACACAATTGGCGGCAGTAGATTATGAAATCCGTGAAGAAAAGTTTGACGGTATGGAACATATCATTGTACCAGCTATTATGATGGTGGAGGGAGTACATGCTGGTTCCCGTGGACCAGTATTCCACAGCGCCAAATCATTATCAGAATTCAATGAGGCGTGGAACGGCATACCAGTAGTAGTATATCATCCACAAAAGGATAATACCTTTGTCTCAGCCAATAGTCCTGAGATGTTGGAACAATGTGTTGGTCGTGTATTTAATACTCACATGACTGATGAAGGAAAGTTAATGGCGGATGTATGGATTAATAAAGAAAAGATTCAGCAAGTCAATCAATTGGCGTACGATTATATTATCCAAAAACGCCCAATGGATGTGAGTGTGGGTGTTTATACCGAAGAAATCAAAGTACCATCAGGAAACTGGAATGGTGAAACATATACAATAGAAGCAAGCAATTACAGACCCGATCATCTGGCATTGTTACCTGGAGAACAGGGCGCATGTGGCTGGGCAGATGGTTGTGGAATCCGTGTAAATCAGAAAGGAGTGACTAATGTGATAGAGTTTAACAGCGAAACAAAACAAAAAGCAAATGAACAGGGTCTGTTCATTACGCAGGTACAGGGAGAATGGCGAGAGGCAATGGATAAAGTCCGTGCCAAACTCCAGGAAACACTCGGCGAAAATAACTGGTGTTATATCGAAGCGATGTATGATGATTATTTCATTTATGAGGTGGAGAAGGAACAGAAGTGTTACAAGCAGAAATACATCATTGCTGATAACGAGGTAACATTAGTTGATGATGCCGTCCCTGTTAAAAAGGTAACTCAATTTATTAATGTAAACAAAAAAACAATGGCAAACGAAAAGAAACCTTGCTGCCCTGAGAGGGTGGAGGAATTGATTGCGAATAAAGCTACCCGATTTAAAGAAACAGATCGTGAGTGGCTTCTGACGCAGTCTGAGGAGATGTTGGAGAAATTACAACCAACCCCACCTACAGAAATTGAAGTAAACAAAGAACAGGCAATTGAAGTTTTGAAAAAAATGAATGTTTCTGTTCAGGAGGTACTTGATCTGATTCCTGATGGTGAGACAAAGGAAATGATTACCAACGGAATGGAAAAGGAAAAACAGTATAAACAGACATTGGTTGAAGAACTGATGGCAAACGAGCAGGCTGGTTGGGCAAAAGAAGAACTGGAAGGCATGTCCGTTAACATGCTGGAAAAGATTTCCAAAACCGCTCCGAAGGAAACACAGCACGTATATGTGTCTGGTAAAGGAAATGAAATGAATACAAACAAATCAACAGTCCCTGAAGGATTATATCCTCCTGGAGTAACTGTTGAATAAAAAAGAAGGAGGATAAAACAATGGCAAAAAGAACTATTAAGATTAAGGATTACCTGAAGGTTAATGTAGAATACATTGCCTCGGCAGCAATCACTCCTGGACATCTTCTTGAGCTTGCATCAGCAACTACTGTTAAGGTACATGCAAACGCAGGACAGAATGTTCTACCAATGATCGCACTGGAGGATGAACTCCAGGGTAACGCAATCACAGATGCTTACGCAGCTGCTGATCGTGTACAGTGTTGGATTCCACAGCGTGGGGATGTAGCTTATATGATTCTGAAAAATGGTGAGAATGTAAGTGCAGGGGATTTCTTGGAAAGTGCTGGTGACGGTACTTTACAAAAACATACCCCGGATACAGAATCACTTGGGGCAGATTCCAGTGGAAATATCACCACGATTTACACAAATCAGATTGTGGGTATAGCATTGGAGGCAGTAGATATGAGTGATTCCAGTGCAGCTGATCCGACAGGCAGAATCAAAGTATTAATTTCATAATGAGAAGGAGGAAAAACAGATGATGGATTTTGTAAACGCTAATGGTCAGGCGCAAGGTGAAGTTGGTTCACGGATGATGGCCAATAATTTGAATCCTGGGGCAATGCGTCCATATATTGCTTTTGACAAACAAGGTAATGCACTGGGAGCATATGTCACGGTATATACTGGAGGTGATCCAAAGAAGACCACCAGTTATGTAACTCGCCCCGTTCAGGCGAACGCTTCTACCCTTCGTAGGGATGAGTGGAAAGCACTTGATGAAGCAGTAATAAAAGTTGCGGATGATCGTATGGTAGGTATCAATGACCTGCGAGCAAAAGGGTTGGTATATAATCTGAGCAATGGAATGGGCAGCACTGTGCTGGAATCACATTCTATGTCAGATGCAATGGAAGCCGAAATGTCAATGGATGGTATTACGCGTGGAAATAATGATCGTGTAACTTATGGTGTGACATACCTACCGTTACCAATCATCCACAGTGATTACCAAATCAATGCCCGTGTATTGGCTGCCAGTCGTAACATGGGTAATGCTCTTGATACGAGTGCTGCTGAAAGAGCCTCACGGAAAGTGTCTGAGAAGCTGGAAGATTTGTTATTCACAAAGCCCACAACAGCGTATGCCTTTGGTGGTGGTACCATTTATGGATACCTGAATCATCCTGATAGAAATCAGGTTGTAATCACAAGTTGGACAGGTAGTGCAAAAACTGCCGTGGGGATTGTTGGGGATGTACTCGATATGAAGCAAGCCGCAATCAATGCAAAACATTATGGTCCGTATATGTTATACATTCCTACGGCTTATGAAACTAAACTTGATGAAGATTATGACACCTCAACCCCAGGAACCACTATTCGTGAGCGTATCTTGAAAATTGCTGGAATTGATGGTGTGAAAGTTGCGGATCACATGGATTCTGATAACGTAGTATTGGTTCAGATGACTTCAGACGTTGTACGTCTTGTCAATGGGATGGGTATTACAAATGTTGAATGGAAATCAGAAGGAAACATGGTCACCAACTACAAAGTTATGACCATTCAGGTACCACAGATTTTCTCTGATGATGATAGCAACAGTGGAGTAGTGCATGGTGCTACGAAATAAAACAAAACGAGTATAAACTTATGATCGTTAATCACACGATTTACAAAAACAACAAATTATGAAACGTAATAAACAAACAGAGGGCACACTGCAATACAAGAATACTTCTGGCACGTTATTCATCAATGGAGAGTTTATTAAACGTAATGAAACTTTCTTCGCATTCCCGCAGGAGATTCCGAAATCATTCATGGACACAATTGTTTGTATAGAAGATGTTCCAGTCAAAGAAGTGGAACCAGATCCTGAAACAGGGATGGAATACATACTGGTTGATCGTGGAAATGGCTGGTTTGATATTGTGGATCAGGATGGTAAGAAAGTCAACGAGACAGGTATGCGAAAGGCAAAGGCTGAAGAAACTTTACTCTTATTACAGCAATAACATGGAATGGATTGTCCCTGACATATGGCAAGGCGGTGACTGCTGGATTTTCGGTGGTGGGAGTAGTATTCTGGATCAATTTCAAGTACCTGATGAAATTCGTCAACAGGTATTTATTGGTGAGTATCCACCTGAGATCCTCACACCTTACTTTGAAGTGATTAAGGATAAACACATCATTGCCATTAATGAAGCATTCAAGTATTTACCATTTGCTGATATGGTTTTCTTTGGAGACAAAAAATTCTATACATGGAATGCAAAAGCATTGAGAAGGTTTCCTAAACCGGTGGTTACTTGCTGTGAACATTTCGTTTCTGATAAACGAATACGGTACATAGCAAAAGATCAACGTAAACCTCGTGGAATCAGTATGCGGAAAGGTCATTTGAGTTGGAATGCCAATAGTGGAAGTGCTGCCATCAGTATCGCAGCACAAGCAGGAGCAAAACGTATTTTTCTGCTTGGATTTGATATGATGCGGACCAAGGGACACAAGCATTTTCATAAAGGATACGTAAAAGTTGATAAACCAACGAATCCAAAAAGAAAAACCCCTACAGATAATTTTGATCGGCATTTATTGGGATTCCCAAAAATCTCTCACGATGCAAATTTAATGGGAGTAAAAATATATAATGTGAATCCTGAAAGCCAAATAAAAGAATTTGAAAAAATAACATTAGAAAAAGCATTATGTCAATAGCAGTAACATGTGTATTAAAAACAGGGGGTGATTTTAATATGGAAGATGTTACCCGTTTATATAAATGTATTGAACAGAATACAACGGTAGAACATACATTTTATTGTTTAACAGATGCAAATACATCCAATAAAGTATTGCCTTTTATTTGTCTTCCATTAATTAAAAATTTTGCTGGATGGTGGTCTAAAATAGAATTATTCAAACCCCACCAATTTAAAGAAGATTATGTATTATATTTTGATTTGGATACAGTTATCTTGCAAAATATTGATATTATGTTACAACAAGAACGCTCCTTTATTGGTTTAGATGCTTTTAATCCAAAACATAGCAATCCTAATTATGTTGCAAGTGGTATTTTATTTTGGAAAAACGACGGTAAATATTTTTTCTTATTCCAAAAATTTAGTGTTGCTTTAATGCGAAAATATAGGGGGGATCAAGATTACATTAGTGATGCCCTACAAGCACACAGAATAAAGCCTTGTCATTGGCAAAAAGTGTGTAAAGGTATATGTAGTTATAAAAAACATTATCTCACCGGAGAAACACTCTTAAGAGATATCACAGTGCTTTGTTTTCACGGACAACCACGACCAAAAGAAGTTTGGTATGCATAAAGAACAAAAAATATTTTGTGAATCCGTTAAAAGTTTATTTCCATACTATTTTACAGATGTGGAAGTGATAGATGCTGGTAGTATGGATATAAATGGAAATAATCGTTATTTGTTTTCCAATTATAGATATACAGGAGTTGATATTATACTGGGAAAGAATGTAGATGTTGTTTGTAACATACATGAATTTGATCCAATCCGGGAACCGGATATTATTATTAGTACAGAAATGCTAGAACACGATAAATATTGGAAACAAAGTATTTCACACATGTATGATATGGTAAGGGCAGGGGGATTGCTTTTAATTACTTGTGCTACAACAGGGAGAAAAGAACATGGAACTCATCATCATAATGAAATGGATAGCCCTGCAACGCTTTCCTATTATAGAAATATTAGTAGACAGATGTTTGAAAATCGAATAGCTGATCTGCCTTTTGAAGTTTATTCTTTACAAGAAAATAAAAATACACATGATTTATATTTTTGGGGGATTAAGATATGAATAAATATAGTGTTATTATTGCAACAATGTGGAAAGATGTTCCAAGTTTACAGAAGATGGTTTCCATATATAATGAAAGTGACTGGGTAGGAGAAATATTAATTGTAAATAATAGAAATACAATTTTCAATTCTTTATGGTTGCCAGAGTATAAAAAAATAAAAATGTTTACCCCTCAAAGCAATTTATTTGTTAACCCATCTTGGCGTTATGCTGTACAGCAGGCACAATATGAACGAGTAATTATTGTGAATGATGATATTGTAATTAAAACTAATTTTAATACATTAATGCAACAAGTGGATGCGGTATTAAAATCGAATGTTATTATTGGTTTTGATGAAAGTTGTTTTCCACAAAGAGATAAATATACAGGGACAAAAAAAGAAATTAAAATAACGGAAGATAAAAATAAAACACAATTATATGGATTTGGTGTCTTTATGGTGTTGTTTGCTAAAGATTTTTATGTACCTTACCAAATGAAAGTTTGGTATGGGGATATGTATTTATTTCGTAATTTGATTCCTTTTACAATTAAAGGAACAACAGTTGTCACAATAATGGGAACTACAACAAGCACAATGGCAACAGATTTACAACCCCAAAAAGAAAAAGAAAAATTATACTATCAACAAAATAAAAATTTATTTAGACATGAATAATCCAATATTAATAACAGGAGCAGCCCGAAGCGGAACCAGTATGATTGCTGGTATCATTAATCTATGTGGTGCATTCGGTGGTGATATGTCTGGACCAAATAAACATAACGCCAAAGGGATGTTTGAAAATGTTCGTATTCGTCAACTTCAAAAAGAATACTTGATGAATAACGGATACGATAAACTTGGACAATATCCTTTACCAAACACTCATACATTACCTATTCCGAACCAGTGGGCTGATAAGGTAAAAAATGTACTGAAGTATGAAGGTTATGTTGATGGACAATGGATGTACAAGGGTGCAAAAAGTTGTTTAATCTGGCCTGTATGGAATCATGCTTTTCCTGATGCAAAATGGATTATCGTGCGACGGAAAACAAATGACATTGTGAATAGTTGTATGAGGACAGGTTTTATGCAGGCATACAGTCGTGATTATGTACGTAGAAAAATTAATGTCTCTACTGAGCAAGAAGGATGGAACTGGTGGGTTGCACAACACAAACAACGTTTCGTAGAAATGATTGAAGCCGGGATGAACGTGAAACAGGTATGGCCGGAGCGAATGATCAATGGGGATTACAGTCAAATTCAGGAAATGATTGAATGGTTAGGACTGGAGTGGAATAGTCAGATATACGATTTTATTGAACCAAAACTTTGGAAAGCAAAAAAAAGGAGGTAAGTAATGGCAGGACGAGTAACAGTTGATGAGGTAAAAAACATGCTGGATAATACGACGTTGAGCGACGAGGTAATCGGAGGGTATATCACCAGCGGAAACATTTTTATCACAGAGAATCTGGGAACAACTGGTTTATCGGATGATGTTCTGAAGGAGATTGAACGATGGACTGTTTGTCACATGATTGCAAGCACACGGGACAGACGCAGTAAATCGGAGGAGGCTGGTTCGGCAAAGGTTTCTTATTATGATGTTTTTGCTGATGGGTTTATGAGTACTGATTATGGACAGATGGCATTGGCATTAGATAATACAGGTACGTTGGCTTCACTCGGTAGAAGGGGCGCAAAAATACGTGCTATAACAAGTTTTGAATAATGGGTGTACTAAGTTTTATAGAAAAGGTTTGTGTACAGACGGCGGTATATTGGGCTCCAGCAGGGAACTCAGGGTATGGGGATAGTTTTGCTGCTGCAATAGAAGTACCTTGTCGGTGGGATGATGTTTCTGAACAGATAATAAATCAAAATGGACAGGAAATCACCTCGGAAGCAAAATTACTATTGACAGATGATGTGATTGAGGGTGGTTACATGTATCTCGGGACGTTGGATGATTTGGATAGTGATCCAGCGGATCCCAGAGAAGTAAAGAAGGCATTTTCAATACAACAAGTCCGTCGCACACCATTATTCAGAAGCACTACGCAGTTTGTTTATGAAGCATTTTTAACAACCTAAGCATAATGGCAAAGAAACCGATATATCTGGAAGGACTTAATAAGGTGTTAAGTAACCTCAATAAAGAAGCAGCAGCAATAAAACAACGTTCTATGACTGGTCTGATAAAGGGTGCTATTCTGATAATGAATGATACGGAGAATACCTCTCCCATCACACCATTGCATACAGGTAATCTCAGGGCAAGTCGTTTTATTGTAACAGCAAAGAAATCACCTAATATAAAGTACAGCGGTGATTTCACGGGGGCGGATGCACCGGAATTGGCTTTCAACCACACAAAGGCAAAAAGCAAGTACCAGACAGAGGCAGCAGGATATCTCAGACCGATAGTTATATTTGGATTTTCTGCTAATTATGCTCCCTATGTACATGAATTGGTTGATAAGAATTATAGACGTGCTGGGTCAGGTGCAAAGTTTCTTGAAGCGAGTGTTGAAAGGAATAAGGAGGCAGTTTTGGAAATAATCAAAAACAATGCAAAAATAAATTAAAATGAATGCAACAACCATAGACATAAAGGACTTCTTGGAGGAGGATAGCAGTTTGGGACTGGTGTTTGGTGAAAATCTTTTTATAGGAATAGAACCAGCAGAACCAACAGAATGCGTGACATTATTCGATACCTATGGAGTCAATCAGTTGACATTGGATGCACAGACGTATGAATACCCAGCCATTCAGATAAGAGTACGTTCAACAAGATATGATTCAGCAATGTCTTTGGCGGTACAGATAAACGATTATTTACATGGTAAACATCAGGAAACTATCAATGGAACCTACTACGGGTTGATTGAGAATGCTGGTGGTCCAGCCTTGTTGGATTATGATGTAAAAAATCGTGTAAGAGTGATTATAAATTATAAACTACAAAGGAGGTAACAAATGAGTAATGCGTTTAGTTCAGTAGGAGTACAATTCCGTAGATGGGACGCTGATGCGACATCAGCAGCTGGTGCGTGGGTAAAACTTGCTGAGGTTGTGAGTATCGATGGACCGGGAAAAAGTAAGGAAACCATTGATGTCACAAACTTGGATAGCACAGATGGGTACAGGGAATTTATTAGTTCATTTAAAGATGGCGGAACTGTGTCTTTAGAAATGAACTTCACATCCGATACGTATGATATCATGGATGAGGATTTTGAATCCGATGGGGTGAATAATTATGAGATTCTATTCCCTGATGCTGGTGCAACCAGTTTTGAGTTTAGTGCTATCGTAACGGAACTCAGCCTGAGTGCTTCTGTAGGGGCACAGGTTACAAGTTCTGTAAGCCTGAAAGTATCAGGACGGATCACGAAGAATAGTGGTTCTGGTTCTGCTTCGTAAAAATGAATGTTAAACTTTCAATCGTTAATCACACGATTTATAAAAACAAAAAATTATGCAGTATTTAAAATATAAAGAAGATTATTTACCCGTCAAAATCAGTTATTCAGCACTGAAACGTACGATGGAATATCATGAAAAAGAGACAGGGAATAAATTAAATCTACAGAATATAATGACAGCAGGGTTGGTAATATATGAACCATTGCTGTATTATGGTTTGGTAGCGGGACATCGTGCAGAAGAAAGGGATTTACCATATAAGATTGAGGACATGGAAATTATCCTTGATGATTGTTTGATGGAATTCATTCAACTGGTTGCTGCAAGTTTTCCTACGGAAAATGAATCAAAGCAATAGGCGGCGGTGGAAGGAAAAATGAACAAACATTAACGATAACACAGTTAAGCGCATGGGCATTAGTTGTTTTAGGTATTACATTTGATGAATTTTATGAGATGGAACCTGTGGAATTACATTATTGTTTATCGTATAAAACGGAGGTGGAACAGAATAAACAAAAATTATTCTCCCAAATTATCTTTGAAAGTATGCGGCTCCAGACAATACGTTTACTTCAGGCGAATCCATACATAAAACGAAAACCAAAAAAATTAACTGATGTATTTCGTTTTACATGGGATAAAAAGGAACAACAACCATGGCAAGATTTATTGAATACGTTTGGTGGGTTTGCTGAGCGTCATAACAAGAAATTAAAGGAGAATAAATAAATGGCAGGCACAGGTGATCTTGGAATTTTATTGGCACGGTTAGGAATAGACACCACCGATTTTGATAAAGCAGTAGCAGCAGTCAGTGGGAAATTGCAAGGTCTTGGAAGTAAAATGACAAAGGCTGGCAAGAAAATGACAATGGGGGTTACCTTGCCTATTGTTGGTGCAGGTGTCGCTGCGTTTAAGATGTCGAGCGATTTTGAATCCTCCATGTCAAAGATAACGGGATTGGTAGGAGTTGCTGGTGATCAGGTGGCTCAGTGGAGTGATCAGATTCTGACTGAGGGTGCAGAATGGGGTCGTCCGCCGAAAGAACTGGCGGATGCCCTGTTTTTTGTAACATCGGCTGGTATTAAAGGTGCTGAGGCGATGGATGTTCTGGAGATGTCAGCAAAGGCATCCAGTGCTGGTTTGGGAGATACTACTGTTATTGCTGATTTGGTTACTTCAGCAATGAATGCTTATGGTACTGAAAATTTATCTGCTGCACAAGCCACTGACATCCTGGTAGCGTCAGTACGTGAAGGTAAAGCGGAAGCACCTGCGTTGGCTGGAGCAATGGGGCAGGTATTGCCTATTGCTTCGGAGATGGGAGTATCGTTTGATCAGGTGGGTGCTGCAATTGCAGCAATGACCCGTACAGGTACAGATGCTTCATCTGCTTCTATGCAATTGAAAAACATCCTATCATCAATACTGAAACCAACGGATCAGGCAGAACAGGCGTTGGCAAATATGGGAACCAGTTCTCAGGAATTACGGGATAAGATCAGAAATGATGGTATTGCTTCTGCGTTGGTTGATCTTAAAACAATCACATCAGAGTACGGGGAAACAGCAATGGCAGAAGTATTCCCAAATATCCGTGCCTTATCTGGTGTACTTGACTTAATGGGAAGTAATGCTGAGGACAATTTAGCAATATTTGACAGCCTCACGACAGCCAACGGAGCACTTGAAACAGCCTTTAATGAAGCCAGTCAAACAGCTGAATTCAGTTTGAATAAAGCACTTGCACAAATGAAATCCACATTAGTACAGGTGGGTGACAGCGTTTCAAAAGCACTGGTTCCTATTATCCAGAATTTAGGGGGTCGGTTACAAAACTTAGGACAATGGTTTGATGGATTGAGTGAGAAACAACAGTCATTCATCATCAAACTTGCTGGTATATTAGCAGCAGCAGGACCAGTTCTTTTAATCCTTGGAAAGATGACTTCAGGGATTGGTGGTATGATCGGGATGGTTGGAAAATTGTCGAGTGCAATAAAGTTACAGACAGGTGTTTTTGGTGGCTTGGTAAAAGTGGTAAAAAAGGTTTCTGTTGCTATGATGGCCAATCCGTGGATTGCTGTTGCTGCTGCCGTAGTGGCGGTCGGGGTTGCCATTGCTGCTGTTATCAAAAAGATGAATGAGGCCACTGCTGCTGAAAAGGCATTACAAGAGATACAAACCACAGCCACACAGTCAACTGTGAAAGAACGGGTTGAACTGGAACGTTTGATGAGGGTTGTAGAAAACGACAGAGCCAGTAAAGAACAAAAGAAGATGGCATTGGATAAAATCAATGCTATTATGCCTGATTATCTTGGTTACATTGATGAAGAAGCGGTTGCCACGGGAAAGGCTGAAACAGCAATAAACAGTTACATCAAATCACTTGAGCACAAAGCAAGGATGGAGGCTGCTCAGGAAATGTTGGTTGAACTTGAAAAGGAAAGGATAAAAGCACTTCAGGAGGGTACCGATGATCAGGTGAAAGGTTGGCAAAAACTTGTCAATGTTTTAACTGCGGGCAGTATTGGGGTTTCCATCAAAGCATTGAATGAAGTAGCTGCCACACAAAACGCAGCAAAAGCACAGGCAGAATATCTGGAGGTAAAAAATGCATTGCTCCAAACAATGGATGAGGAAAGTGCAGCACTTAATAAGATTGAAGAACAACAAAACGAATACAATGCTTCTATTGATAAAGGTACAGAAACCACCAAATCAATAGAAACACAAACCTCGGCTACAAAGGAACTGGGACTATCTATTGAAACAGTCAATACCAATATAAAAACACTGGAAGAGGCATACGTTAAAGCAACCACACAGAAGGAACGTTGGGATATTGCCTCTCAGATAGAGGACTGGAAGTTGTTCGGTGAAGTTATGGAGATAACAGCTTCAGCGATAAATAAATTACCTTCTCCCACGGTAGAGGATATCAAACCTCCTACAATGCCTGATATTGAGGATCCACCAGAATTGCAAGGACAAAACGTGCGTTACACAAGTGATGTTACTTCATTCGCTGATGGTATTGGTATTTTGCAGGATTATGATGCAGCAATGGCCTCTGTTGATAATATCATGTCACAGACAGGGGTCACATCTGATTTATTACAGGATAAAATAGATATCACAAAAAATGCTCTCCAGAACATGAAGGAGGAAGGGATTGTTCCCACTTCCGCAGCTTTTCAGGAATTATTGGAAAAGCAAAGACAACTGGAGGAGGAACAGGCTGCTCAGAAGTGGGTTGAAGATTGGGGCAGTGCAATGGAACAAGCTGATGCCATTATTGAGAGTGGTATGGAAAACATGGCTATATCACTTGCAGAAGGTATTGGGGCATTGGCAGCAGGAACAGCATCAGCACAAGATATATGGACAACATTGCTTGGAGGATTAGGTGATATGGCTATTCAGCTGGGTAAATTGGCTGTTACCACAGGTATTGCCGTTAAGGGTATTATGGAGGCACTTAAAGCAAACCCAACGGCAGCTATTATCGGAGGTATTGCACTGATTGCTATTGGTAGTTACGTGAAGAATAAAATGGCAAGTATAGCCGACGGTGCTGGAGGAGGTGGGGAGGAGATGCCTCGTGTTCCTGGACTTGCTCAGGGAGGTGTAGTGGATCGTCCTACGATGGTAATGGTAGGGGAATATCCTGGAGCAAAAACAAACAAGGAAATCATCACACCAGAAAAGAAATTAACACAAATTTTCAGTTCTGTTTTATCTGCGACAGATGACTCAACTGTGGAAACCCTTTTTAAAGCAATTACAAGCGATTTAACAGCGTTTTCGGGGGTAAGTAATATAAGTTACCCTAATAAGATAGAAAGTGTCTTAGACCCGCTTAAAATGATGTTTGAGGATGCAAATAGAAACTTCACTGATTTAATCACTACAAAACAGTTGGTTGGACAGGATTATGAATTGCCGCAATACACTCCTCCGAGTAAAGAAACATATATCACAGGAATTCAGACACCAGTTGATGTCAACATAAATACGAGTACTCCTGTATCAGAAACACCAGAACAGGAGTTGGTGGCTGAGGTACGTGGTGATGATTTGTATTTTATGCTAAAAAAGGTTGCTAAAAAAGTAGACAGATATGGCAAGTAAAACATATACACATGAGTTTGTTTTTGATGATGGGATTTATTCAGACGTATCGGGTATCTCTTGGAAAATAGTTATTGAAGATACAGATACCTCCTCAACAGGTGGTGTTGATGAAACATTGTTGACCGTACGCAAAGAAGGGTTTATAAAACAGTCGCCAAAAGTTGATGCGTATGAATTTACTCCTATCGGTAGTGAGGTTACTATTCCATTGGTAGTTACCTCAGCAGTGGAAGAGGAGTTGGTTGCTGCATTGGCAGAGGGACAGGAGGGACGTTTCATGGTCACAATTTATAAGGATACAATCATCTGGTGGGCAGGGGTTATATTAAACGATTTGAGCAGCAGCCAGAGCATCAGCAAACCATATACATATAACATAACGGCAACCGATTATATTTCCGCACTAAAAGACTTAGAATATCGTCTTGATGAATCATCATTGTATTCAGGGGAGGATACTATTTTAGGACACCTATTAAATATACTCGGTAATTTACCTACTGCGAGTTATTGGGATGATACAACAGCATATATACGTACTGTCTGTGCCTGGACAGAGGATAACGTATCATCAGGAAACATATATGAAAATACCCGTTTCAGTCATGATGCATTTATCAATACAAACAAGTATGGAGTAAAGGAGGCAATCACAAAGTATGAAGTATTATTACAACTTTGTAAACGATTTAACGCTCGGTTATACATGCATGAGGGACGGTGGTTATTTGAACAGATTTCTGAAAAAGAAAATATATCTTACCTGAACTATTATTATACAAAAACAGGGACATACTTAACTCAGGGTAGTCCTGATATGTCTTTTTCTGGACATAGTAAAGTTGACAGGCAATTACAATTCACTCCTCCTTTATTACGTGTGAAGCAGGAGTATCTATATAAAGAGGGAACGAATAATGGTAATCTATTGGATGCATCTTATGATATTGGTCAATCACAAAACTTGGGGACCATCCCTGTAGATGGAGCATTTTCTTTTACTGGGGAAATGCGAACAACAGTGATAGCAGCTTCTGGTTCTGGAGGTGGGCTTGGACAAGTTCGTTTAAGAATTACATTACGGGTTGGTACATATTATTTTACTAATGAATCTGGTACGGAAGAATGGTTGAGTGATGGATCTGTACATTATTATGAGGTATGGAATCCTGCATTTGGTGCAAGACCTTGTCCTGATGGAAAAACAACAGTATTCAGCATTTCTGTTTCATTTTTTACACCACCCATCCCTGTCACAGATACAGGTGTATTTATTTCTGTCACAACAGATTATATTGATGAGGTAACACCTGTTCCAACTACGTTTAGTTTTGTTAGTGAATGGATTAATCCTATTTTATTACTAACGAATGCCGAAGGCACTCTAACAGATGGGGAAAAATTATATCAGGCAACTAATACGACGGATGGAACGACTCCTGTTAAGTCTTCTCAGGTATATGAAACAGAAGAACAATTATTGATTGGAGATGGTCCTAATCCGTACTCAGTAGGTAGATTGGAAATATACACAGGTACAGAATGGCAAGCAGCAGATATATGGCACGTCATGGGAGTAGCTGGAATGGATGATATAAGTTTAATTTCTGTTCGTGAACGATTGGCCTTACAACTGGGAGTAAGAAAGCGTTTAATTGGATACACTTTAATTGGTTACGCTGATATTGGTGGGGTGTTTGTATATGATGGAGAAAATTATGCCTGTGATGGTGGTCAGTATATAGCTGGAATAAATCAGTTCAACGGTGATTTCAGCATAATAAAGCCAGTGCGGACGAATATAAAACTTGAAGAACCATTAATAGCAGAGGGTACTCAGAGTGGGGGGGGAACCAGTGGGGGTGGAACCAGTGGTACATCTGGTATTTCTGTAGGAGAATTACAAAGTATTCTATCAAGTATCATTCAGCAAGGTGTCGTCACACTCAATGCTGGGAATAGTTATACAGCAGATATTTCTTTCTCCGCTACATTGGTAAATACAAATTATAGTTACCCAGAATGGGGAAGGAGTGGAAATAATGTAATACCTGTTTCTGTGACAAATATATCAACAACTGGTTTCACTGTAATTGCATTACAACAGAAAGAAACAATTTATAAATGGTTTGCAATTTTAAAATAAAGTATATGAAAAAAATATTGTTATTTTTAATTTTTTTATTTCCATTTTTTGCTATTGCTCAATGGAATATAACAGGTGATACGATTGAGGCATTATTTGTAACAAAGACCCCAAAAATATTGTTGGGTGTAGATACACTTACAAGAGCATATGTATCACCTGATGGGGATACGCTTATCATCGCTAATAACGACACGATACTATTAAAGGAAACAGACCCGATATACAGTGCTGATTCAGCTAATATTGCTTGGTTTAGTGATCTGAGCTGGACGCTGGACGGTGATACGGCGAGTACTGATAAGCTGGTGGGTATTGGCACCACATCACCTACGGAAGCACTCGACGTGAACGGGAATGTAATAATACAAGGTAGTTTAAATATTGATAATGAATACATACTGCCAACTACAGACGGCACAAACTTACAGGTACTA
>Ga0172377_10002125_pt1 | contig 20281 bp, 22 predicted proteins | sample Pumphouse3metaG_FD_119749 | JGI IMG/M metagenome (GOLD analysis project Ga0172377, IMG submission 119749) | Leachate microbial communities from a municipal landfill in Southern Ontario, Canada - Pumphouse #3 metaG | ecosystem: Engineered > Solid waste > Landfill > Unclassified | place: Canada...
ATTATTGATATAATTTATGTGATATATACAGATCATTTGCTCTGTTTTCATGAAAAGATGACAGAAAAAAATAAATCTTTCAATTGGGTATGCTGTCTTTTTGATAAAAAAGGAAACTCTTGTTGAGGTGAATACCTGATGTAATTATTTCAATGCTTGTTGTTTAAAATGAATATATACAACAATCAGAAAAACTTTTATTGAAGTATGCTCATTCCTAATTTGAAAAATAGTGAATGATATGTTATTATCTCGTTATTATAATTTATAATTATTTCTTGGAGATATCTTGTTTTTAAAAACGCTTGATTTAATAGGATTTAAATCCTTTGCTGATAAAACTCATCTAGATTTTAGTGATGGTATTACGAGTTTGCTTGGACCAAATGGTTGTGGTAAGTCTAATATTGTTGATGCAATCAAATGGGTTCTTGGAGAGCAATCTACTAAAACTCTTCGTGCTGGAAAGATGGAAGATGTTATTTTTAATGGTACTGATACACGTAAACCCCTGCAGATGGCAGAGGTCACTCTTGTTATCGATAATGAAGCACACCATCTCAACATAGAGGCAAGTGATATAGAAATCAGACGTCGTATTTTTCGCTCTGGTGAATCTGAATATTATTTGAACAAACAGAGAGTGCTTCTGAAGAACATCAGAGAGCTGTTCTTTGATACCGGTGTTGGTAAGAGTGCTTATTCAATACTGGAACAAGGTAAGATTGACCAAATTCTATCCACACGTCCTGAAGACAGACGTTATATATTTGAAGAGGCCGCTGGTATCTCTAGGTTTAAAGTTCAGAGCAAAGAAGCTGAAAGAAAACTGAAGAAGACAGATGAAAATATTGCTCAGGTTGATACCATTCTCAGAGAAGTTAAAAGGACATATGAAACTAAGAAAAATCAAGCTGCAAAATGTATAAAATACAATGAGCTGAACAAGGAAAAGTTTCAATTGGAAGTTGATGTTCAATTATCAACAATTCAATCATACCTCTTGCTTCGCGATAGCAGTGATGAGAAGCTAAAAAACATAGAGATCGAGCTGAAAAACAAGCAGGACTCCATGAGTGGTCTTGATACTGTAATTGAAGAGATGAAGGCCAACCTTCAGAGCTTTGTTTCAAGAAGGATTGAAATCCAAACTGAATTGAAAAGACTTGAAGAGGAGCACAAAGGTAAGCAGGAGTTCTTGGGACTTCTATCACAGCATTATCGTGATGCTCTTATGAATAAAACAGCAGCTCTTGATAAAGCTGAAGCTATAAAAGAAAAGATTGAAAATAATGAAAGAGAGATAAAAGAGAGTGAGGCTAAAATTGAAGATTTAAAAGCTCAATATACTGATGTTGAATCAGATATAGAGAAATATGAAATCTCACTTAAAAAAGCTCAGTCATTGATAGTGTCTCAAAACAATGAAATTGCAGAGCTTGAAACCAAGATTGATGAAGCAGAGCAAAGTTATACAGATCTCTCCTCTCAACTTAAAGACATAACTGATTTCATTGTTGTTCAACTTGAAGATAAACTTGGGAAGAGCGGCTACAACATAAAAGAAAGGCAGAGCATCAGAAATCAAATTGATTCAACTTTGAATCATATTGTTGAATCGCTTGAGAATCAAAAGAGTATGATAAATCGTCTTTCAACTCTCGATTCAAAATCTCTGATGTCTAAAATAGAAAGTGATAAAGATGTTAACATTGACAATGTTAAGAAACTTAAATTGCTTCTTGAAAAATATGATCTTGTAATTCCAACATTTATTGATGACTTCATCAAAACAGATGGCCTTGTATCTAGAAAAAGAACAATGGATGAGAAGATCAAAAACAACAGAAAAGATGTTTCTATAGCTCGAAATCAGATAACATATCTCAGAGGAGAGAATGAAAAGCTCTCCAGACAGTGTGAGGAATTCAAGGAGAACATATATGATCTTCGTGTGACTCTTCAGCAGATTCAGGGTATGATAAATGAACAGAAGGCTACCATTTCTACCATAAAAAGGCAGAAGGGTGAGACTCAATTGGAATACAGTGATCGAATAGCAGAATCTCATATGGCTGAAGAAAAGTCCAATGAAGTTCAATCTAAAATTGTTGAAACTCAAGAGGATATGGAAGAGATTGCCAACAGTGGAATGACTCTTTCTGAAGAACTTGGGCAGAAAATAACTGAGATTGAAGCTCTGAGTGAAGAAGTAAATATGAAGCAGAATCAAAAAACTGATTCATTCAATACTTTGAACAATATGAGACGTGCTAAAGATCAGTTGGAAGTTCAGATAGAAGGAATCAATCAGGCTGTTTCAAATATCTACACCACTTTCTTTGAGAACTATTCAAAAAGTTTGAAAGAATATGAGGATAGACTCAAGGATGAGCTTGGAGAGACAAAGGTTCTTCGTAACAGGCTTGAAGAGTGCAACAAAGAGTTATCTCGTCTTGGATATATCAACCAAATGGCTGAGGATGAATTCAATGAAGCAAAACAGCAGTACGATTTTCTAAATGAGCAGATAAATGATCTTTTGAAGGCAAAAAGTGATCTAGAGGAGGTTGTTCAGACAATTACCTCAGAAAGTGAAACTAAATTCCTTGAAACATACAAACAGATATCGGTGAATTTCCAGGGGATGTTCAGGCGATTGTTTGGTGGAGGAAGAGCTGAACTTAAGCTATCTGATCCTGATAATATTTTAGAGAGTGGAATTGAAATATTGGCTCAACCACCTGGAAAGAAATTGACCACACTGTCATTATTGAGTGGTGGAGAGCGTTCTATGACTGCCGTTGGCCTGTTATTTGCAACATATCAGGTAAAACCAAGTCCTTTCTGTATTCTTGATGAGATTGATGCAGCTCTTGATGATAGAAACGTTGGTTTCTTTTTGTCAGTGCTTGAAGAATTCTCTCAAGATAGTCAATTTATTATCATCACGCATAATAAACATACAGTAACTGGTTCTAGAACACTTCTTGGTGTAACACAGATTGAAGCAGGTGTTTCAACGACTGTTAGTTACAAGATTGGTGTTGCACAAGGAGCTCCTGTAATCCTAAATAAGGAAAACAAGGAAGTAGAAATCGACTAAGGGTATGGGGCCCTAATTTATTTTACCTTGACAATTTGCTAATATGTGAGGTATAAATACACAGAAAAATCCCCCTTAAAATGAGATAAGTAATGTTTGAATCAATAAGTGAAAAATTTTCTGGAATAATGAGATCTTTTTCTGGAAAAAGTAAGATAACTGAAAAGAATATTGAAGATGCAGTAGACGAAATTAAAGTTGCTCTTCTTGATGCTGATGTAAATCTTCGTGTTGTACGACGTTTTATAAACGGAACTCGCGAGGAAGCTCTTGGTGAGAAGGTATTGAAAGCCGTTGATCCAGGACAACAATTTACTAAAATTGTTTACGACAGAATGGTAAAATTACTCAGCGCTGAAGAGGGCGAGGGTGAATTGAAGCTCAAAGGTCCAGATGTTGTATCTTCCATACTTATGATGGGTCTTCAAGGTAGTGGTAAAACAACTACAAGTGCAAAACTTGCATTGAGATTTAAAAAAGAAGGACGTCGTCCTTTGATGATTGCAGCCGATTTAGTTCGTCCTGCAGCTATCACACAACTTCAAGTTTTAGGCAGTCAAGTTGATGTACCTGTTTTCACAATCGATGGATGTAAAGATCCTGTAAAGGTTGTTAAAGAAGGTTTGGCATATGCTAAGAAGATGCAATACAATTCTGTAATTGTTGATACTTCTGGTCGTATGCACCTTGATGAAGTCTTGATGAAAGAAATTCAAGATGTTTCTAAAGCTTTGAATCCTGATGAAACATTATTTGTAGCTGATGCTATGACAGGTCAGAATGCAGTTACCATTGCAAAGGAATTCGAGAGCAAAGTTGGAATTTCAGGTGTTGTACTCTCAAAGTTTGATAGTGATACCAGAGGTGGTGCAGCTTTATCTCTAAGATCTGTTGTAGGTAAACCAATCAAATTTATTGGTGTTGGTGAGAAAATGGAAGATTTAGATCCTTTCTATGCAGATAGAATTGCATCTAGAATCCTCGGCATGGGTGATGTTGTATCCCTTGTTGAAAAAGCACAAGAAACAATTGATGAAGAAGAAGCTTTAAGATTGCAGGAAAAAATGAAGAAGAATACTTTCGATCTTCAAGATTACCTCGATCAACTTAAACAGATGGATAAGATGGGATCAATGGATAAAATCCTAGAGATGATACCTGGTGCAGCTGGTAATATTACAGCTGATGATATTCCTGTTGATGAACTTAAAAAAGAAAGAGCTATCATTTTATCTATGACTCCAATGGAAAGACAGAATTACCGTCTTCTTGGTTTGACTCGTCGTAAGAGAATTGCTAAAGGTAGTGGTTCATCTGTGGCTGAAGTAAATAGACTGATTAAAAAGTTTGAAAAACTTAAAAAATCTATGCAGAAATTAACAAAAAATAAGAAATATCAAAAATTGTTAAAGCAGCAAATGGGATATTAAGATATATTAAAAGGAAATTAAAGGTTTTGTAGATTAATTTCATGCTTAACCTTGATTTTTTATGAAGAAATATATAGTATCTGACAACTGTGAGACATTGCTTCCGGTGTTAGGTAAGTTATGTCCTTACAAAATAATAATTAGAATGATTTCTAGTGGATTATTTATTTATCTAGAAATAACTCATATAGAAGCGAAATAGAAATTCGAGTAGGAGGAATTACCATGAGCACAAGCATGAGACTTAAACGTTTTGGTTCAAAACAAAGACCTTATTACAGGATCGTTGTTCAAGACACAAGACAAGCTAACAAGAGCAAAACTCTTGCAGAAGTTGGTCAGTATCATCCTGTTGAAAACAAAGAGAACCAAGTTGTTCTTAATGTAGAAGCAGTTAAAGATTGGCTACAAAAAGGCGCACAACCTAGCGCTACAGTGCGTTCATTATTGAATAAAAATGGCGTTACTGTTAACAGAACTGTTCAAGAATAATCGAGGATAGTTGTGGAAAAAGATCTTGTAGAATACATTGTAAAGTCCCTAGTGGATGTCCCTGAGGAAGTAACTGTTAATGTAATTGAAGGCGAAAAGTCTACAATTTTGGAACTTAAAGTTGCAACAGAGGATATCGGCAAGGTGATCGGCAAGCAGGGCCGCATAGCAAAAGCAATTAGAACCATCTTAAGTGCTTCAGCTACAAAGAGCGGTAAGCATGCTGTTTTGGAAATTTTGGATTAAATTATGAAAAAACTCGCAACGGCTATCATCCAGTCAAGTTATGGCGTAAAGGGTGAGGTGAAGGTCCGCCCATTCAACGATGATTGCTCTTACCTAAAGAAATTGAAGCAAGGAATTATCCTCTTGAAGGATGGCCGCGAGAAGACATATCGCATCGAAGGATTCCGCAAGAGCGGTGGCCAGGCGTACTTTAAGTTTGAAGGGATAGATGACCCAGAAACAGCAAAGAAACTAGCTGGCGCTACACTTTTTGTTCCGGAAAGTGAAGCTGCTCCTCTTGAGGAAGGTGAATATTACGTTTCCGACTTGATTAATTGCACATTAATCCATGACGGCGTGAAAGTAGCTACTATTGTTAATTATTTCGATGGTGCCCAATCAATCTTATTAGAAGTCAAAAAAGATGGGTCTAATAAGTGTTTCTTGGTTCCTTTAATGGACCAATACATTGGTAAGGTAAACATCGAAGAAAAAACTGTAGAATTGTTGACGCTTTGGCTACTGTCATGAACATAGACGTAATCACTTTATTTCCGGAGATAGTTCAAGGTTTCTTTACGAACTCAATCATGAAGAGAGCTGTTGATAGCGGCAAAATCTCTTATAATTTGATTGATTTTCGAAACTTCGCAACTGATAAACATCATAAATGTGATGATTCCCCTTACGGTGGAGGAGCAGGAATGGTGTTGAAACCTAAGCCATTGTGCGATGCGCTTGAGAGTGTTGGTGCGAAAGAAAAGCGGGTCATATTCGCTTCGCCGTCCGGCAAAAAACTTACTCAATCTCTCAGTGAAGAATTGAGCAAGGAAGACAATTTAGTTTTCATTTGTGGACATTATGAAGGAATTGATCAACGGGTAATAGACCTGTATGTTGATGACGAGATTAGTATTGGTGACTATGTAATTTCCAGCGGAGAAGTATCTTCTTTGGTTATTATTGATTCAGTTTACCGTTTGGTAGATGGTGTAATCAGTAGTGAATCACTAGAGGAGGAATCCTTCAGTGATGGACTATTAGAGTATCCACAGTACACAAGGCCAGAAATTTATGAGGATATGAGGGTCCCTTCAGTTTTACTGAATGGTAATCATAAAGACATAAAAGATTGGCGACTAGAAAAAAGGTTGAGAAAGACATTGTCTAATCGACCAGATCTTTTGGAAGAAAAATCACTTGATTTGAAAAGCCAAAAGACTTTGCAAAAAATCAGAAACACAGCAAAGAGGACCTAAAATGGACGTAATCAAAGCTATTGAAGCAGAACAGATGAAAGAAAACGCTGAAAATTTCAACGTTGGTGATACAGTTAAAGTATTTTTTAAAATCATCGAAGGCACTACAGAACGTGTCCAGGTATTTGAAGGCCTGGTAATCGCAAAGAACAATTCCGGCATTCGCCGAACATTCGTTGTTCGTAAGATCTCCTACGGTGTAGGTGTTGAGAGAATTTTCCCTTTACATTCACCTCGTATTGAAAGTACTGTTGTAGTACGTAAGGGTCGCGTTAGAAGAGCTAAACTTTACTACATTCGTGATAAAGTTGGTAAGAAGGCTAAAGTTAAAGAGCTTATTACACGTAAAGCAAAATAACGTAGAACTTTCATTTGAATATAAGAGAGCAACTTCGGTTGCTCTTTTCTTCGTTAAAAAGCATAAAATTTATATGTTTTAGTTTTAGATATTAGTTGAATAACCAAAATACAACAGGATTTATGAGAATATTTATGAATATATGACATTATTGTTATGAAAAAATGACAAAATTTTTTATTTTATTCTCATGTTTTATGATAGATATCCCATCTATTATTTAGTTGATTGATGGTAATTTCTGAATATGTAATTTTCATATATGTAATAAAAAGGTGATAAAATTTAGCATTTCTTAAAATAATACAATGTGATATTTAAAGAAGTTAAATTCTTTATTTTTTATGATTATATAAATATATCATCATGCTTGAGTTAACCACTAATATTAAGTAATTTATATAAAGGTAAATTATTAATATTGTTAAAATATTATATTTGCTTTATTATTATGTTATTAATATATAACAAAATAAGGGGAAATCTTTTTTTTAATAAAAAAAGAAGTGGATATATGCCAAAAGAAAATAATGTTCCTGTCAATCAAACAAAGAAAGTTCCAGCAAAAAAAAGAAAAAGAAAACACGGAAGTGGAAAAAATAAAAATGCTGCAGGAAGTGCTGCATCCCAATTGCTTCCAAAAGCCAGTGTAAAAACTCCGCATAGTTCCCTCCCTGGACTAAAAATAAAAAAAGTTAAAGAACCACTTGTTACTTGCACCTACTGTGGAAAAGAAATTGATAATATTGCTTCAGCCATTAAAGGCGAGGATGATACTTTTTATCATTTTGACTGTATAATTGATAAACTTTCAAAGGAAGAAAAACTAGCTGAAGGTGAGAAGATCAGTTATATAGGTCGTGGTACGTTTGCAATTGTAACAAAAGACGAAGAAGGCAAGATGGCCTTTCGTAAAACAATTGAGGTTGAAAAACCAGAAGTATTTTCTCAAATGAAAAAATACGTTGAAGGTACAAAAATATGATAGCAATGTTCCCAGGAACTTTTGATCCTCCTACTCTAGGACACATAGATATAATCGAGAGAAGCGCAAGACTATATGACAAACTTTATGTAGTCGTTGCATTTAATATACAAAAAAAAACTTTATTTACAGCAGAAGAAAGAGTTGCTATGTTGAAAGAGCTGTTGAAAGCTCATAATAACATTGAGGTTGTCATTTACAGTGGCTTAGTTGTAAATTTTGCTAAGGAAAACGGTATTGAAGTTATGATTCGTGGAGTTAGAGCTTTAGTCGATTTTGGTTATGAATTTGAATTGGCTGTTACTAACAAAAAACTTTATCCAGACCTAGAGGTGTTATTTATGCCAACTAGTCCGAATTATTTTCTAATTAGATCTTCTCAAATAAAAGAATTGGCCTTTTATGGAGCAGATATTACAACAATGGTACCTCCTTTAGTCGCATCTGCAATAAAGGAAAGATATAATGACTAGATTCGGGTTTTTCCTGAGAGATAAAAGCTTAAGAAAGAAATTTCCTGATAAAATTAACACATGGAACGCTTCTGTAATAGAAAGTCTTTCAACTTTCGCAGTTGCAGTTTCCTCTTTATTTTTGTTGTATTGTATATTCAATAAAACAAAAACTTCACTGATTATTTTTGCATTGGTTGCATTTGGAATTTTTATAACATATAAGATTACATCTGTTAAATTTTTAAAATTCCATATCGATAAATCAACAAAATCTCTTTTTATCTTTTGGGGACTTTTTACAGTTTACATTGCATTTATGAATGAATTTGTTTATCAATCAATTCCTGGTTATTTATTTGGAATTGTTTTGATATTCCTTGGATTGATAATTCAAGCTTCGTTCTCATCTGTTTTTATCCTCTCAAGTTTATCAACCTGCGTGTATCTGCTTTTTGTATACCTAAATTCATCACAAAGTGATCCTATATTGGATATAATTGTGGCTCTAACAGCATATGCTCTGACTCTTTTAGGTTCCAATATAATTACTGGTACCAGAACAGTAGAGCTTGCTGATTTAACAGAACTTCAGAAACTTTCCTCTCTAGATCCATTGACCAGGCTTCTAAACAGACGCTCTGCTCAATTCTTAATTGAGAACAAACTCAGTAATAAAGATAAAGGCTATTTTGTTGTTGTGGATATAGATAACTTCAAAGGTGTCAATGATAACAATGGGCACCTAGAAGGCGATAAGTATCTCCAGGGACTTGCATCAGTACTTAAGAAGAGCGCTTCCTCTGATTCTGTAGTCAGTCGCATCGGTGGAGATGAATTTATTGTATTCTTGCCAAATTACAAACAAAAGGAAGCCGGAGTATTTGCTCACAAGGTTCAAAAACTCATGCAAAGCAATGTAGCGAACCTTGATGATGGGATGGGTACCGTTTCTATGGGGCTCAGCTGTGTTAAAAGATCTGATACATACAGTTCTCTTTTTGAACGAGCTGATTTGGCTCTGTACAATATAAAGCTCAATGGAAAGAATAATTTTGCTTTCTTTAAAGAGAAAGACAATTCTTTTGAGTTGTATCCAGATGCACCAGTTATGCTCATTGTTGATGATACTTTCATCATAAGAAAACTTCTTCAAAATTATTTTGAAGATGAATTTGTCGTTCTTCAGGCAGAAAATGGAGAGCAGGCTATGAAGATGCTTATGAGAAATTCTAATGTATCTATTATCTTGCTTGATATGAAGATGCCTATAATGAATGGTTCTGAATTCTTAAATGAATATAAAAAGCATGAATCTATCTCTCATATACCCGTTGTTGTCATTACAGCCGATCCAACACTTGAAGGTGAGGCACTGGCTCAGGGGGCTGTTGATATGATAGTAAAACCGTTTGATGCTAATATTGTTAAATTAAGAGTGCATAATGCTGTAAATTATTCTAAATAATTTTTATATTAACATTATAAAGTATGTTGACGTTTTTACTTTATTTCGTTATTGTTCAAGAAGCGTCAACAAATCATCTAATTCTCTAAGAGGTAAAAAAATGGCAACACCTAAATATAAAACTTCAAAATCTAAAGCTGCATCAAGAAAAGCTGCGAATATGAAGCTTAAGGCACCAACATTAACAGTATGTTCAATGTGTGGTAACAAAATCCTACCTCATCGCGTATGCCCTAAATGTGGCTATTATCGTGGTGAACAGGTTATTGACACTAGCGATAAATAGAGTTTGATAAGGAGCTAAAATCATGGATAATAAAAGTTTTGATCAAGTAAAAGACTTGATTGCTGAAAAAATGGAAGTTGATTCATCTAAAGTAACTTTGGATGCGTCCTTTAGAAAAGATCTAGGTGCAGATAGTCTTGACACTTATGAATTGATTTATGCAATTGAAGAAGAAATGGGTATTACCATTCCTGATGAAAAAGCTAATGAATTTGAAACTGTTAGAGATGCTGTAGAGTATCTTGATACTCAACTAGACTAAGGACTGTTTTTCGATGACAGAAGCTAAAGTCGGAGTAGCTCCCTATATCTCACCAGAGAGACAAGGGGAGCTTTTCTCTTTTGTAAAGAAACTTGGAATAGAGCTAAAAGATTATAATTTATTGAATCTTGCCTTTACACATCGCTCATATGCTCATGAATGCGCTGTTGTTACTGACAACAACGAACGACTTGAGTTTTTAGGCGATTCAGTGTTGGGCCTTTCAGTAAGTAATTGGTTGTTCCTAAATCTTCCTTCAAAACACGAAGGATTCTTCTCCCGTATAAAGAGCGCTGTAGTAAGTGAAGACTCTCTTTATCAAGTTGCATTGAAACTTGGGGTAGGTGAAGTTGTTTTGGTAGGTAAGGGCGAAGGACATTCTGGCGGAAGAAAGAAGAAAGCTATTCTTTCTGACTGCATGGAAGCTATTTTTGGTTGTGTGTATATCGATCAAGGATTTGAAGTTGCAAGAAATCTTATTGTAAGATTGATGGAACCTCAGATTGATGCTTTTTTGAAGCATAAGATTGTTAGAGACTACAAGACAGCAATTCAAGAATATTCACAGAAGACCTGGAAAAAAGTTCCTATTTATACGCTTGAAAAAACTATTGGCCCAGACCACGATAGAACATTTTATGTTTCTGTAAACTTAAATGGAACATCTTTTGGTCCAGCTGGCGGCAAGAATAAAAAAAATGCTCAGCAAGCTGCAGCTAAATTAGCGTTTGAAAAGCTAGAAGAAGAAGGAATCGATTTTGATTGTTAATTAACTTTCAACGAGTAGTGGTATTCCCCATAAATCCTTTTGTAGGTTTATTGGAAATACTACTAATTTTTTTTGTCAAAATTTAAATATTGATTCTAAATTTTTAGAAAATAGGGGGCAAGATACTGTATAAAATCTTGCCCTTTAGCTTTGTTGATTTTCTGTGTTATTTTATCTCTTCATAAAAGTTTGAAGCAATCACTTTCAGCTGTTCTTTTTTGTTTTGATTTGGATCATCAAGTACAGTTTCCAAAAGATAGTTCAATATTCTGGAGAACATAGGTCCTCTTGGAATTCCAAGGTCCATCAGATCTTTTCCGTTTATATCAAGATCCTTCACTGAAAGTGCATCACAATCAATCAGAATTTGTTTGATTCTGCTCTCAAGAGCTTCAACATGAGACCAATCAGCTTTTCCACTCATTGCATAAATATCGCACATTCTGAGTTTGAAAAGATCATTTATAGAATCGCGTCCAACACGATTTATGAATCGTCTTACAGCTCCATCACTCCATGAAGGTATGTATGCAAACATATGGTTTTTTACAAGATTTGAAATATCTTTGATGTTTTCATTTGAATCTTTCAATCTTCTCAATGTTTTGGCGCAGATCTTTGAGCCCACTATCTCATGTTGGAAGAATGAATATGAATCATCACCTCTTGTAGGATCCAATTCCTGAGTCTGTTTCTTACCACAGTCATGGAAAAGAGCAGCTATTCTTATGTTCAGAGGATATTCTAAGTTTTTTGCAGCCTCAACTGTCTTGAGTGTGTGGTCAAAAACATCATCTGTATGACGTCCTCCCTGTGTTACACCTTTGAGACATGCGATTTCAGGAAGAACTATATCCATCAGTCCACAATCATAAAGAAGGTTGAGTCCCTTAACAGGAGCCATTCCTTTGAGCATCTTATAAAGCTCCTCTCTTATTCTTTCATTGCTCACACTTCTGATGTTGTTCTGATTCTTTACCATGGCATCAAATGTTTCTGATTCCACCTCAAAATCAAGCTTGGATGCAAATCTGCAGGCTCTCATTATTCTCAGTCCATCTTCTTTGATTCTCTCTTCAGGAATTCCAATGGCCTTGATTACCTTTCTTTTTATATCACCAATTCCATCATGCATATCTATGATTTTTCCAGTTACAGCATCAGCGGCCAATGCGTTTATTGTAAAATCTCTTCTCTTCAAATCTTCTTCTAGATTTTTGACGTAGCTGACAGTATCAGGGTGGCGACCATCAAGATAATCAGATTCAGATCTGAATGTGGTCACTTCAAATGCCTCGCCTTTGAATAAAACGGTAACAGTTCCATGTTTTAGGCCTGTAGGTATTGTCTTTTTGAACATTTGTATTACATTTTGTGGAGTGGCATCAGTTGTAAAATCAAAATCATCATTTTCTATGTGCAAAAGATGATCTCTTACTGCTCCTCCAACAATGTATAGTTTGAATCCATTTTCTACGAATTTGGAAGCAAATTGTTTAATTGTTTCTGTGATTGGGAAGTCTTTCATATTGTGCATAGACTAAACTTGAATTTAGTATGAGTCAACTATGAATAAACACTTTGTTTATGTTGTCATAAATTTAATTTTAGAATATTATAAAATTAAAAAGTTTTCATTAATATCGAGGAGTCTGAAATGTTTCAGCCAGTAAATACTAAAATCGACTTTGCAAAAGCCGAAGAAGAAATACTCTCTTTCTGGGATAAGGAAGATGTATTTTCTAAATCGATCGAACAACGACCCGCAGATGACGAGTTCGTATTCTATGATGGTCCTCCATTTGCTACAGGATTGCCACACTTTGGTCACTTAGTACCAGGTACAATTAAGGATATTATTCCTCGTTATCATTCAATGAAAGGCCAAAGAGTTTACAGAACTTTTGGTTGGGATTGTCATGGTCTACCTGTAGAATATGAGATGGAAAAAACACTGGGAATCAGTGGCCACAGCGCTGTTGAAGAATATGGTGTTGCTAAATTCAACGAAGCATGTAGATCTATTGTTTTGAGATACACTGACGAGTGGAAACACACCATCAAAAGAATGGGCCGTTGGGTTGATTTTGACAATGGTTACAAGACCATGGATAAAGATTACATGGAATCAATCTGGTGGGTATTCAAAAGCCTATACGAAAAGGGTTTGATCTATGAAGGCTACAACATTCTACCTTACAGTCCATTGCTAGCAAGTCCTCTTTCTAACTTTGAAGTAAATCTTGGTGGATACAGAGATGTAACTGACCAAGCAGTAACTGTTCGATTCTTAATGGATGGAACAACTGATACATACTTCCTTGCATGGACAACAACACCTTGGACTCTTCCATCTAACCTAGCATTGGCATTAGGTGCTGATATTGATTACGTAAAAGTAAAAGATGGTGATGAGTATTATATCTTGGGTAAATCTAGATTAGAAAGTTACTACAAAGACGAAACTACATATGAAATTGTAGAGGAATATAAAGGCAGTGAATTGGCAGGAATTGGTTACACACCATTGTTCCCTTATTTTGCTGACTTAAAAGAAGCTCATGGAGCATTCATCACTGTAATTGGTGATTATGTTACAACTGAAGATGGCTGTGGTATCGTTCATACTGCAAGTGGCTTTGGTGAAGATGACTACAACGTTCTTAAAGACACAGGAATTCCTGTTGTTTGTCCTATCGATGAAGAATGTAAATTTACATCTGAAGTACCTGACTTTGAAGGTAGATTTGTAAAAGATACAGATAGTGACGTTATAAAGATGTTGAAAGAGAAGGGACAGCTTGTTAAGAGAGAAAATTTCTTGCACTCATACCCTTACTGCTATAGAACTAAAAAACCTTTGATCTACAGAGCAATGACATGTTGGTATGTTGATGTTCAGAAGATCAAAAAAACTATGCTTGCTTCAAATGATCAAATCACTTGGGTTCCTGATCACTTAAAATATGGTCGTTTCGGTAAATGGCTTGAAGGTGCAAGAGACTGGGCTATATCACGTAACCGTTTCTGGGGTAATCCAATTCCAATTTGGAAATGTGATGGTTCAAAACACATTGAAGTTATTGGTTCTGTTGAAGAACTTGAAGAGAAGAGTGGTGTTAGAGTAGAGGACCTTCATAAACATTTTGTTGATGATATCACATGGCCTTCTCCTGATGGAAAGGGAACAATGAGAAGAATTCCTGATGTTCTTGACTGCTGGTTTGAATCAGGTTCAATGCCATATGCTCAGCATCACTACCCATTTGAAAATAAAGACCACCTAGATTCAACATTCCCAGCAGATTTCATCTGTGAAGGTCTGGATCAGACTCGTGGTTGGTTCTATACATTGACTATCATTGCATCAGGCTTATTCGAAAAACCTGCTTTCAAAAACTGCGTAACAAACGGTATCGTTTTGACAGCTGAAGGTAAGAAGATGAGTAAGAGTGAAAGAAACTATACTGATCCAATGGAAGTTATTGATAAATATGGTGCAGATGCACTTAGATTCAGCTTGATGAACTCAAACGTTGTACATGGTGATGACCTAAAGTTCAGTGAAGATAGTGTAAAAGATTCTATCAAGACATTGCTGTTGCCTTTATGGAATGCTTATTCATTCTTTGTTACATATGCAAACATTGATAAGTACACTCCTTCAACAACAAATCCTACAGATTTGACAAACCCTCTTGATAAGTGGATCATCTCTACAACTCAAGGTTTGGTTAAAGAAGTAAGCGATTGTCTTGATTCATACAACATTCAACCTGCGGCACAGGCTCTTGTTTCATTCATTGATAACTTGAACAACTGGTACATCAGAAGAAGCAGAAGAAGATTCTGGAGATCTGAAAATGATGGTGACAAAAAGATGGCTTACGATACATTGTACTATGTAATGATGAACATCATAAAAGTTGCAGCTCCAATTGTACCATTTATTACAGAGACAATTTATGCAAATCTTAGAACTGAAGAGATGCCTTTATCTGTACATCTATGTGATTATCCTGTATACGATGATAGCTTGAGAGATTTAGAACTTGAAAAGAAGATGTCTCTTACAATGAAAGCTATTGTTATGGGAAGAAGCTTGAGATCTTCACACAACCTGAAGACTCGTCAACCTCTTTCAAAATTGTATCTTGTTGATAGAAATGAATACGATAGAAGCATTCTTGGTTCAATGACAGATATCATTGCAGAAGAGTTGAACGTAAAAGATGTATTGATTCAAGCAGACGAATCAAACCTTGTGAGCTATAGTGCTAAAGCTAACTTCAAGATTCTTGGTAAGAAACTTGGTAAGAACATGAAGGAAGTTGCATCACAGATCATGAAGTTTGAAAGTGCTGATATTGCATCATTGCTTGATGGTGGTGAGAAGACAGTTGAATACAGTGCAGGCGAAATTACTTTGACAGAGGGAGACCTTGCAATTCAAAGATCAGAAATGGAAGACGTTAAAGTTATCAATGATGGTGAATTGACAATTGGTTTTGATACCAAACTCACACCAGAATTACTAAGAGAGGGATGTGCTCGTGATATCATCAGAGCTATTCAGACACTGAGAAAAGATTGTGACTTTGATGTAGCAGACCACATTGAGATGATCTATGATGGAAACGAAGAAATTGAGGCAGTATTTGCAGCATTTGAAAGTTACATCATGAGTGAGACTCTTTGTGATAAGGTTGTTAAGGGTTCTCTTGACGCTGAAGAAATCAGTGTTGGTGATGACTTGATGATCAAACTTTCAATCAAACAAAAATAATATAATTAGGGGAAACTAGATTATGAAAGCAGTAAGATACTTAGTTGGAGCTACATTAGTTCTAGCTTCATTTGTAAGTTGTACTACCACTCAAGTGGTTTCTCCGGAAGATAATGTTGTACCCATTCAGAGCCTGGCTCAGGATGGGGATACATTGTTGGTATTGGATGCTAGCAGTGAGAAAGAACTTGTATCATCAATTGTTGGTGATACCGTTTCTAAAAAATCAAAAAAAATCAGTGTTGAGATAACACCTACTGACGATACGTATCCTATGAGTGATTATGATATCAATGCCGTCGTTGAGGGTAATTTTCCATCACTGACAACAAAAATAGCTCTATCTGCTTTGAGTGATGGCAACATGGAACGTGAGGATGGATATCCTTATTATGTTATTGATGGCAACCAAGTTGGTGTGCTTAAAACAAACATGGTTGGTTATTCCTCTTCTTCATATGCCTCTCTTGCAAAGAAGATTGATGAGAAGAACGTTGGAATTGACGTTGAAACTGTCTTGAGTCTCTATAGCTCTGATATTGGATTTTATTCCATCAAACCTCAGACTATTTTTGATTTGGGACTTGGTTTGACTCAACCAATGGTTCAGCATATGGATAGTATTTTAATTTTGATTGACACTGGTGATGAGAATGTTTTAAATGCAACATTTGATCTTGATACTGAAGAATCTGCAGCAACTCTCAACAAGCTTGTAAAACTTGGCTACATAAGTCAATTGAAGAAGAATGGCGAGAAACTTGATTATTCAGTACTCAAACTTATGTTTACAGAAGAAGGGGATATAGTAAATATTACCCAGATGCCAGTTACTGAAGAGCAGATGGCATCATTGAAGGCATCAATCAAAAAATAACATAGGAAAGGTAAAAAAATGGCAAGATATGATTTTAAATGCAGTAAATGTAAAAAAGAGCTGCACATTGAACAGCCTATGAGTGAAGATTTGCCTACAGACTGTCCTTATTGTAAGGGGTCTGGAACTCTGAGACAGATCTATCACGCAACACCTATTTTATTCAAAGGTGAGGGCTTTTATTGTAAAGATACAAAAAAGGCTTGATTTATTTCAAATCGACAGAAGTATCACAAGACTGGAAAGTTTTGTGGTATTTTTGTTTGTAAGCTCGCTTCAATTTTATTTCGTTTTTGGTCTGAGATTTAGCTGCACTGCAGTTGATGGTTGAAGATCTTCAATTTAATCTTCAGTGGAGAATATTTCTTTCCATTGCTTGGGGCTTGCCTTCTCCAATAGAAGTGAGTACATGATATTGGTCTTATCTTGCATGCAGAGAGTTTTTAAGGCCTCTATGACTGCAATGTTGTTATCAAGTAAGAAATTGGCTCTCTCTACTATCAAAGTTCTTATATCATCGTTATTCTCATAATCCAAAGTTAGAAGGTAATCCAGATATTCAAGATTGTAACTCTCCTCAAGACCTGCTGTTTTAAGTATCTCTTGATATTGAATTATTGCATTCTCATCATCACCTAATAGTGCATACAGTCTTGCTGATATGAGTTTGAATTTAATTGAATCGGGATAAAGAGTTGATGCCTTTTTGCTGAGGGCCAAGGCCTCTTCGTTTTTATCGAGTTGATTGAGTGTGATTATTTGATTCTTTATTGCAATCTCATTTGATTCATCAATCAACAAAGCATCTGAAAAAAGCTTCTCTGCTTCCTCATAATTTTCTGCCTCAAATGAAGTGGTAGCTTCATTTAAAGTATTGTTCAACAAATCTTCATCTGTGACACTTTCTGTTACACACGATGAGAGAGTCAATGCTGTTATTATGGATAATGCTAGAAAAGCTTTTTTCATTTATGATTATTTTCCTAGAACCGTTTCTTCGATCTCAACAACCTGGTCACGGTATAGGTTTGTTATGTTTGAGCCATAGTCAGCAATCAACTGAATCATATTTCTAGGTTTCTCACCGTCCATACCATTGAGTCTATCGCCTGCATCTCCAAGTCCTGGAAGAATGTATGCTCTTTCATTCAAGATTGGGTCCATCCAAAGTGTGTGAACTTCAACATTAGGTATTGCTCTGCTGATTCTAACAGCACCTTTGAAAGCACTCACTACGTTGATGAATTTAATTGATTTAGGTTTTATACCCTGTTCCTGCAGATATTTAACAATTGTTACCATTGAACCACCTGTTGCATTCATTGGATCTGCGAAAACTAAATCTTTACCATCAAGCTGTTCAAGATTGAAGAATGATCTATCAAGGTCAAGAATATAAGCCATGTTATCTTCTCTTTTTGATTCATCTCTTTTAATTTTGAATAGTGCGAATGGAGTGATAAAGTTGTTCTCACTGTAGTCCTGAATTTCCTTACTCATGATCATGGAAGGAAGAAGAGCACCACGTAGCATAACACACATCACAGAGTTCTCAATTCCTTTTCCAACATCTGGAATTCTGTGAGCTGCAAAGTTAGTGATAGGCACGGTAACTGGTGTTTCAGTTATTAAAGATCTTTTATTTGGAAGAGCAGCATCACAATAAATGTGAGAGAACATCATCTCATAAGCTCTTTGAATGTAGTAAAGGAACTCTTCGTGGCCAGTCTTAGGGTCTCTAAGTTTGGATATAAGTCGTGAAGCTTGTCCATGGTTCTCTTGAGGTGTCTCAAAAGAATATACATGAATGTTTGGCTCATTGGCACAGAAGTCTTTTAAGTATCTTCCGATTTCTGCTGATGATTTAACTAGTCCTGCTTTAGCTTCTTCTAATTCTTTTTCATTGGACGATTGTCCTAATGTTGTACAGTGTTTTAAAGATGTTTGGTACATGGTACCAACAGTATCAATCGCTTTTTTGTCATCCTCAGTAAGGAATCCGTCTAAGTCAGTTGCATGCAAAATGATTTTGTTCATAGCTACTCCTGAAAACTAATAATAACTTATGAATTTTTTTTTGGCAACATGGAAAAAGCACAAATTTTTTTAAATGTTAGATAAATATTGGTATTCTTGACAAAAAGTTAGGCATTTTTTTCAATGGATTTTAAATATTGAATACTATTACACAATTGGTAATGATAATATTGCAAAATAATATTTAAAAAAGTTAATTCTGTAGTATAATCTGATTATCAATAAATTGAGGAGAAGTTTATGAAATTTATATGTTATCCAAAATGCAGTACATGCAAGAAGGCGAGAATCTTTTTGACAAATCATCAGATACATTTTATAGAAAGAAATATAAAGGAAGAAAATCCAACTGTTGAAGAGATAAAGGAGTGGAAAGATAGGGCTGATGTTCCATTGAGACGTTTTTTCAATACCAGTGGAATGCTCTACAGACAGCTTCACTTGAAAGACAAACTTGATGATATGAGTGAAGATGAGATGATAGAGCTTCTAGCAAGTGATGGAATGATGGTGAAAAGACCAGTTCTTGTCACAGATGAGTTCGTTTTGGTCGGTTTTAAAGAGAAGCAATGGGAAGAAAAGCTCACAACTTAAAATTATTTCAATATGAAACTTGAAAAGATGAAGTTAAATAGGTAAAATATTGACATTGAGCTTTCAATAAATATTTTTAAGGAGTGGAGATCTGATCTCCATAGGTAAATAATATGAATCTAGTTTTTTTAGGCCCTCCGGGAGCAGGTAAAGGTACAATTGCTGCAAGAGCAAAAGAATTTTATGGTATTCCACATATCTCAACAGGTGATTTGTTTCGTTATAACATCAAAAATGATACAGAACTTGGTAAAGAAGTAAAAGCTATTTTAGCTTCAGGTGACTTGGTACCAGATAGTGTAACAATCAAGATGGTTGAAGATCGCTTTACAAATGATGATGCTCAAAAAGGTTTCATCTTAGACGGTTTCCCAAGAACTATTTTCCAGGCAGACGCTTTGAAAGATATGAAAGAACTTGATGCTGTTGTCAACTTTGTTTTGGACAGAGAAGAGATCATCAAGAGATTATCTGGTAGAAGAATGTGCAAGAGCACTGGTAAGATCTATCATATCATTTACAATCCTCCAAAAGTTGAAGGTATTGATGATGAAACTGGTGAAGCTTTGATTCAAAGAGATGATGATAAAGAAGAAGCAATTCTAAATCGTCTTGATGTATATAAAGCACAGACAGAACCTTTAATTGCTTATTACAGAGAGAAGGGCTTGATTGTAGATATCGATGCATCTGCTTCTCCTGAAGAAGTTTTTGAACAGGTTAAAAAAGCATTAGCTAAATAATTTATTTATAAATAAAACTCTGTTATAAGAGACGATACCTTTGAAGTGATCACATGCTATGTGGGATATCTTCGAAGGTATTTTTGTATCTTGCAATTTCATCTGATTGAAATTATATGTATGTTATGGAGCATTGCAGCTTTAAAGACGAA
>Ga0172377_10002128_pt1 | contig 20276 bp, 15 predicted proteins | sample Pumphouse3metaG_FD_119749 | JGI IMG/M metagenome (GOLD analysis project Ga0172377, IMG submission 119749) | Leachate microbial communities from a municipal landfill in Southern Ontario, Canada - Pumphouse #3 metaG | ecosystem: Engineered > Solid waste > Landfill > Unclassified | place: Canada...
AAATAAGAAAAATAAAAATATATGATCGAATTCTGTCGTCGGAAGAAATACAGGAATCATCAAAACAGGGACTCAATAATGAGAAATAAATTATCGTCAAAAGCATCCGGTTTCTGTCGGATAACACTTTGTTTGCTGGTATTGTCGCTGTATTTGCCGGCGGGCGCGGAAAACGGCTGGAACGACTGGAACGGTTCGGCGCTGCCGCAGAAGGATTGGGACGTAAAGACGCTGCTGGAATGGAATATCGCGCATATTTTTTACTCTAATTGCCGGGTTGATTATTCTTCACAGAACGCCTTGCTTACCGCACGCGGACAAGGCGGGATATTCGGTTTTGAAATCGCTTGGCCATACTCTTTTGAAAAGGAATACATATATAAATTCATAATTCCCACCAAAGATCTGCCCGATTATATTCTCATGAACACCGGCGAAGAAGTATGGAATAAAAACACCGGATCCCATACTGAAAAAAATCTGGAATTCACTTTTGTCCCACAAACTGAGAATACCGGATACCCCAGAATATATTTTGTAATAAGCACGGACTCCAATGGCGAGAAACAATTTCGCTTGCCAAGCACGACGTGGTGGGGATTTTTAAAGACCGGATTCAAGTGTTTGAGAAAGAGCCGGGGCGATTCGGCAAGACCGGCTTATGTTAAAAGGTCATTGCCGGAAAAACTGAAATACGTTGCCGGGCACACTTCGAAAACTTTATCTTATCTTCCCCAATACGGCTGTATGCCGGTTGAATATAAAAGAAAAAATTTAATGGTGCAAAACCAGTCAAGTGATTTGGTCTTTTGGGAATTTCTGCCGATAAAGGATCATTTGAACGCTGACGGGATCAATGGGATTTTTATTTCGGGAGGCTTGAAATATCCAAATCTGGCAAGACGGTTTGATATTGATTTGCTGCTGCCGCTTCTGGAGGCGGAAAAAATCAATCATCTATGTTATATGGGACCATTTTTCAATAAATTCATCCTGAATTCCGCAAAATTACCGGATTATACGGCATATTTGAAAAAAATGGCTGATGTTTTTCTCCCCCGGTCTTCCGCGAATTGCCTCTATATACTTGTTCCGGAAGTTGACGGTCAGAATTTCGGGAAATGGGCAAAAGGCTTCAGCGTAAGGAATTCAATATTTTTGAAGGATGCCGGGCCGGAAGTTAAAAAAATGCCTTTGGCTGATGTCTACCGGCTGGCCGCGTCCAGACAACGTCGTATTTATGACACTATCAAAAAGCAAATTAATTGGCCGGGCCGGGTTAAATTTGTTTTTATGGGGCATGACGCCCTTTTCGAATTGAATTCTTTTTATGATGCCGGCGCCGATATTGTTTTGAATAAAAACATCGGCAGGCAGAGTTTAAATTGGGTTACGGCCAATGCCCGGGGAACCGCGTCCAGTTGTAAAAAAGAATATGGTTTTGAAGCTGACTGCTGGTACGGTTGGAATCTATATAATTTCACCCCGGAAGAATTTGAGGACAATCTGAAAGTTTATTTCATGAGCGGGGGAAAATACTTCTCGACCGAGGCCCACACCGCCTATTCGGTCGAAGGGCCTCCCTGTTTTTCACAGAATACGCTCAACAAAGCCCCTACTGCCCTGGGGCGCACCTGGCTGGAATTCGTACGTTGGGCGAGACAACATCCGCGGCGGGGAACGCAGCAGTGCCGGATTGCCGTCATGCGTAGTTTCGGAAAACAGCATAAAGGCGGTTATCGCGGCGGCATGGATGCTGAACACCGCAAAATTTTAGAACTGCTTTTTCCCGGATGTTCAGCTTCAAGAACAACCCGCCTTTCCACTGGAACTCCTTATGGTCCGGTAGACATTATTCCCCATAGCGCCGGCGCCGATATCCTGAAGAAATATGATATCCTGATTTTTATTGGAACTATCGGTTTCGATATGAATGAAACGGTTTACGGAAATTTGCAGAAATTTGTCAAAAACGGCGGAAAACTTATTTTGCCGCTGGGACAGATGCGAAAAGCCGCCGGGCGTTTTCTCAAACAGGATATGACAGGCTTATTTGGTGTAAAACTGCCGGAAACGAAAACCGGTTCAAGTTACAAAAAAGTTCCCCGCCCGTTAATAAATTCCGGAACTCCCGTAAAAACACAGAAAGGCGTATCCGGCGCGGTAAAAAAACGTTTTGGACGGGGATGCAGCTGGCTGTTCCTTGGCGATTGCTTATTCAGCCCTTACGAAAATCTTGCGGAGAAAGTAATCCGGGAACAGTTGGAAAAAGTCAAATGGCTGGATTTTTCGCCGGCCGACGACTGGCTGGAATACATGGTTCAGAAAAAGGGAGACTGCTATATTCTGCCGTTTTTCAACCACGGCAATGTGGGTTTTCCTTCCGGCAACGGGAAGAAGACCGGCCCGTGGCGGGGAAAAATTTCTCTCGACTTGAGCAGGTTCACGTTTCTACCGGGAAAACTTGCCGTGTATGAATCCGTTTATTCGCCGGAAGAAAAAATACCGTTCAAACTAATTCCGGTCAAAGCTGCCAGAGAAAATAACAAACTGGTATTTGATTTAAAAATAGACAAATTTCAGGAAATTGTCGTCGGACCCGAAAACAAAATAAGGAACTGTTATCTCAAATGAACATCCCGTCCGTACTGTTTTTGCAGCCTAACCGAGTAAGGCGCTCCTACGTTGGAGGATATAATCTTGAGCTTATCGAGGGCAGAAAGAACTGCAGTGATTCTTTCTATCCTGAAGACTGGATAGCATCCACGGTAAGAGCTGTCAACGACAATAGTTCCGCCAAGGAAAAAGATGCCGGAATATCAACGATTGAGATAAACGGAAAAGAAATGTTATTCGACAAGATCGTAGATGATTGCGCGGAACTTGTTTTTGGCCCGGAACATATTGAAAAATATGGCAGAACGATGCCATTTCTGCAAAAATTGCTGGATTCGTCAGTTCGGCTTCATTTTCAGGTCCATCCGGATATTCCTTTCGCCCGCAAATACCTGAATTCGGATCATGGCAAAACAGAGGCTTATTTGATACTCAAGGTAAGGGATGAAATTAAAAACCCATATATTTATCTCGGTTTTCAAAGACCGCTGGGAAAAAATGAATTAAAAAAGGCAATTCTTGACCAAGATATAGAAAAGCTGGAAAGCTGTTTTGATAAGATTCCGGTTCACTGCGGTGATGTTTTTCTGGTTCCCGGCGGCTTGCCGCACGCAATCGGCGAAGGAATCATGCTGCTTGAAGTAATGGAGCCGGCCGATTTTACTTTCGTGCCGGAATTTACGCGGCATGGACTGACATTATCAGAACATAAAAGGTATATGGGACTGGATATTGACAAATGTCTACAGGCGGTTGATTACAAAGCCTATCCGCTAGAAAAAATAAAAGCAAAATTTATGTTCAAGCCGCAAACGACGAAAGATAATCGGAATTTCCGCATCGAAAGACTTCTTCCCGCCGCCGCGATTCCTTTCAACCTGTCAAGAATAAAGATATTCAACGAGTATGAAAGCGGGCGGAACCGGCCGCAATGGCTCATAAATATTGTTATAAAAGGAGAAGGCGAAATCTATCATGATTCAGGAAAAAACAAGTTAAAACCGGGGGACAAGTTCTTAATACCATATTCTTCCGGAGAATACCTGATAAAAAGTTCTTCGGAAGAAATGACAATTATTCAAACCACCTCGGTTTAAAAGGCGGATGCTATGAAATTTTTTATTAATCTGATAATTATAATCATTATAAACGGGACAATTACCATGAATCTATTCGGCGGGCAAAAATATAAATGGGAAACTAACTTCAACGGTTCCAGTTTGCCAAGCACTATCTGGCATGTGGGAGAACTGTGGTGGTACGGATTGGCGGAAGCGTTCTGGTACAACTGCGACGCGGATTACCGGAAAGAGGACGCCAGTATTTTCTGGATCGAAGGGAAAAGCCGCGGTCCGAACGCGTTTATAGGGGTTACGTTTCCCTGGTGCAGGAAAGATTTTCATGGTTCTTGGATTCATCGTCCTGCTTACTTTCTCGAACAGGGGTTTATTTACAAATTCGTTATCGGAATGGATGAAAAACCTGATTTGGTTTTGATAAATAAAAAGGTAGTGTGGAAGCAGGAAGACGGGAAATTCACTGACAAATATGTGGAATTTTACTACGTACCCGAAGCGGCAAAAGAGGAAATAGATATCTGTATCCTGAAGAAGCTTAATTCAGGCAATACTGATAATAGATTGGTTTTTTCCCGGGTGCCCTATTTTAAACGGCCTAAAATGCGGTGTTTCAGAGCCCGTTATGATAAAACGGAAATACCAGCCTATGGGGAATTCGTATTCCCGGCGGAAACTGTTTTTGCCAAAATAGATAAAGAAGTTGCAAATTCAAGGCTGGAAAAATATAATTCCCTGCCGGTTGATTACAGTTTCCCGGAACTTCGGAAGGTTCCATATGCGACAAGTGAAATGAAATTTATTTTCAACGCCAACGAAACAAATAAAAGAAGGCTCACTTATTTTTTAAGTTATGCTCGTAAATCCGGTTTTGATATTTTTGATTTGCAGCACGCAGCCCTGAAGAAGGGGGGGGCCGGCAAGCTGATTGAGAAATTGAAAAAGGCCGGTCTGGATATAATGTTTTATCCCAGTATCAGGAAGGAAGGAGACAAGTATATAAGCAACCATTGGGTAAGGTTTATGGGGCAAGGCAAACCGGTCGCTGCGGAACGCGGTACTATCGACTTGATCAAAGAATGTTTGTCGATCAACCCTGATTTCAAACTTTACCTGATGTATCCTGAATTTAGTTCCATTTTCGGACACTGGGCCGGAGGCGTTGTCAATTCTCCCATGCAGTCCCGGCCGGGATTGAAAAAAATAATATCCGGCGGCGGGACAAAGGCGTATGAAGCTATTTGCGATTATTGGCTCAAGGTCACTAATAGAATAAAAAAGAGCGTTCCCGAAGGGACGGTCAAGGTAATAGCGTTATACAGTGGAAGCATTCATGGCGCTTTGCTGGCCAGGGTGGGCGCCGATGTCCTGATGAATAAGCATATCCACCGCAGGAGCCAGAATATTGTTGTGGCGAATACGCGGGGTACCGCTAACGCTTATGATTTGGAATACGGTTTTGATAACGACTGCTGGAACCGGTGCTATGTCTGCGATTATTCCCCTGACGAAGTAAGGCAGAATCTCAATGTATATTATTTTTCGGGAGGACAGTATTTGTATTCTGAAATGTTAACTGCCGCTTATGAAAAAAACGCGTTAACCGCGGTTGGCAGGGAATTGGTCGAATTCGTTCGTTATTGTAAAACGCATCCCGTCCTGGGGCGGCAAAAAGTTAAAATTGCAGTAATGAGAGGCTTGCCGGACGAATGGAATCGTTTTGCGGCTCCATCTGCAAGTTGGGAAGCCGCCAAAGATGGTAACGAGGTAACTTACCATAAATATTTTGAAGATTATAACCTGTTAAATTTGGTGTTTCCTAATTTCGGTTTGTTTTATCGGACGTTTACGGACCGGCTTTGCACCGGGACTCCGTATGGGCCGGTCGATTTTGTCCCGTGGGATATCAGCCCGGAAAAGCTCAAGGATTATGAAGTGGTTATTTTTCTCGGCAAATCCAACTGCATGACTGATTCCATATATGGTAATCTCAAAAAATATGTGGAAAAAGGTGGTACTTTGTTTGCTGCTTTAGGACATTTTAAAGACAAAAACGGCAAACTTATCAAAAAGGATTTTAGCGATTTTCTCGGAGTGACCGCCCTGGGAGATTTCACTATGAAAGCTGACCCGGTATGGGATCGCGGCGATACCGGGGCCTGGCTGCTCCCTGAGGACAAGGTAAAATATCCGGTGATCAAACCGGCGGTAAACAGCGCTGAAACAGTTTATCGGTTTAAAAATTCGGATCCCCAGGTAGTAAAAAATGTTATTGGCAAGGGACGGGTTTTCCTGTTTGCCGGCGACTATTTGACTGAATACGGTAATTTTACGCCGGCGAGAATGATCCAGCCGGCGCTTGGCGAAGTTAAGTGGCTGGATTTCTCCCCAGTCAGCGACTGGCTGGAATATATAGTCCAGAAGAAGGGTGAATGTTACATTCTGCCAGTGTTTAATCATGGCAATGTCGGTTTCCCGTCGGGTAATGGGAGAAAAACCGGGCCGTGGCAGGGGAAAATCTCTCTGGACCTGGACAAATTCGCCTTCCCGCCGGGGAAACTGGCTGTATATGAGTCTGTATATGTCCCTGATGAAAAAATTCCTTTCAAACTGATATCGGTCAAGGCGAGTCGGGAAAACGGTCGGTTGGTGTTTACAGCTAAGATAGATAAATTTTCAGAATTTATCGTTGGCCCGGAAGGGAAAATACAAAATACTTATTTTAATTCTCCGAAAAATAATATTGAATAAAGGAAAGCAATAATGGAAAATATTAATCCAAGCAAAAGAAATTATCGTTGTCCGTGGTGCCTTAAACGGGAAGGCGAAGTATGGCTGCTTCCCGGAAAAAATGGTCTTTATCGTTGCATAAGATGCTGCTTTCGGGGTACCATTGCGGATATTTTTGCCGGATATGAAGCGTTGAAACCGCACCGGTCTTTAAAGACTGGGAAATAACATGGAAATACTAAAAAAAAGAAGATAAAAATATGAAAGATAAAAATCTATTTGTTTCAATAGTGCATGTGCCGGAAATACATCATGAAAATGGGTGGGAAAATTTCCTTTGGCTGCAAAATTGCGCCCGGCAATATGGCGCTAAAGCTACCATTGGCGTCAAAAAAGAACTGCTTTCGGAAAGCTTCGTGGTTGAACAGTTGCTTGATTATCGGAAACAGGGCGATGAAATTGCCCTGTTGCTGAATATAGAACAGAACGAAGAAGGAAAAAGCACCATCGATAACGGCTTTGCCGCTTATAAAAAGGCGTTTGGAGAATATCCGGCGTCAGTATTAAGCTCGCGCCAAGACGCGCCGTTGTGGAAATATATAAAGGAAAAATATCCTGAAGTAACCGCCGGGATCGGTTTCGCTTTTGAAGAAGGAGACCATGTTTATCATGGACATCAAATATTCAACCGGGAATGGATGGATTTTTGTGAAGGTACGCCATGGTGGCCCTTCTGGCCGTCCGCGCAGAATAAACAATGTCCGGGCGCTCCGGGAAACAATATCGAAATAATGAACTTCCCGTGGCTGGTCAGGGATATGATCATGTCATTCCTGGGAAGAGATGATTTTTACAGCAGCGAAATAGGAGATTTGCTTAGAAGCAAGGTAATTGACGAAAAAGATGATTCTTATCTTAAACGCTTTTTTGAAGCCTACGCAAAACAACTCAAGTATAATCCTTATTCGTTCTATCTGGTGCTTCAGGAATCCGGCTGGCTGTCTCCCGGCCCGAAAGTATTTGAAGAGCCGCATGAATTATACAAAGTGCTTTATGAAAAGTATTTTTCTGAAATTTTCAGCCAATATCCGAACCTTTCTTACGTTACCTTGTCAGAATACTCCGACTGGCACAAAAAGGCGTTTAATATGGAAAATCCCCCGACTGTTTGCGTCTGGGAAGACATCATTTATGACTCAGGGAAACAGTACGTCTGGTATCAGGATGACAAGGCACGGTTGCTTTTTGATGCCGACCAAGGCGCTTCAATACTTGATCTTCGGCCTTATATCGCGAATATCGCAAAATATCGCGGTTCGGATTCGAAAGATCTGTGGGACGGGTCTTATCCTTTCCTGATCCAGTCCTTTCATCGCTGCAATTCCGGTCACAAGTGTGAACTCCGGATCGGGAAAGAGCTTTACCGTCTGGCAGAACAGGAGTGCCGCCTGGAAAATGTTTTGCGAACGGAAGAAAGCGTTGAATTTATATTTGAACCGATTTTATGGAAAGCCCCGAATGCCGAGTTAAGCGTTCAAACCCATTATAAGATTGACCGGAGAAAAGACTTCCGCCTGGAAATAAATAGAATTATAAAAGGAACGCTTCCTCAAAATGAAACGCTTAGGGTTAAGGAACATTTTACCGGCTGTTGGGGTACGGATTCGCATCCCGTTTCATTAAAGGGAATAATGCTTTCCTTGAAAGGCGGGGAAACGGATGAAAATATAGAATATGCGTATAAAGCGAGAACCAACGAAATGAGCGGTGCGTCTTCAGCGGAAGTAATTTTCCCTGAATACAATTTCAAGCTTTCGCTGGTTCCGGAAGAAAAATGTTCTTGTTTTATAAAGGAGGGAGATATCAACCATAATTTTTATGAATTGGGCTGTGAACGGGAATTGCACGGCAAGCTTGTTAATGAAGCGGTAAAAACAATTATATTCCTGCAGCCCGGGAAACTGTAAAAACCTTAAAATACCAGCTTGAAGTTGCTTTAATGCCATAAAATATTTATACTATAGTAACCGGTTCCCATAAAGGCATGGTATTTCAAACCCAAAGGAGAACAGGAAATGAAATCAAGAGTCAATCGTAAATTGTTAATGGACAACAAGTTCACGCTTGTCGAACTCCTTGTTGTGATCGCGATCATTGCTATTCTGGCAAGTATGTTGCTACCGGCTTTAAGTCAGGCTCGGGAAAAAGCCCATGCGATAAGCTGTACTAATAACTTGAAACAGATAGCACAAGGTATCTATTCATATATTCATGATTATGACGACTATACCCCGTTTGCGTCTTATCGGAGAACCAGAAACTATACTTCCGGATACTGGAATGCGCTGTTAACGGATTACTTTTCCGGAAAATATCCCGGTAGAACCAAAGGCAGTAGCGGCACGCTTGCCTGTCCGACTTTTGAAGCCGGTTCCTCCGGCTTGTCTTATCCAATGAACATTTCTGCCGCCTGTGGTGACGGCTGGCAATCTAAATTGTCACAATTCCATCATCCGTCTACAAGCATAATTTTTTTTGATGGAGATTCATATTCGGAATTGAAGAGCAGTGAGGCAGATCCGACTTCTTCCTTCGAGGCCCATTGTGCTTTACGTCATTCAAATAAGGCTAACTGGCTGTTTATGGATTCCCATGTGAGCGCACTGTCTTATATCGAAACCTGTAATCATAATCCATCTTGGTGGGCGAAGGCGGATTAGAGTCCTGTCGTATGTGATATATTCAAGTGCACCTTAATGAGGACGCGGAAAAGTTAAGAATCCCGAAGCTTTTTTCTTCGGAGGCAAACTGCCGGGGTAATGGTTTATTATACGACAAACTGAAATCGGAATCATGAACATGAATAACAGTAATAAGAAAACATTTGAAATTATAGTTTGCGGAGGCGGGGCAGCGGGTTTTGCCGCGGCATTGACTGCTGCCCGCCGAGACGCAAAAACTCTTTTGATCGAACAGTCCAACTGTTTAGGCGGAACAGCTACTTCCGGGCTTAACTTCGGTTTTGTCAGTACTATCGGGATGCACTGTTCCGTGCATGACGAACTTTATGAACGTATGAGATGCCTGGGGGGAACGCGCGGGGTTTATTTCGATCCAGAAGTTTATAAATATGTCAGTCAGGCCATGTTGGAAGAAGCGGGTGCGGAAATGCTCTTCCATACTTTTATAGAGAGTCCCGTATTGGAATCCCAGGCGGTAAAAGGCGTAAATATCGTTAATAAAGGCGGACGGCAAAGTTTATATTCGCAAGTGGTCGTTGACGCCACGGGGGATGCTGATATTGCGGCCGGCGCCGGAGCGCCGGTTGAAAAGGGCAGGGTTTCCGATGGACGCATGCAGGCCTTGACTTTACGGTCGCGGATCGGCGGCGTTGAAATATTTCCGGAAATCGACTGGCGCCGTGTAAATCAACTTCTTGCCCGGGCGATAGCCGCGGGTGAGGTAAAAGTTCCGGAATATACGGTTGGTCATTTGGATGCGGGCGGAGAAGGAGTACGGGGAGAACGCACTTTCAATCTGGATATGGTGACTGGCGTTGACGCCACTAATCCCTGGGACTTGTCGAGAGCTGAACAGGAGAGCAGAAAACGAGTTTGGGAACTGCTTTTCTTTGTCAGAAAAACCGTGAAAGGGTGGAAAAACGCTTATTTGATCGATACGGGCAGTCATGTTGGAGTACGGGAAACACGGCGGATACGGGGAAAATATGTTTTAACTCAGGAAGATATTTCTGCCTGCCGCAAGTTCGATGACGGTATAGCACGTTGTTCAAACTGGGTGGATCTTCACGATCCTGAGGTTTTTAAAGAAAAATCCCATGCGGCATATATTATAAGAACTTCGGTGCCGGAAGGCGACTGGTATGAAATTCCATACCGTTGTCTTTTGCCTGAAAACGTGGAAAATTTACTGGTTGCGGGGCGTTGCGTTTCAAGTGACCGTGCCGCCAACGGTTCTTTGCGAATCATGCCGACCTGTATGGCGACTGGACTTGCCGCCGGAGCGGCGGCAGCCTTGGCCGTAAACCGGGCGGTTGCTCCTAAGGTGCTGCTTGGGAAAGAAATCCATAACTTGGTGAAAACAAGTGGCGGCGATCTCTAAAAAAACAGTGAAATTTCTTAAGTATGACTTGCCGGCTTCTTCAATGCTAAACAAATCATGATTTGAAAATAAAATTTTTTATCGAGTCTTATAAAACCACGTCATTGGGGCGTGGTTTTTTGTTTTCAGATTACACTCGACAAAGTGTATAAGAACCGGGATTGAGGTTTAAAAATGGTCGGAGCGAGAGGATTTGAACCTCCGGCCTCTGCGTCCCGAACGCAGCGCTCTACCAGGCTGAGCCACGCTCCGACTAAAAAGGTCTCAAAGTTGTGAGACCTTAGCATACTATATTTTAAAAGTTTTTCAACTTAAAAAACTATTTTTTCAATGATATTATTACTTTTTTCATCGAACCTTCGCCTTCACTGTAGGTTTCCAGCTCCGGGTCATTTTCCAAAGTAATGTGGATAATCCGGCGGTCATGGGAATTCATGGCTTTCAAAACAACCGATTCACCCCAGCGCTTTACTTCTTTGGACGCGTCAAGAGCCTGCTGCTGCAACTGCTCTTCGCTCATTCCTGAACTGCGCTCGGAACTTGACCTGTCCCGTCTGCCGCCGATACGTCCTTCGGAACGGAAATTGCCGCGGGTATAACCATCAATGTCCAGCACTACCTTGGGAAAAGTCTTATCCCCGTTAAATAACATGCGGTTTAATAAAAGCTGCAAGTTCTCCAGCGTCTGGCCTTTGCGGCCGATTATTCTGCCGGCTTCTTCCGAACTTATTTTTATTGCTACATTCTGGCCTCTCATTTCGGTTTTGAGCATAGCGTCCAGGCCGAGATAGTCAAGCATTGTCGCAAGCGTCCGAAACGCTTTTTCCTGTTGTTGTTCAAGGTTAGGAGTTTCCATATTACTTTCCTTAAATTGGTTGCGCGGTTTTTAAACCGCCTTCTTTACAGATTTATTTTCCTCCTCGGAATCCATTTTTTTCTGCAGTACCAACTGCAATATTGCCAACATCTGGCTTACGGTCCAGTATAGGGTCAGTCCGGCCGGTAAATTGTAAAGCATTACCAGCATTACCAGCGGCATGAACATCATCATTTTCTGCTGGGTCGGATCCATTGCGGCGGGAGTCAGATGCTGCTGCAATACCATAAGGCCGGTCATAGCTATTACCAGCGGATTTATCGCCAGGCCGAATATCGTTGCCACTGTATCCGGTTTGGCGAGGTCGTTTATCCACCAGAACGAGACCTGACGCAGTTCAACCGCGCCGTTCAGGGTGGAGTAAAGAGCTATGAATACCGGGATTTGCAGCAGGATCGGCAGACAGCCGCCAAGGGGGTTTACTTTTTCCTTCCGGTAAAGCTCCATGACTTTGGCGTTCATGGTTTGCGGGTCATCTTTGTGTTTTTCCCGGATTTCCTTCATTTGCGGCTGCAGTTTCTGCATGCGTTTCATCGATTTATTGGCTTTCTGGGTTACCGGCCAGAACAGAACCCGGACGATTACCGTAATAATGATGATGCTCCAGCCGTAGGAACCGCAAAGCCCCTTGAGGAAGATCAGGAAACTTAAAAGTTTTTCCGCGATCCAATCCATAGGGCCGCCCCACGAGAGATTCATGATCTCCGGCGCTTTCTTATCGAATTCAGCCAGATAAGAAATTATTTTAGGACCGTTATACGATTTGAAATTAAAAGTTTTTTCCGCTTCAGGAGAGAGCAGGACGTTAGTATAGGAACCGCCGAGCGCGGCGAGATAGTATTCTTTACGGCCGTCAGCTTTGGGAGACAGTTTACGTTTGCGGATAAGCTTGTCGAAAGGTTTTTCCGCCAGGATAAGTGAGGTTAGATATTTATTGCTTCCACCGCACCAGTGGATTTTCGCATTAACCGGGGCAAAAAAATCATCATCGTCGTCATTAGTTTTTACTGCTTCCGGAGAACCGTTTTCGGGGCAGTAGTCAATCGTGTCCGTTTCATTGTTCACATAGGAGTCTTCAGTCAGGATGCTGAAAGGAAGAAGCGTGCCGCCCATGACTGAAAGCGATGGGAAACGCAGTTCGGACTTCCCGTTATTTTTTATTGAAACGGAATAGTTGAGGGCATAATCACTAACGAGCCGCCATTTCTGGGTAAGCGTAAACTGTCCGCCTGAAGCGTTTGTTATTTTGCGAACCAGTTTATAGCTTTTTGCTGTATTGTCGGTGCTGTTGTCAAGTATTTCGTCAACATGCCATTCGGTTTCGCCGAAAACCGCCAGGGCGCCGGGCGGTAGATTGCTGTCCAGTTCAATAGGCGTTTTATGATCTTCATGGAAATATTTGAGGAGGACGAGCTTTTCCAGTATTCCTTTATTCGGATTGAAAACCAGAGACAAAGACGAACCCTTGACTTTTTGAGCAGGCAGTATGGAAACTTTTTTAGGGGTAATTGTCGCCGGGACGGATTTTTTCTCTGTTGCGGGTTTGACCGCTGCGGTTTTTTTCACCGTTTCCGGTTTTACGGCGGTTGGCTGCTGAGTTTCGGCCGGAGCCGCGGCAGGTTGAGGTATCCAGCCCATATATTTGCATATAGGACTCCAGGCGACAACCAGGAGCCCGCACAGGCAAAAGGCGATGATTGTTTCTTTATCAAATTTCACTATTTTTTAACCTCTGATTTTACTTAATTTCGAGACGCCGGCCGCTTTCTTCGGCGGTACCGGATCATAGCCGCCCCGGCAAAAAGGATGACAGCGTATTATGCGCAGGAAACTCAGGTATACTCCTTTCAGCAGACCGTGCTCGGTCAAGGCATCCTGCACGTAAGCGGAACAGGTCGGCTCAAAGCGGCAACAAGGCGGAAACCAGGGAGAAACACATACCCGATACAATTTAACCGCAGCGATGAACGCGTGTTTCGGGTTCAGACAGTTGAGGACTGTTTTAACAATCCCGCTTCCCGGAGAAGTTTTTCCAACTGCTGCTCGACTTCCGGCTGCTTCAGTGCGGCAATCCTCTGTCGAGGTATCATAATCAGATATCCTGGTAATATTTGTGCTTTCAACAACCGGAACGATTCCCACAGGAGCCTTCTCGCCCGGTTCCTTTTCACGGCTGACTTGTTGTATTTCTTCCCGCATATCACTCCGCAGCGCAATCTGCCGTCAGGGGACGGGGCCGCTACCAACAATAAACAACCTGCAACATATTTAACGCCGTTATCCCTGACATAATCGAAATCTGATTTTAAAAGTAATTTATCAGTTGATGTTAGGCTTTTTTTCAAAATCGCATGTAACCAAATTCATCTGATCACTGCCGGGGTAAATATGGCAGAATTATTGTTAAACGACTCTCGTTTACTGATTACGCGCTAAGTACAGCACGCCCCTTTTGGCGACGACGCCTGATAAGATTACGACCGTTACTGCTTGCCATTCTGGCCCTGAAGCCGATCTTGCGTTTCCTCTTTCTGTTTGAAGGCTGAAAAGTCCTTTTCATTTCGTAATAAATCCTTTTTTACATTTAATTTTTTGATATATAAGTGCGGGGGGGTGCAAACCACATTACCCACTGCAGACAAAATTATAAAGACAACACATAAACCGAGAAACTACATGCTTTTAATGTTTTTTCAAGTCACAAGCAATAAAAAAGTGCTTTTTTGGCGGTTTTGAAGCGGGAAAAAGAAAGGAAGAACAACCTGTCTTTAAATCTTAAGCAGACTGTTCTTCCTTGGGAAATTATCAGAAACAGACAAAAAATTACAAATCTTTGTCCTCGTCCGGCGGCCCATCGGATTTTTTTGAATTATTGCGATCGTTTCCTTTGTCGGGCCGTCTTTCGTGTCTGTCTTCGGGGGGTCTGGTGAATTTGTCCTTTAATTTTTCATATTGTTTATCATTAAGGAATTTTCTTGAGGGTTCAATGGCGGTCAATATCCGTATCTGTATTTTACTTTATTATGTAGTGGACAGATGCGGCATGCCGGTTACATATTTTAGGAGAGGGAACGACTAAATTTCAGAAAATAAAAAATCTGATAAAAAATCTGATGAAAATTTCGGTTTCCAGACTTGACAAATCGTGTTTCGCGGATTCTTTTTATAGAAATTGAATAAAACGGGTCTTTACAATGACTTTTAATACAAACAGCAAATTTTGGTGGTGGCGTTACAGACGAGTTCGTCCGTAGCGTGTTTTGTGCTGTTTGGTTAATAAATGATTGAATATCGCGGATCGAACTTGAAAAAGTTCGATCCGCGTTTTTTATTGGTAATGAGATAAATACGACTGAAAATAGTAAAGGAGATGAGGAAAAATGCAGAAACCTGATTTTAAAGAATTTGAAAAATTGACCCGGCAGGGTTATCTGGTCCCGGTTTATAAGGAATACCTGATGGATATGGACAGCCCGGTTTCGGTGCTCAGCCGTTTTGCCGGTGATGAAGACGTTTTCCTGTTGGAAAGCGTTGAGGGCGGCGAGCGCCGCGGACGTTATTCTTTTCTGGGGATAGAACCTTATGCGCGCTTTACCGTTGAGAACGGCGTGCCTTATTTTACGGAAAACGGTAAGCGCAACGAGTTGGAAATACCCGCCGCCGGTCCTTTGACGGCGCTTCGGCAGATAGTCTCCAAGCATAAAGTTTTTGAATTTCCGGAACTGCCGAGATTTGTGGGCGGCGCGATCGGTTATGTCGGTTATAATACCGTGCGTGAATTTGAACGGCTGCCCAGGGATATCGACGAACTTCCGGATTGTACGGCCTGCCTGATGCTGACCGACTGCCTGATTATTTTCGATAATGTCCTGAATACCGTGAAGATAGTCTGCTGCGCCAGACAGAAAGACAGTGAAAGCATTGAGGAGCTTTACCGGCATGCCTGCGAATCGATAGAGCGTATTGAAAAACGCATAAAAGAACACGCGCCGCGCTGTGAAAACTCCAAAGTCGATTTTGACGAGAACAGTATATGTTCCAATATGTCGAAAGAGGATTACATGGAAATGGTCAGAAAGACCAAAGACTATATTGTCAAGGGCGATGTTATCCAGACCGTGGTATCCCAGCGTTTCAGTATGGACCTGACGCTCGAACCATTGCAGTTGTACCGGGCTCTGCGCCTTATAAATCCGTCTCCATATAACTTTTTTATCAAATTCGGCGAAAAACTTTTACTCGGTTCTTCCCCCGAAATCATGGTGCGCAAGGAAGCGTCGAAAATCATTCTGCGCCCGATTGCCGGAACCCGGCCGCGCGGTAAAAATGAACAGGAAGACCGGGCCCTGGCGGATGATCTTTTAGCCGATATCAAGGAACGGGCCGAACACCTTATGCTGGTGGATCTCGGACGCAACGATCTCGGACGGGTCGCTGCCACTTCCAGTGTCCAGGTGAAGCAGTTCATGATCATCGAACGTTATTCGCATGTGATGCATCTGGTTTCGGAAGTCGAGGCGCAGATTCGTCCCGAACTTGACTGCTTTGACCTGATAAAAGCCGCTTTCCCGGCCGGTACCTTAAGCGGCGCCCCCAAAATCCGGGCAATGGAGATCATTGACGAACTCGAACCGGAAGCGCGCGACGCTTACGGCGGCGCGGTGGGGTATTTTTCGTATAACGGCGATATGGATATGGCGATTACGATCAGGACTTATGAAATCGACGGCAAAAGGGTTTCAGTACAGGCCGGAGCCGGAATAGTATTTGATTCCGATCCAGAAACCGAATACGAGGAAACCCGGCATAAAGCCAAGGCGCTGTTCCGGGCTTTCAAACTGGCAGCCGACGGACTGGAACTGTAATAATTGAAAATTGAAAATGAAATACTGGTAACTGATAACTGATAACTGATAACTGATAATGGAGTGTTTAATATGATATTGATGATAGATAATTATGATTCGTTCACCTATAATTTAGTGCAGTATATTTCGGCCCTGGGTTGTGAGGTAGTGGTGAAGCGCAATGACGAACTGACTGTACAGGAAGCTTTGGACATGAAACCGGATGCGATAGTTATTTCGCCCGGTCCGGGCCGTCCTGAAAACGCCGGGATTTCGATGGAACTGATCAAGGCTGCCGCCGGGAAAATCCCGCTGCTGGGGGTTTGTCTCGGACATCAGTCGATAGGACAGGTTTTCGGCGGCAAGGTGATCCAGGCGAAAAAGATAATGCACGGCAAGACTTCGCAGATCAAACATGACGGCAAAGGGCTTTTCGAGAAACTCCCGGCTGACGTCAAAGTGGTGCGTTATCATTCGCTGGCGCTGGAGGAGAGCAGTCTTCCCGAATGTCTGGAAATTACCGCCAGGACGACTGATGACGGCGAGATCATGGGAGTGCGCCACAAGGAATTTGCCATAGAGGGCATCCAGTACCATCCGGAGTCGGTATTGACTTCGACCGGGAAAAGACAATTGGCTAATTTTCTGAATACAATAAAAAAATGAGGCGGTCTATGTTTAATGAGGCACTGAAGAAAGTCGTCGATAAAATTGATTTGTCAACACGGGAAATGGCTGAAGTCATGGAAACCATAATGCACGGCGAAGCAAGCGGCGTGCAAATGGCGGCCATGCTGATTGCTTTGCGGATGAAAGGCGAAAGCATCAGCGAAGTTACCGGGGCGGCGCAGGCAATGCGGCACAACGCCGTATTTATCGATGCCGGAGCCGGGACGGTCGTTGATACCTGTGGTACCGGCGGTGACGGGGCCAATACTTTCAATATTTCCACGACTGCGGCTTTTGTGACCGCGGGCGCGGGAGTAACGGTTGCGAAACACGGCAACCGGAGCAGTTCGAGCATGTGCGGTTCGGCCGATGTTTTAGCGGCGTTGGGGTTCAATCTGGACGTTGACCCCGTGGTAATGGAACACAGCATCCAGAATAACGGGATCGGTTTTCTATTTGCTCCCAGAATGCATCCGGCGATGAAACACGTTATGCCGGTCAGGCGCGAATTGAAACTGCGGACGCTGTTCAATATCCTTGGACCCCTGACAAACCCGGCGGGCGCGACCGGGCAGGTTATCGGGGTTTTCGGCCCGGCCCTGACCGAACTTTTCGCGGAAGTCCTGAAAAATCTCGGCGCCCGCAGGGCGTTCATAGTTTACGGGCAGGATGGGCTGGATGAAATCACCTGTACTCAGACGACCAGGGTTACGGAATTGCGGGACGGGGTGATAAAAACCTATGAATTATATCCTGAAATGCTGGTCGGGCAAAGCTACGATGCCGAAGACCTCGCCGGCGGCGACGCGGAAACCAATGCGGCGATCACCCGGAATATTCTTGCCGGGGAACGGCATGACGGCGCGCGTGCGACGGTCCTGATGAATGCCGCCGCCGCGATAGTTGCCGGGGAAAAAGCCGACTCCCTCGAAGACGGCATCAAACTGGCGGAACAATCCATTGATTCCGGCGCGGCAATGGAAAAACTGAATCTGCTGATTGAGGCGAGCAATTCATGAATATACTCGAAAAAATAATCGCGACCAACCGCGAAGCCCTGAAAAAAATTACGCTCCCGGAAAGAAGCCGTCCGGTCAGGAAAAAATGTTTCGCGACGGCCCTGAGCCGGGACGCTTTCAACGTTATCGCCGAAATAAAAAAAGCTTCTCCCTCCAAAGGACTTATCCGGGATGATTTCCGGCCGACGGAACTGGCGAAAGAACTTGAAGGGGCGGGTGCGGCGGCCTTGTCGGTTTTGACCGAACAGTTTTATTTCAAGGGTTCGCTGGAATATCTGAAAATGGTTGCCGGGGTGGTGAATATCCCGGTATTGCGCAAGGATTTTATTTTTGACGAATACCAGATCAAAGAGGCGGCGGCTTACGGCGCGGACGCGGTTCTGCTGATTGCCGCGGCTTTGCCGGAAGATGCTTTCAGGAGACTCCTTGAGGCCGCATATAAAGCTGATCTTGAGGTGCTGGCGGAAGTCCACACCATGGCGGAACTGGAATTCGTTTTGCGTACCGGGGCTGAAATTATCGGGATCAACAGCCGCGACCTGAAAACTTTTAAAACTGATTTGGATTTGACGAAAAAAATGCTCGGTTCAATACCGGACGGCAAAGTAAGAGTAGCGGAAAGCGGTATATTCAATCATGCCGACTTAGTCGAACTGCGAAAACAGGGAGCTAATGCTTTCCTGATCGGCGAAGCCCTGATGCGCGAAGCGTCGCCGGGCCGGAAACTGAAGGAGCTTTTGTGAATATAAAGTTTAAAATATGCGGCTTGACCAGGCGCGAAGACGTTGAAGCGGCGGTAAATGCCGGAGCATCTTATCTCGGCTTTATTTTTTACGCAAAATCACCGCGCAACATAAGTCCTGAGGATGTCCGTGAAATAAGTCGGGATTTGCCTGAAAGCGTGAAAAAAGTCGGGGTTTTCGTGAATTATCCGCTTGCTGAGATTCTGCGGATAGTGAAATTCTGCGGATTGGATGTGGTACAGCTTCACGGCGATGAAAGCCCGGAGTTCGCACGACAATTTCAGGGCGTGGAAGTCTGGAAGGCTTTGAGCTTGCGCAACGCGGATGATATGGATTATGCGGAAAAATATCCGGCCGATTTGATTCTGGTTGACGCCATGAGCGGAGAACAGCGCGGCGGGACGGGCCGTACCTGCGATTGGTCCCCGGCGGCGGAATTGAGTTCGAAACGCCCGGTTATTCTGGCGGGCGGAATTTCCCCGGACAATATTATTGAGGCCGTTGAAAAGGTAAAGCCGGTGATAGTAGACGTAAACAGCGGCGTGGAAACCGCGCCCGGAATAAAAGATAAAGACAAAATATCAGCTATTGGGAAAAAGATTATGAAAAAGAAAGGATTTTTCGGAATTTACGGCGGGCAGTATGTCGCCGAAACCCTGATCCCCGCTTTGCATGCGGTGGAAAAAGCGTTTCAGGAATTCATGCGGGACCCGGTCTGCCAGGCGGAAATGAACGAATATTTACAGGATTATGTCGGACGTCCGTCGGCGCTTTACCATGCGAAAAGGCTGAGCGAACATTGCGGCGGGGCGCAGATATATCTGAAACGTGAAGACTTGAACCATACCGGGGCGCACAAAGTCAACAATACGATTGGACAGGCCCTTCTCGCTAAATATATGGGCAAGAAACGCCTGATAGCCGAAACCGGAGCAGGAATGCATGGGGTAGCGACCGCGACGGTCGCGGCGCTGCTGGGGCTGGAATGCGAAGTATTTATGGGCAGCGAGGATATCCGCCGCCAAGCTCCGAATGTCCAGCGGATGAAGGCGCTCGGCGCGAAAGTTTTTGCGGTTCAGCCGGAAAATGCGACTTTGAAGGACGCCATGAATGAAGCTATCCGCAACTGGGTGAAGACTGTAGATGATACTTTTTACGTGATCGGCACGGTTGCCGGGCCGCATCCTTATCCGGAAATGGTTCGGGAGTTCCAGAAAGTCATCGGCATTGAGGCGCGCCGCCAGATACTGGAAAAAACCGGAAAACTGCCGGCGGAAGTAATCGCCTGTGTCGGCGGCGGCAGCAACGCTATGGGAATATTTGCTGGTTTCACGGCGGACAAAGTCGTAAAGCTCATCGGCGTCGAAGCCGGGGGCGAGGGTATTGATTCCGGACGGCACGCCGCCAGTATTGCCGGCGGCAGACCCGGAGTCCTGCACGGCAGCAAAATGTATCTCTTGCAGGATAAACACGGGCAGATCGACGTGACGCATTCGGTTTCAGCGGGCCTGGATTATCCGGGAGTGGGGCCGGAACATTGTTATTTCAGCGATTCGGGGAGGGCGGAATACACGGTT
>Ga0172377_10002129_pt1 | contig 20270 bp, 14 predicted proteins | sample Pumphouse3metaG_FD_119749 | JGI IMG/M metagenome (GOLD analysis project Ga0172377, IMG submission 119749) | Leachate microbial communities from a municipal landfill in Southern Ontario, Canada - Pumphouse #3 metaG | ecosystem: Engineered > Solid waste > Landfill > Unclassified | place: Canada...
CAATCGACCAGGGCTGGTTTTAATAATTCTAATAATTCACAAATTCCCCTTATACGGCCGCTTTTGGCTTGTCTCATCCAGGACCAGGGTGGAGAGAGACCAAGATACTGTTATACATATACTTATATATAATATATAGTAATATAGTAGGTATTAGTAGTTATATAGGTATATATATGTTATATATGTTCTTGCGTCCAGGATTTGTCATGTTTCTGGATTTTCCTCTTCGGCAGGGGCCGTGTATAGGGAATTTGTGAATTATTAGAACTATTAAAATGGCCCTCATTCAAACCGAGTGGGTGGAAGTGATCAACCAGCCAGCAGCCCGGAGGGCGACATAATGATAGCGAGGGTGCGGCCGAGCGCAGCGAAGCAAGCCCCTCGTAACGAAACAAGAGACAAAAAAATGGAGATTTCCTCCACCCCTCCCCGGAAACGTGGAACGCTTCCAGGGAGGGGTGGAGGCCTGTTAAATCGGTTGATCTGTTCATTTAACGAGGGGTTCCGAACCGCCCTAAGCCGGTTCTTCACACCCTCGCTATCGTTCTGCCGCCCTCACGGGCTGTAGCCACCCGGTTTGAAAGAGAGCAGTGAAGAATGGTCTCCCCCGTAAGAGGGGAACTTGTGAATTATTCGAATCATTCAATTTTAATGATTCCCCAAATTCACCAATTCCCCCTACACGGCCCCCTTTTACGAATCCCGGTCCAGAACCAGGTCCAGGATATATAAGATACTGATAGATATAGTAGATAGATATATTATATAGTAATATAGTAGGTATTAGTAGTTATATAGGTATATATATGTAATATATGGTCTTGCGTCCAGGTGCTGTCTTTACCGGCAAATGCCCTCTCCGGCGGGGCCGTAAAGAGAGAATCAGTGAATTTAGAGAAACATTAAAATGGGTCTCCCCCGTAAAAGGGGAACTTGTGAATTATTCGAACTATTAAAACTGCCACACCCTGCGGCAATTCATTCCAGAAACCAAGCTATTCCCACTCTGGTTGCGGGGCTTTGAACTCCCGGCTTCGAGCTGTTCAGGATGACACAGCGTTCGTGGCTGCCTACCTCAGAACCATCACCCTGGCCGTCTGGCGGAAATCCCCACATTCTACGCGGATCAGGTAGATCCCGCTGTCCAGGGCTTGGCCTTCTCCATCTTTGGCTTGCCAGAGCAGGTCGCGGTTCATGGCGTCCACAGAGCGGATCTCCTCTTTCAGCAGCTGTCCCCGGAGGTTGTAGGTGCTCAGGGTAACGGGTCCGGAGGATTTGCCGGGCAGGCCCAGGCTAGCCTTATCCCGTGCCGGATTGGGCCAGACCCGCAGGGACTCGGTCACCGGAGGCGCGCCGTCATCCGCGGCGGTGTCCGAGGTGTGGGCGAAATAAAAATCGTAGCTGGGAATGCCGTCCCCGCCCACCACCAGGGCTTGCGTCAGCAGCCCCTCGGCGTTGAATGTGTTTTGCGCATAATAGTCAACGGTCACTTCTCCCGTGTCGGCATCCACCTCGGTATTGTAGGCGAAGGTCTCCGGATCGTACCACACGCCCTGGGCATTGGCGCTTTGCTCGGTCATCTGGGAAATGATCCAGCTGTCATTGAGATAGGGAACGCGTGTGTAGTCGAGGATGTAGCCGGGCAGGTGCTGGCTGTGTTTTTCGAACTGGTAGCCGGGGGGTAACTGCTCGCCGGAATAGGTATACTGCCGGCGGCGATTATTCACCCAGTTGAGCGAGTCGGCCGAGCTGAGGGTGATCTCCTCCACCCGGCGCCCCAGGCTGTCGAGGGTGAACACGCTGTCCAGCCACTGATCGGGCTGGGTGTCATGCACTTTTTTGATCTGGGTGCGGATCAGCTTCATATCGGAGTTGTAGCTGTGCCAGGCATGGTAGTGGTAGGAGTTATAGCCGTACCAGTCATCCTCGTGGCAGTAGCCCTGGTAGTCCATTTTGCGAGTGCGGGTGGGGGGAATGTTCGGTTCCAGGGTCAGGGGGCTGGTGATGAGATAGTGGTCCGGATACAGGATCAGTTCGCCATTGAAACCCAGGTTTTCATAATAGTCGCTGGGGGGAAAGTCGTACATCCAGCCCTGGTGGTGGCGAACGATCTGTATTACCAGCAGAGGTATGTCCGGAGCTTGAGTGTAGGTGTAATAATCCTTCGACCACCAGTCCGGCCCGCCGGAATCGCCGCCCGAAGCGTGGCGGTCAATGCCGCTCAGATAATGCGTTTGGGGAAATTCCTGCCCCGCCAGCAGCGCCGGGAACAGCGCCAAAGCCAGCAGGACGCCCAGGCTTGCATTCCTTTTCACTCTTCCTCCCCGCCGGATATCCCGCTTTCGCGGTGGTGGCTGACCGGGCCCGCATGATTTCCGGCTCGTTGGTATGTTCGGTCAACAATGCAGTTTATGCAAGAAACAATCCGAAGCTTGCTTTTTTTAACTACGGAAAGGCCTTTATGACAGTGTCCCCATCCTTGATCGGTTCCACTGCCCCTCCGGCCTGCCTCCCGGGAGATGCCCGCCTCTGGTGCGGGGATCAGGCGGGAGGCTTCCAAGCAGCCAGATCGAAAGCCCTATGCGGGAATCCTTGCCAAAGCAAAGGCCTGCCAGAGCGGCAGGCCTTGCGAAGACCGGGCTGAAACCCGGAGGGGTTGAGTTTATTTGAAGATCAGCGGATCCGCTTTTCCGGCCAGCTGGACCTCGAGGACGGGACGCTGGTTGGTGCTGACGTATTCCCGGGAGCGGAAATAGCTGATGGGGATGTTGTAATCGTTCCAGGGAACGAGGTCGGTGACTTTCCAGCCATGATTGGCATTGGTGCCATTTACGAAGGCCTGGACGTCGGAGGTGACGTCCCAATCCATCCAGTTGAAGGTGCTGGCGGGCACGGTACCGGTGGCAGAAGCAACGGCGGCGTAGGCGGGTTGGTTGTTCCAGGTAACGGTTGCCTCGTTCCAGGGTTGGAGTGCCCGGAACAGCGACAGCGTCCTGCCGGCGGGATCGTTGTCTTTAAATTCGTAGTAATACAGCTTCAGGGTGGCCGAAGCGACGGTGGAGGAGCTGGGTACCGAAGAGAGGTCGAACCAGACCAGGGCGTCGATCTGCCAGGATCCGGCCGGAGGCGGATACAGCGGATTTCCAACCGCGTTCCTTACGGTTAGGCGTTCTCCGCTGCCGTCGTTGGCGTTCGGCATGGTCACATGGATGCTGGCATCCATGGCGGTTGGATATTCTTCCTCACTGAGGATCACATAGGCGGCAGAGGCGGTAAGGCTGGGATTGTACAGCGGGTCGTGGCTGGTATCGGTATCAAAGGCTTTGGCTTTGACGGTGGCGGACTCGGTGAGGGTGAAGGGGATGCTATACAGGAGTGAGGAGGTGGTGGGGGTGGAGCCGTCGGTGGTGTAGCGGATGTCCACATTGGATGAGGCGCAGCTGATGCTGACGGCCACAGATGTCATGTAATCGCCGGCAGCGGGGCTGATCACCGGGGTCGCCACCGCCGGGATCGATATCGTGTAGGTTGCCGTGGCTATGTTGCTGGGCAGCCAGTTACTCTTGAACGCCCTGGCTTTGAGAGTGGTGCCGGAATTGATGTTCACTGGCCCGGTGTAGAGGGTTGAGGCGGTGGTGGGATCGTTGCCGTCGGTGGTGTAGCGGATGGAGGCGCCAGCGGTGGAGCAGGAGATGGTGACGTCCTGGTAGCCAGTGTAATCTCCTCCCCCCGGGCTGAAAGAAGGCTGGGCGACCTGGTCGGTGGAGGCCTGGGCGAGGGTAATGCTGTAATCGAAGACAGTGGCGCTCCACTCCAATTCGAAGCTCAGCACTTCAAATTCCACCCCGGCGTCGGCCTTGAAGCCACCCATCAGGGTCCACCAGGGGATGTCCAGTAAATCGGCGTCAAGAGCCAGGTATCCGGCGGCAAACACGAAGGGGCCTGCCACGCTGTACATGTTCAATTCCAGTTGCGGCCCCGCGGCGACGGAGGCGTTCAGGCCCACGGAGAGCGAAGGCGGTTCGTAGTCGAAACTGAGGTCGTAGTCGCTGTAGGTGGACCATCTGGGGGAGTTGCTCTTGTTGTATTTGACCCCGGCGGAAAAATCAGCGTTGGCGGTTACGGAAGTGGTGATTGAAGCGCCGCCACCGGCTTCGAGTTCGAGGACAATTGCCACGGAAGGGGTCATCCAGACCGGCACCGGGCCGGCCATGAAGGAGATCATCGCGAAGGTTTGCTCGTAGAGCTCTATCTTCTTGTCCACGCTGAAGCCGCCGGTTATCTCCAATTCTATGGTTGCGTCCACTTCTCCGTGTCCGCCGGCTTTCAGCTTGTGCAGCCCATTCCAGAAGCTTACGCTCGCACTGAAGTCACAGCCAAGGGTGAAGGTAAGATCACCCGAAACCGTCAGTTCAACCCCGTCATCCAATGGTATAGTGACGTTCAGGTTGAACGGGAAGCTGAAGTCCTTGGCGCCGGGAACGAAAGTGATGCCATCCACCAGGGCTTTGGACGACACCACATCGGAGACCTTCAAAGGTTCGCTGAAGTTCAGCTGCAACTGGTCAAAGGCTTCCTCCAGCTTGGCGCTTACCGTTTCGATGAAGATCAGGTTGCCCTGGGGATAGGCACTTACAACCTTGCGCATCAGGCCGGAGGGGATCTGGGGGCAGGGCGCCATCACCAGGATGTTCCCGGGGGTGTAGTAGGCCACAGGAGCGGTGTTGAGTAGCACCAGGTTCATTTCGTCGAGATGGGCGAAAAAGGGTAGATCAGCGGCCGTAAGCACTTGGGTGAGGGGTGATGGGATCGCGGGGATGTTGTCGTCGGCGATCACCTTGGCGCGGTAGTTGGTGCCGGAGGGGATGCCGTCCTGGCTGTAGTCCCAAACTATCTGGCGGGGAGCGCCCTGTTCGGTGGCTTCCACGATCCCGATATCCCCGCTCAGGGAACCGGGGCCGGGAAGGATGCCGTAGGTGAGGCCGCCGTCGTCCGATATCTCCACCGAGACATCACACAGCAATTCGTCGGGATGGGCGAGATAGTAGTCGATCACCACCAAGTTTTCCTGCTGGGAGGCGGTCACAGCGGTCACTTCCGGAGCGCCCGCGAAGAGGCACAGGGCGGCGAAGAGCGTGGCGAGGGTTAGGATTGTCTTTTTCATGGCTTCCTCCCTATTTCAGCAACACCAGTTTGTTGCTGCTTACGCGGCTGGGTGAAACAAGGCGGAGCAGATAGATGCCGCTGGAGCAGCTACGCCCGCGGCTGTCCCGGCCGTCCCAGACCAGTTTGTGGAATCCGGGGCTGAAGCTCTCGGACCTAACCAGCTGCCCGGCCAGGTTGTAGATGCCCAGCACCGCGGTCTCGTCCGCTTTGACCTCGATCTCGAGGTTGGCGCTGGTTCTGAAGGGATTGGGCCAGGGATCACGCATCAGGGTGATTTCCGGCAGGGGCGGAGTTGAGGCGGGCTCCACCGTCACGCTGGCGGGGCCGTGGAAATTGCTGCCGCAATAGTCGGCGCTCTCCAGCCAGTAAAAATAGGTGCTGCCGAGGGTCACCTCCTGATCCGTGTGGCTGTAGCTGTGCGGCTGGGAGGTGTTGGTGGCCGGGATGCAGACAGGGGTGAGCAGCTGGGCTCCGGCCAGTTCCGCCGTTGGGGCCCGGTAGACGCGGTAGCCCACCAGGCCGGTCTCCGTCTGGCTGGTCCAGGTCACGGAAACGTAGTTTTGGGCTGTAATCGCGGCGGTGAAAGATGAAAGCTCAACCGGCAGGGTCGGCACGATGATGGTGAAGATGTTGGACTCCCCGAAGCCGACGAGTCCGTGCAAGCTTCCCAGTAAAGCGAGAAGCAGAATGAGGATAGGAAGTTTTTTCATGCTTGACTCCTTCTATGGGGATTTTAAGGGGGGAGGCCGGAGCTGTTGAGGAATATCAACAGACAACCGGAAATTTATATTGAAGGCCGAGGGGTTTTGGGAACAATCCATGGCGTTAACCTCCTTTGCCACAGGATTTATCCGGTCTTTCAGCCACAGCTGGCAGTTTTTGCGGAAGGCTGGGTCAATCGTCGCCGTTGCTTCTCTAGCAAACAGCCGGCCTTCAAGCACAAACCGCTTTATACCTGTAAGTTGCGAGTTGTGTAAGCAACCGGAGTATCACAACTGATATTGTAAAAACGTGATTATTTGTCAAGGGGAAAATCAGGCCAGGTCAAGGGAGGGCAGGCTGCGAGTTTTTTTATTGACACAATCGGCTTTTACGGGGGAGGGTCTTGTTGCAAGAGACACCAAAGGATGGATGCAATGCCTTCAACAAAGATCGGCGGCTCCCGGATCGAACTGCTGGCCCGCTGGCTGCTTGTTCTGCTCAGCGTTTGGGCAGGCGTGAACTACTTTCTGCAGGGAAACATGGTGCGGGTGCTTTCCGCGGTTTTGACCGTGGTGCTGTTCCTGCTGTTCCCGCTCTTGGGGAAGCTATTTAAAATATCCTTGCCCCTGCCTTTCAAGGTGATCTGGCTGCTGTTCATCGGAGCCTCGATGTATCTGGGCGAGCTGCACAATTTCTTTTACCGTTTCGCCTGGTGGGACGAGTTGATCCACTCCGGCTCGGCCATGCTGCTCACCTACGCGGGTTTGCTGTTGCTTTACGTCCTTAGCCGGGATCAAAGGATCCATCTGAAGTTGGGGCCACTACTTACAGCTTTGGCCATGATCTGGTTCACCCTGTCGTTTGGAGCGGTCTGGGAGCTGTTCGAATTCGGAGTGGATCAGGTAATGGGCCTTAATCTGCTAAAGGGCCGCGCCGGCACCGATATGAGCGGGGTGTACGATTTCCAGAGGGCTCTGCTGAACACCATGGGTGATCTGGGCATGGACCTGGCCGGGGCGCTGATCGTGGCTGTGGCAGCGTTTTTCCACTTCCGGGGCGGGGGCAGATCCTGCTTTGGCAGACCGCTGGAGCTGTTCATCAAAAACAACCCCAGCCGCTTCCGGCAGGACGCCGGACCGGAGGACTGACCCCGTTCGCGGGAGTCCTGATTACAGGTCTTCTCCTGCAGCCGCTATTTGATCAGGGCCATCCTGTGCTGCCGGAGCTGGCCCGCGCACTGGATCCGCAGTTCATAAACGCCGGAGGGGAGTATCGCTCCGTTGATATCTATGCCATTCCAGAGCAGGCTGTGGTCTCCGGAGGTCTGGAATTCATCGAACAGGTTTGAGACCAACTGCCCGCGGGCATTGTAAACAGAGATCCGTGCCCTGCCGGGTTCCGCAAGCGTGTAACTGATCCGGGTGGAGGGATTGAAGGGGTTGGGGTGGTTGGCCAACCGGGAGATGGCAGGCTGAATGTTGTCCTGGACTGCCACGGCGCCGATGGTGAAAGTCTGTTCGGGGGCGAAGCCTGATCCCGCGAACGAGTTGTCGATGGCCTGCACGCTCCAGTAATAGGTGCCGTCGGCAAGTTCCCAGACGAAATAATCCTGGCGCTGCCAGGCATTGCCGGGCCGGGCCACTTTGCGCCAGCCGGTGGCGGTGTCCGCCAGAGGGCTGATGATATCGCAAGCTCCGGGGGAGGTTCCCACCCTCACATTGTAAGAGAGGCCGGCTGAGGGCGTTTCGGAATCGGTGGCCGGATCCCAGGACAGCGTGACGCTATTGCCTGCCACCACGCTGGCCAGTCCAGACGGGGCCTGGGGTGCGGTGTTGGCGGCAGGATTGATGTTCTGATAGAGTTTGTTCCAATAATTTCCGGACGAATAGTGCCCACTAACGCTCATGTCCAGCTTGCCGTCATTGTCATAATCCCCCAGGGAAACGGCCGCGTATTTGAGGTAGGTGAGGGTCTGAGCGTCTTCGTAGAGGCTGTTTTGGGGGTTGAAGAGGTAGAGTTTTTCCACAACGGTGGTGGTGGTGATCAGGCCATTCACGATCAGGTCCGGATAGCCGTCGTTGTTGATGTCGCCCCAGGCCACGTCACCCTGCCTTTCACCGGTCACGTTGGGTTGGGGGACGTCGGTGAAGACGTCATTTCCGTCGTTGCGAAAGAGTTTGAACACGCTGGGCTCGGAATTGCTGGAGGAACCGCTGAGCAGGATGTCCAGATCGCCGTCGCAATCGAAATCGTACCAGGAAATGCGGCTGTAGCGCAAGCCGGGAAGGGTAACCGGGATTTCGGAGAAAGTTCCCTCGCTATTCCCGGCCAGGATCATGGATATGTAGTTGCTTGTTCCCGCGCTGCCGGTGAGGGCGATATCCAGCCAACCGTCGTTGTTGTAGTCGCCAAAATCGGCATTTCCATATCTGATCCCCGGGGCGCCCACATCCACCTGGTTGAAGTTGAAATCCCCGTCATTGCGGAAAATGTGAATGTAGCCAGATGTAGTGTCGTCAACCGTTCCGCCGGTGAGCAGGATGTCCAGATCGCCGTCGCAATCGTAATCCCCGAAGCGGACTGAGCTGGAAACCCGGTCTGGAATACCGGCGTCCGAGAGAACAAAGCTTCCCGCTTCATTGATGTAGATACCGGTAAAATCTTCGCCCGTGGAGGATTGGCCGCAGACGAAGGCGTCCAGATCGTTGTCGCCGTCCAGATCGGCAAAGCCGACGCTGCCGTTGCCGGTGCCGGTCATACCCAGATCCAGGAGGGTGAAGACGGAGCTGCCGTCGTTGCGGTAAAATTTGTGGTAACCCTGGCCGCTGGTGGGGCCGTATCCCGCCATCAGCAGATCGAGGTCTCCATCGTTGTCGTAGTCGCCCCAGTCGCTTTCGCTGTACCAGAGGCCAAAAAGATCGTCCACGTCCACCACCAGGTAGTCGGTCTGGGCGAGCGCCGGCAGGGCCCAGAGCATGATCAACAAGAAAATCGTTATTTTCCCCACTGCTCCCAAACGCGCTGAATTGGTAGGTTCCAAGGTTTTCATGGTTACTCCCGAAAGTTTTTTCGATTATACCATTCCGCGGGATTTGTCAATAAAAAAATTGCCGGGCTGCCAGGCTGGTGATGTTCAGGCCCAAGGCGGTGGCAGCGAGTTTACCAACAAGGGGTTTGACAAAAAAGCGGCCGGGAAAAAACTTGAGCAAATTACTGGCTGACGGCCAAGCCCGGCAGAGGCAGCGCCTGTCACCCAAGGGGAACCCATGCAGACGATTATGATAGACGGAAACAGCCTGAGCCTGGAGCAGGTCGAGCAAATAGCGGTAAAGCGCACGCCCATCGCGCTTACGGACGAATGTGTGGCCAAGGTTCAAGCCTGCCGCGCCTATGTGGACGAGGTGATCGAGCGGGGCGACGTGGTTTACGGGCTCACCACCGGTTTCGGCAAATTCAGCACGGTCACCATCCCTGCGGACCATATCGCGGAACTGCAGCTGAACCTGATCCGCAGCCACGCCACCAGCATTGGCCCGGTTTACAGCACCGCCCAGGTGCGTGCCATCATGCTGCTGCGCATCAACGTTTTGGCCAAAGGGCATTCGGGCATCCGGCTGCAAACGCTGCAGACCCTGGTGGAGATGCTGAACCGCGGGGTCCATCCCCTGATCCCGATGCGCGGATCCGTGGGCGCCAGCGGCGACCTTTCGCCTCTTTCGCATCTGGCCCTGCCCCTGATCGGAGAGGGCGAGGCGGAGTATGAGAAAGAAGTTCTTGGTGGCGCGGAAGCGATGCTCAGAGCTGGATTGGAGCCGGTGCGGCTGGCTGCCAAGGAAGGCCTGGCCCTCAACAACGGAACCCAGGTGATGGCGGCCCTGGGAGTGCTCAATCTTTTGGAAGCCGAGCGCCTCTGCAAATATGCTGACGTCATTGCCGCGGGCAGTGTTGACGCCCTGCTGGGAACGGCACGGGCCTTCGATCCCCTGGTCCACAAACTGCGGCCCCATCCCGGCCAGGCAGCCAGCGCGGCCAATCTGAGCCAGCTGCTGGATCAGAGCCCGCTGAGGGAATCGCACAAGAACTGCGGCAACGTTCAGGACGCTTACAGCCTGCGCTGCAGCCCCCAGGTCCACGGTGCCACGCGTGACGCTTTGGCCTATGTGCGCGGCGTGCTGGAGATCGAGATCAATTCCGCCACGGACAACCCCCTGATCTTTCCGGCGGAGGAGAAGGTGATCTCCGGAGGCAATTTTCACGGCCAACCCCTGGCCCTGGCGCTGGATACCCTGGCGATCGCGGTGGCGGAGCTGGCTTCAATTTCGGAGCGGCGCATGGAGCAGATGCTCAACCCGGCCCTGAACCGGGGGCTGAATCCCTTTCTGGCCAAGCGCCCCGGCATCGATTCCGGCTTCATGATCGTGCAGCTCACCGCCGCCTCGCTGGTTTCCGAAAACAAGGTTTTGGCGCATCCGGCCTGCGTTGACAGCATCCCCACCTCCGCCAATCAGGAGGATCATGTGTCCATGGGTTCGGTTTCCGCGAACAAGCTGATCCAGGTGGTGGAAAACGTGCGCAACGTGCTGGCCATCGAGCTGATGATCGCCTGCCAGGCCCTCGATCTGAGGGGCATTCCCTCCTCGCCGGGCCTGGAAAGGGTGAAAGCCCTTTTCCGCCAAAGCGTTCCCGCCCTTCAAGAAGACCGGACCGCCTATCCCAATGTTCGCGCCGCGATCAGCCTGCTCGCCTCCGGAGCCATTCTGGAGGAGGTGACCGCTGCGGGCATAGATTTGTATTGACAGATTTGCGCTTCCGCGGCCGGCTGCCATCATGAGAAAAATTGTCCCGCTCCTGCTGCTGGGCCTGGCTTTGGCCTCCTGCATGCAGGTGAACACGATGTACAACGCGCGCAAGTATTTCAACGCCGCCCAGGCCAGGCCTCTGAACGCCAATGGCCGGCCGAACAACCAGGCCGTGGAGGAATACACCAAGGCGATCAAGAAATGCGGCATCATCCTCAGCAACGAAAAGCGGGACAGCCGGACCGACGACGCCCTCTTCCTGATGGCCAGGGCACTCTACTACAAGGGAAACAGCGCTTTCCAGGCCCGGGACCAGTTTGAGTCCCTGATCGAGGGATTTCCCGACAGCCCCTTCGTGGGCGAGGCGCATATCTATCTGGCCAAGGTTCTGCGGGACATCAACCGCAAAGAGGAAGCGGTGAACGTTTTGCAGGAATTCATCCTTGAGCCCCGGCACAAGAAGCTGCATCCGCGCGGCCTGCTGACCCTGGCGGAGTTCAACATCGCGGACAAGGATTATCTACAGGCCCAGTATTGGCTGAGCAGGATCATTACGGACTATCCCAAATCCGAAGAGTATCGCGAGGCCTACTACATCTATGGCCAAAACTATTATATCCAGGGGGATTACCAGGCCGCACTGGAGGAATTCCAAAAGATTGCCAAAGACCGGCGCATCGCCCAGGCGATGAAGCTGGATGCCCGCTACTATGTGGCCTTGAACCAATATCTGCTGGGTGAGTTTGAGCAAAGCAGAAAAACCCTGCAGAAACTGCTCAAGGACGAATTACGCCCCGATAAACTGGCTCAGGCGCGGGTCCTGCAGGCAAGGCTGCTGATCGCCCAGGGGGAAGCGGACAATGGGCTCGCGGAGATCGAGGAGATCAGCAAGCTCTATCCCCGCACGCTCAGCTCGGCCGAAGCGCAGTATTACGCTGGCGAATACTATTTTTACCAGGCCCGGGACCTGGATAAGGCCGGAACCGCCTACAACAAGGTCCGCTCGGAATTTGCCAATTCGGAACTGGCTGAGCCGGGCCAGCAAAAGGCCAGCGCCGTCAACCAGCTGAAAACCACCGTCAGCTTCGATCCCCAAAGCAACCTGCAGCAATATGTGGATTATCATATCGCGGCCGCAGAAAACTATTTCAATGTCTTTTCCCTGCCGGATTCCGCGCTGGTGATGTATCAGCGGGTCATCGACTCCCGCGACAGCCTGGTTACGCTGCGGGACTCTCTGGTGATGCAAGTGGAAGCCCGGCAAGGCGTTGTGGATTCGCTGGGCATTGCCCTGGCGGCTTTGCCTGAACCTGTTGCGGCAGACAGCCTGGCGCTTCCGGCAGATAGTCTGGAGATCGCAGAGACATCAAGCCCTGCCACGCTGGACAGCCTGGATGTGGTTGAGATCCTGCCGGAGCAGGAAGCTGCCTCCGACAGTCTGGATGCAGTCAAGATTTTCCCAGGCACGGAAGCGATAACTGATACCTTGGAGGTTCCGGAACTAACCGTGGCAGAAGAAGCTGTTTCCGATACGCTGGATAGCGCTGAGGTCCTGCCGGATCAGGAATCAGTACCCGACAGCCTGCAAATTCCGGAACTCACGGTGGAAGAAGAAGCTGTTTCCGATACACTTAATATCGCTGAGGTCCTGCCGGATCAGGAAACAATACCTGACAGCCTGGAAATTCAAGAAATCACAGTGGAGGAAGAAGCTGTTCCCGACACGCTGGATATCGCTGAGATCCTGCCGGATCAGGAATCAGTACCCGACAGCTTGGATACTGCAGAAATCTTCCCTGATCAGGAAGCGGTAACTGAGCCTCTGGAGATCCCGGAACTCATAGTGGAGGGCGAATCTCTGCCCGACAGCCTGGATATCCTTGAGATTTTTCCAGAGCAGGAAACCGTGGCCGACAGCCTTGGCCTGGAAGGAGTTGCCGGCGCCGCCTTCGCGGTTTCAGACAGCTTGGCGGAACTGACCGGGGAGGAGCAAGAGCCCGATATTGAGGAACTGCGCCAACGGCTACAGCGGGAGCTGACCGCGGCGGAAGCCGAGCTGGAAGGCGCGCGGGACCGCTTGGGGACTTTGGACGACCAATTGCAGCGTTACGAGCGGGAACTGATCCCCCTGGCCCTCTTTTCCCAGGCCAACATCCACAGCCGGTCCGGCCCTGACCGCTCCAGCATGGAAGCCATCTACGCGGATATGAGCGAGCGTTTTCCCCAAAACAAATACACCAACGCCCTGCAGGACCTGCTGGCCGGCGAGCCGGTGCGCCTCATCGATCCGGAGGAGGAAGCCCAGGAACTGCTTCTGGACCGCGCTTTCGGCCTGGCGGAAAGCAGCCCGGACTCCATGCTGGTGATACTGGCAGAACTGGCGGAATCGGATTACCTGCCGATCAGCCTGAGGGCCAATTACCGCCTGGGCTGGTACCATACTTTTGAAGCGCCGGATACCACCGCCGCCAAACCCTATCTGGACAAAGTTCTAGAGCTGGAGCAGAGTGGGGAATACGCCGGTGTGACCTCCCGCTTTTACGACGGCAGCAGATTCAGGCTCAACAAATTCGACGAGATGCTGGATTCCCTGGCGGTGGCGGACAGCCTGGCAGAGCTGGCGGATTCAACCGCGGCGGCCGATTCGCTGAAGCTGGAAGACGGCCAGCCGGCGGAGCTGGAACCCGAGCCGGAGATAGAAATTGGGGATGAAGCACCCCCACCGGAACTGGAAGAGGGTGAAAGCACCGACACCACGTTGGTGGAGGAGTCGCCGGAAGAGCCCGAACTTCCTGAACCGGATCCTGAAGAGCCTCTGCCAGAGCAACCTGCACCGGAGGAACCAAAGCCGGAAGCGCCTCCGCCGGGAGAAGATACACCGGACGAAGATCCCGACGGTTCCACGGACCTGAACCCGGATGGCCCCACTGAGTGACAGGCAGCTTTCAGCGCTGAGCGCGCAAAACTTTTGGCTGCGCCTGCTGATCCTGATCCTGGCCCTGTTCGCCGCCCTGGATGCCTCCTGGCGGCAGATCAGCATGCAGATGGCGCTGTTCTGGCTGTTCATGCTGCTGGACCTTTCCCTCTTTGCCAAGTTCCTGCGCGGCCTGCGCCTCACCCTGCCTTTCCTGGCAGCCTACTGGATGTTTGGTACCCTCTTTAAAACCGCTTTTCCGGATCTGCTGCTGTTCAGCCTCAAGCTTGTCTTCTTCATCGAGGCCAGCGTCTATTGCTTTGGCAATCTGCAGCTTGGCTACGTTCTGAGGGATACAGCCTGGCTGCGCAGGCACAAATGGGGCAGAGGCCTCATCCGCTTCCTTCTGGCCACGGCCCTCTACATCCGGGCTTACACCAGGCAGTTCAACCGGAACAAGATCCAGGGCCGCAGCAGCATCGGCGCGGTGCTGGACAGCCTGTTCGAAACCGGCGCCAAGGTTTTTGGCAATTCGGACGTGATCGAGAGGCAGCTGGGAAACCTGCTCCAAACGCCCCTGCCGCAAGATGACCAACCTTCCGCTGGCATCATCAGCCTGAGCCTGATGACCCTGATGGTGCTGATCAGCTCGGTATGAGGGAGCCATGGCCCGCTATCTGATGCGTTTGATGTATGACGGTGCAGCCTTTCGGGGCTGGCAGGTGCAGTGTGCCGGACGCAGCATCCAGGGCGACCTGATCTCCGCTTTCCAGCAGATCGGAGTGCGCCATCCTGGAGTTACCGGAGCGGGCCGCACCGATGCCGGAGTTCACGCTGTGGCGCATTATGCCCATTTTGATTACCGGGGCGGGATGGCCCCGCGGCAGTTGCTGCTGGCGCTGAACAACAAGCTTGGCGACGATCTGCTGATCACCGGCATCTGGCCGGTGGCGAATGATTTCCACGCCCGCTATCAGGCCATGGCGCGCAGCTACGTTTATCTGCTGGCCAGGGTAAAAACCCCGCTCAACCGCCTGCACACGGGCTTCCTGCCCCGCCGCGACATCCGGGTGGAAACGCTTTCGCGACTGGCCGAGGTGCTGCTGGGCCCTCACGATTTTTCCTCGCTCAGCCGCGACAACCCCCTGGTGCCCAATCATATCTGCGATATGCAGCGTTTGGATGTCTCCGAAGGCGGGGGCATCATCCGCTTCGATATCACCGGGGACAGATTCCTGCACAACATGGTCCGCCGCATCGTGGGCACCCTGGTGAACCTGGACCATGCCGGTTTGGGCCCAGACGCCTTGCGGAAAATAATGGCGGAGGAAAACCCCCGCCAGAAACTGGTGACCACCGCTCCGCCCCAGGGTTTGTATCTCACCGGGGTCCGCTATCCGAATTTGCGGCTTGACGAATCCGGGCCTTCTGAGGATTTGCTTTATTTCTTGAGGTGACCATGAAATATCAGATCCCCCGCGGAACCTATGACATTCTGCCGGAGCAAAGCCACAAATGGCAGAGGATAATCTCCGCCTTTCGCGAGCTTGCCGCCGCTTATGGCTATGAAGAGATCAGCACCCCCGTCTTCGAGCAGGCCGGGCTGTTCGAACGCAGCTCCGGAGAGAGTTCCGACGTCGTTAAGAAAGAAATGTACCGGTTCACGGACCAGAAAGGCCGCGAATTCGCGCTGCGTCCGGAAGGAACCGCCCCGGTGGCCCGGTCCTACCTGGAAAATCGCATGGACATCGGCGCAGCGGTCAGAAAGCTCTATTACATCGGCCCAATGTTCCGTTACGACCGGCCCCAGGCAGGACGCTACCGCCAGTTCCAGCAGTACGGGATCGAGCTGATAGGCAGCGACAACCCCTACTATGACGCGGAGGTCATCTCCCTCCTGTGGTTCTATCTCAGCGGACTGGGTCTGGCGAAACTGCGGCTGGAGATCAACAGCGTGGGCTGTCCCAACTGCGCCAGGGACTATGACGCTGCCCTGCAGGATTATTTCCGCCCCCACCTCGGCCAGCTTTGCCCGGATTGCCGGCAGCGCTTCGAGCTGAAACCGCGCCGCCTGCTTGATTGCAAAGTGAAGACCTGCAGAGAGATAGCCCAGGGAGCTCCTTCCCAGCTGGACTATCTGGATGAGCCCTGCCGCAAGCATTTTCAGGATACCCAGCACCAACTGGAACTAATGGGCATCCCTTTCACCATCAATCCCCGCATCGTGCGGGGGCTGGATTATTACACCAACACGGCCTTCGAGGTGAGCTACGAGGGCCTCGGCGCGCAGAACTCCCTCGCCGGCGGTGGGCGCTACAACGGCTTGCTGGAGCAGATCGGCGGCAAAAACATCCCCGCGATAGGTTTCGCCGGTGGTTTCGAGCGGCTGCTGCTGGCCCTGGAGGAAGAAAAAGTGCCGCTGGGCAATGCGCCGGCACCGGAGCTTTTTGTGGTCACCCTGGGCGAGGCCGCCCGGGAATATGTTCTGCCCTATCTCAATAAGCTGCGCCTGGCCGGCATCCAAGCCGAATACGATCCGGATAAAAACTCCTTCAAAGCCCAGCTAAAGGCCGCTGACGGCCGCCGGGCCCGCCACGCCCTCATCATCGGGGAAACGGAACTGGCTGCGCGCAGCGTGATCCTCAAAGACCTGGCCAGCGGCGAACAGCAAACCTATCCCCTGGAGCCCCTCTCCGTGCTGATCGAAGCCATCCGCCGCTGAGCTGCCGGCCCCCGGCTTGCCCGCGATCGGCAGATGGAGAGCCCTTAGTTCTTGTCCCCCTGCTTCTTGGCCCGGTCCAGCTTGTCCAGATACAGGGCTGTTTTGATCGACATGGCTACAAATATGCCAATGAACACCAGAATAAAGAGCAAGCCCCCCAGATCCATCAGCGTGAGGTATCCGCCCCGGAACTCAAGCACTTTGCCGTCCCAGAAAAAGAGGATTGTGTTGGTGAGTATGATGGCCAGCCGTACCTCGGTGGGGCCGAATTTCATGTAGGAAATGCGGAATTCCCCGTGCGTGTAGGCACAGACGTGAACGTAAACGTTCAGCAGCAAATAGCCGATGGCCAGCATCAGCGCGATCTCGATCCGCATCAACGGGGAAAGGCCAAAGCCCAGGCAGATTACCACGGTGGTGAAAGCGTCTGCCAGATGGTCCACAAAATAGCCGTAGCGCTCCCTCTCTATGTGCCTCACCCGGGCCAGGGTACCGTCCAGGCTGTCGGCATACCAATTCAGCACAAAGCCGAAACTGGCCAGAAACAGCCACCAGTGTGAATACCAGGTCAGCAGATAGGCTGCCCCGCTGAGCAGCGAGGAAAACAAGCCCAGCACCGTAAGGTGGTCGGGCGTAATCTTTTCCGGCAGAGCCAAAGCCAGCTTGCGGAGTATCTTTCGCTCCCAGGGTCCGGTGAAGGTGTCGATCACCCTCTCCGCTTTCTTCTCTTTCACGCTTTCTCCTCGATCTCCTTGTTGTCCTCAGAGAGCTTTAGTTTGGTTTTTTTGAGTTTGGGAAATACCAAAAACTCGTTGGCCACCAACTTGAACAGCGGGCCCAGGACCTGTCCCGCGATGTTGGCGATCAGATAATGCACGCCCAGAAAATGGGTCAGCAGCCATAAAATGCCCAGATTGACCACAAAATCGATGGATGCCGTTACCAGATTGTACTTCAGCAGCAGCAGCAGGTAATTTCTGGGAGTACGCTTTACCCTGTCCTTCCAGGTGATGAAGTAATGCCCCGTAAAGTTGTGGATGATGGCAATTTCGATGGCGATGGCGCCTGCGATCAGCAGGGGGATCTTCAGAACCCCGTGGGTCAGCCAGAGCACGGCGAGATTGACCAGAGTTCCCACCCAGGCGATCAGGTGGAAACTGAGCAGCTTCCGCCAGCCGCCATGCTTTAGTCTTCCAAGCAGGTGGGCTATCTTCATCGCGTCTCTTCATTCTCTCCGGATAACTCCCGGTTTTGTGGTGCTCCCTGACCCTTGAGCCAAGTTCTATCCATAATACCCAGGCCATATTTTTTGTAAAGGGGTTTTTCGCGGAAGCGTGAACGCGGATGCCGGCCACTGGCATTTTTTGCCTGGGCAAATCCCATTCCTGGTCTGATTCATCCGCAATCTCCCGGGTCTGCCGGTCAGATATGTTTGGCGATTTTGCTTTCCACCAGTTCCCTGATCTCGTTCATGCGAGCTTCTGATTCCGCCTCGAAGCGGGTTACCAGCACGGGTGTGGTGTTGGAAGCCCGCACCAGGCCCCAGCCGTCGCTGAAGGTGATGCGCGCGCCGTCGATGTCATTTACCTCGTAACCTTCGGCCTTGAACTCCTGGCAGACCTTGGACACAACCTCGAATTTCCGTTTGTCATCGCATTCGGTATGCAGTTCCGGGGTGTTGTACATCTTGGGTTGGTCGGCCAGATAGCTGCTGACGGGGGCAGCGGTTTTGGAGACGATCTCGATCAGGCGGCAACTCACGTAGATGGCGTCGTCGAAGCCCAGATAGCGGTCGCCCAGGAAAACATGGCCGCTCATCTCGCCGGCGAATTCCACCCCTATCTCCTTCATCTTCATCTTGATGTTGGCGTGGCCGGTTTTATACATCAGCGGTACTCCGCCGTGCTTGCGGATGTCGTCGTATAGGTTTTTGGAGCATTTCACGTCGGCGATGATGGTTTTGCCCTGGTTGTCGATCAGATAATCGCGGGCGAGGATGTTCAGGATCTGGTCGCCGAAGAGCATTTTGCCCTTCTCGTCCACCACGCCGATGCGGTCACCGTCTCCGTCCAGGCCGATGCCCAATTCGTATTCAGCCTCCACCACGGCCCGGGCCAGGTCCGCCATGTTTTTGGCCACGGTGGGGTCCGGATGGTGGTTGGGGAAGGTGCCGTCGGGTTCGCAGTACATCTCAATAAGTTCGCAGCCCAGGCGGTCCAGGATTTCCGGCAGATAGGGTCCGCCCATGCCGTTGCCGCCGTCGATCGCCACTTTCACCGGCCGCTCCAGATGGATGTTGGCGGTGATGTAGTCCATGTAGATCTCATCGATCGTATCGTCTTTGGTGTACTTGCCTTCGCCGCTGGCAAAATCTCCGCTCTGGATGATCTTCAGCACATTCTGCAGTTCCTCCGCGTAAACCGAACCCAGGCCCAGGTTGAGTTTGCAGCCGTTGTACTGGGAGGGGTTGTGGCTGGCGGTCACCATTGCGCCGGCGTCTGTTTGCAGTTTCCAGATGGCAAAGTAGAGCACCGGGGTGGCGGCCAGGCCGATGTCGATGATTTCGCAGCCGGTCTGCAGGGCTCCTTTCACAAAGGCTTCCATCAGTTTGGGTGTGGTGATCCGGGCATCGCCGCCCAGGGCGATCGAGCTCAGCCCTTTCTGGCGCAGGTAGGTGCCGAAGCCCTTGCCGATCAGATAGTAGGATTCTTCGGTCAGTTCTTCGTCCACAATGCCGCGGATGTCGTATTGGCGGAATACTTGGGGTTTGATCATGATTAACCTCTTATGTCGTTTCAATAATTTCCTGTATAATTGGCAGCATTGCCTCCAGAGCCCTGGCCCGGTGGGAAAGCGAGTTCTTTTCGAAGTCGGACATCTGGGCGTAGCTGCGGTTTCCGGGAGCGGGAATGAAGATCGAATCGTAGCCAAAGCCGTTTTCCCCGCGTTCTTCTGTGGAGATTGCGCCCGGCATCACGCCTTCCTTAAAGGCGACCACTCCGTCCGGGGCGGCCAAGACCGCGCAGGTTCGAAACTCCGCCCGGCGGTCTGCAACGCCTTTCAGCAGCAGCAGGGCCTTGTCCCGGTTGTCTTTATAGCTGCAGTGTTCGCCGGCGAAACGGGCCGCGAAGATACCCGGCTGGCCATCCAAAGCGTCGATGAACAAACCCGTGTCATCAGCCAGGCAGAGCATTCCGGTGTGTTTTGCCGCCTCCAGGGCTTTCTTGGCGGCATTGGCGCGCAGGGTGGGCTGGTCTTCCAGGGTGGGTGGTAGCTCCGGAAAATCCAGCAGGGAATGCAGTTCCACCTCCAGACCCGCCAGCAGTTCCCGGATCTCGGTGATCTTGTCCGGATTGCGGGAAGCGATCAGCAGCCTGAGCATATCCGCTTAGAGTCTAAACCATTTCTTGATGCGCTGCAGCACGTTCTTGTCCATGAACTTATCCGCGGTGGCGCTGATCTTTTGCATCAGTTCCAGCACATCGCCGTCGCCGCTCCAGTTGTCTTCCAAAACTTTGGGGTCGGTTTCGTTGAGCAGCATGTTCAGCCCCATCACCACCAACACCAGGTCGTCCACGGAGCCGAGGATGGGAATGAAATCGGGGATGATGTCCAAGGGCAGCATCACGTAGGCTATCACCCCGCCCAGCATGAGTTTGCGTTTGGTGGGCACCCGTTTGTCCAGGACCACGCGGGTTAGCAGCACAAAGAAATCCGGCAGGGCAAACAGGTATTCGGCCACCTTGTTGCCGGTTTTGCCGGTCTTTTCCTGGGTCCAGTCCTTGGCTTTCCGGCGCAGTTTCTCGTAAAACTGGAGCTTGGCCTTGTCCATGTCCACGATCCGTTCGTTCAGCTCTTCCCGCTCGGAATCGGAAACATCCTGTCCTGCAAAGATCTCGTCGTTCATAATCACCTCTTTATCCATTATTTCCACCCACTCCAAAATGGTCAATGACTTTTTTGG
>Ga0172377_10002130_pt1 | contig 20266 bp, 35 predicted proteins | sample Pumphouse3metaG_FD_119749 | JGI IMG/M metagenome (GOLD analysis project Ga0172377, IMG submission 119749) | Leachate microbial communities from a municipal landfill in Southern Ontario, Canada - Pumphouse #3 metaG | ecosystem: Engineered > Solid waste > Landfill > Unclassified | place: Canada...
TATAAATTTAACGAAGCGTAAGGATAGATGGAAAAGGGTGACGGAAGAGTTTAGGCGGGAAGGTATCTTTATAGAAAGGATACCGGCTATTGACGGTGATAAAATAAAGAATAATTTAAATGGACTGTTACGGGATATAGATGTTGAGGGTGATGGCCGGTTAACTAAATGGGAGTATGGATGTTTATTGAGTCACCGGCGATGTTGGCTACGGGCAATAGATTTAGGTGTAGAGTCGTTCTGGGTATTTGAAGATGATGTTGAGCTTGCACAAGGTTATAAAGACAAGGTAAACAACGTATTACTGGATTTACCGGAGCCGTGGGAGATAGTATCAACGGGGTACGAGATGTGGGTTGAAGATGATGAGTATGTGACAGGTAACATATATAGGAGTATGTTTGGTTTGGAAGCGCACGGGTACGGCATGAAAACACAGGTTGCAAAGGAGTTGTTACATGAGATGGATGGTCGGCATGGTCAGGTAGATGTTGTTATGGGTCGTCGGCATCGGTTAGGCATGAGTTATGTTATTCGGCCTATTTTATCGTGGCAATCTAAAGATTGGTCAGATATAAAGAAAGAATATAGAAAGGAGATAGAGATATGAAGAAAATAATTGTTTTATTTTTATTAGTATGTATATGGAGCGTTTTTGGTAAGGATACTTTTACTTGTATGACTAATGATGTTGGTCAGGTAGTTTTGACTGGGTATTCGGGGGATAGCAGGGTTGTTATTGTTCCTGCTGGGGTTAATGTGATAGGGCGGGATGTATTTTGCAATCGGCTGGGGATAGCGGTTATTTATCTGCCCGATTCGGTTAGTCGTATAGATGAAAGGGCTTTTTATGGGGTTTCTAATTTAAGGCAGGTACGTTTACCTGTTAATTTAGGATTTATTCATGAAACATCGTTTGATTATTGTATAAATTTAGATTTAGTTTATACGGATAATAAACGGTTAGTGATAGAATGGAATAGCGGGGAGCATAGATGGACACCGGTTCGGTTTAGTTATGTTAGGAGACCATGGATAGATTTCAAGGATAATTATTTAATTTTTGAAGGTGATTTGGAAAGGTCAACGGATGGTAAGGATTGGGAATTAGTAGAAACAGGGAATAGTTTGTATAAGGTAGTAGAAACAAATAATGTAATGTTATATCGCTGCAAGGTAAAGTATGATAAATAATTTTGTGTGGAGTTTGATGGAACGGTCGGGGTTTGATTATGCTTGGAGCATTGAGATACCTATTGACGGTCAGGTTAGTGCATATTTAATTACTAAGGATAGAGAGATAAAAGGTGTTTGTGAGGATGTTAGCGCACGGTTTACCGATTATTTGGAGGCGTGTCGGGCGTTAATGGAGAGCCCGCCAGCATGGGATTTTTTAACTTGGTTACAGGATGTAGTTGGGGAAGATGATACAGAGCCGGATGTGAAGTATACAGGCTGGTTAATTCAGGAGATGCTACATGGTGTACCGGTTAAGGCTGAGTCGTTTAGGACAATACCGAACACTGAACCGGCTAAGTTTGCATCGAGTGTGCTATGGGTTATGGAACAGACTTTCTTGTTTGAGGTATTAAAATGTACAGGGATGGCCGACAAACCGGTTATACTAAGTGGTGGATTATTTGATATATATCCTAAGTTCGCAAATGTACTGTCGGACGATGATATAACGGTGTTTAGCCGGTTTAGCCTGCATGACCAAGGGCTAAGTTTGATGGGTAATGATTAAGACGGTTACGATAAAAGCTTGCGGGCGACCGGAGATACTGCGCAAAACGTTACAAAGTATTGTGCGGGATAAAGGCAGGATAGACTGGTTATTTTATGTATCGGTAGACTGGTCACGGAATCAGGATGCCACGGTTAAAGTAATAAATGATGTTTTATCAGGTAGAGCTAATTATCATGTACTGGCAGGTAGTTGCAACATTGGTTATGCAAAGAATCACATTAAAGTATTAAAACATGTATTTGAAGAGAAACAATCGGATTGGAACTTGGATTTTGATGATGATTATATTGTGATGGAGGGATGGTCACGGTTAATGGATTATTACATGGAAACAGTGATGAAGGATAGGCCGGAGATATTTAGCGGGCATTTACAGTCGCAGTTTCCTAAGAGTAGTATAGATGCGACTTTGGAATCGGCTGGCAAAGATTTGGATTGGTTAGGCCGTAGAGTTCGGGTTTATAGTACGTTTGGGAATCATGGAACTTTGTTACGGGGTAGTGATTGGCGGGGTGAATATGGTACATGGATAACGGATAAGATTATGACTGGCAGCAGTGATTATGAGGGTTTGACTTTACAATGGATGCAGGAGCGGGGATTACTAGGTGTTCGGCCTTGTCTGGACCATATTAAGTTTCAGGTGAACGATGGCATCAATTTTACTCGGAAGATGTGTCTGGCGTATAACCGGAGCATGATATACGTAGATAAAGCGTACAATGCAGATGAATATAGCATTTTAGAATAGTATGATTAAAGTAATTTTATTTGATTTGGATGGTGTGCTGGTCGATACCAAAGGTTTACATTACGAGACGTTTAATTCGGCCTTGGAATCCGTTAAAGGCCCGGAAGGCATTATACCTCTACCTGAGCATTTAAAATCGTTTGACGGGCTACCCAGCGCCGTTAAAGTGGCTAATTTAATGGCGGCTGGCCGGTTAACTGATTCGGAATCAAAGGTTGTTTTAAAGAAGAAACGGGAATTAACGGCTATCCGGTTTAAAGAGCTCGGATTAAAAGAAGAAGATGATATTGCAGGTGTATTACGGTATTTGAAAGGGTTAGGTTATCGACTGGGATTATGCAGTAATTGTATCCGAGCTACGGTAGACACGTTTATAGCTAACTCGGCTTTTCGTGATTGGGACGTTATCATATCAAACGAAGATGTAAAGAGCCCCAAACCTAGTCCTGAGATGTATATGCTGGCCATGATACGGTTAGGTGTTGGGCCTGCTGAAACGGTTGTGGTTGAAGATTCGTATGTAGGGATAACATCGGCCCGCCGGTCGGGCTCTCATGTATGTATCGTACAAGGCCCGGCCGAGATAACAGAATCGTTATTTAATCCGTACATGGAAAGCATGTCTGCTGGCCGAGAACAAGATATAAATATATTGATTCCGATGGCCGGTGCCGGTAGCCGGTTTAAAGAAAGTGGGTATGAGCTACCTAAACCGTTGATAGACGTTGCTGGTCGGCCTATGATACAAGTTGTAGTTGATAGTCTTGATTTGGACGGCAGATACATATTTTTAGTCCAGCGGGCACATATCAGGGAGTATGGCATGTATGAAACGCTTAGGGAGCTGGTAAATAGTTTTAGGATTAAACTGGTTGACGGCTTGACAGAAGGTGCCTGTTGCACAACGTTACTGGCCGAACAATTTATCAATGGTGATAAAGAATTGATGATAGCTAACTCAGACCAGTATATCGAATGGAACAAGGAAAAGTTTTTCGAGCATGTAGATAAGAATAACCTTGATGCGTGTATTTTAACGTTCAGGGCAAATGAAACTAAATGGTCGTATGCCGCCGTGGATGATAATGGTGTAGTGACACGGGTAGCCGAGAAAGAGGTTATTAGCGAGTATGCAACGGTGGGTATTTATTGGTGGCGGTATGGCCGGGACTATGTCAGGTTTGCTAAACAGATGATACGGAAAGATATACGGGTTAAAGGCGAGTTTTATGTATGTCCGGTGTTTAACGAGGCGATTGAATCAGGGTTACGGATAGGCATATTTGATGTGGATAAAATGGCGGGGTTAGGTACACCGGAAGACCTTGAATCTTTTTTAGATAATTTTAATGATACAGAGTTAGCAGGCGTTTAATTTAGATGATACGGCTTTTGCCGGGGAGGATAGCAGGTGAGGAAAAGCGGGAAGGAAAGAAACGATAGGACAGCGGTTGGGTTAGTGGTAAGCAGGAAGAAAAGCACGGGAAGGATAGGTCAAAGTTTTTGTTGGTTTGAACTTTGACCGGCAGGGAAGGCCAAAAAAGCGGGTAATAACGCCTTCCCTGCTTTTTATAGTTTTATGTTGGAATAGGGTTATGAAGATAATAGCGCATAGGGGCAACTTGGAAGGCAGAAGCCTTCGGAAAGAGAATCTTCCGGGGTTTATTGAGCATGTACTGAAAGAGACCCCGTTTGATGTGGAGCTGGATGTCTGGTATACATTGGATAACTGGTATCTGGGTCATGATAATCCAGAGTTTAGTGTAGATTTGAAATGGTTGTTAAATAACCGGTTTTGGCTTCATGCTAAGAATGGTGAAGCTTTTGATAGGTTATTAAGAAAGAAAAAAGCGAATGTATTTTATAATGCGAATGATACGTATGCGTTGACCAGTAAAGGTTGGATTTGGAGTTATCGGGGTGATTTAGTATCTGATAAGGTTATCCATGTGTTGCCGGAGCTGGACGAGATAGTTAGCTCTGGAATATATGGTGTCTGCACTGATTATCCGTATAGATTTTTAGATAGGTTTAAGGTATGATGATATCGGGCAAGAGATTAATACATCGAATCTGGGTAGGCGATAAACCGTTACCGGATACGTTCAGGCAGTACGGTGAGAAGATAAAGAAACTGAATCCAGAATGCGAGGTTATCATGTGGTCAGAGGAACTGTTAAAAGAGCATGGTATCTGGCAGGAAGACCTGCAATTAACACGGTTTAAGTATAGTGTAATAAGTGATTATTACCGGGTAGTAATACTGAATAAATTTGGCGGGTTATATCTGGATACGGATGTTGAGCCTATTAACCCGTTTCCGGTTGAGTACTGGACTGATTACGAGGTTGTGTTAGGTATAGAAAGTATGTCGGATGGTATAACAGGCAGCGCAGTTATCTTTTCAGAGAAGGAAGCTCGGTGGACAAAAGAATTTATAGATATTGTAACTGACCGGGTTAGGGGGTATGAAGGAGGAAAAGTGTTCCCGCCGGAGTTTAGCGGGCCCAGGCTGATATATTCATTACTTAAACCCAGGTTATCTGATTCCAGATTACTTATGTTACCGCCTAATTATTTTTATCCGATTGGATACTGGGAAAAAGAAAGGTTAACCGATTTAAGTCGATTACCCGAAGAAACATTATGCGTACATCACTGGGCAGCCTCGTGGCATTAATCGAGATATGAAAAGAAAATTTGATATGTACGTTGTTACGTACGATAACGATAAGATATTGAATGATTGGTTTATACAATCGTTAAGTGAATCAATGTTTCCTAGGGATAACGTCAGGGTAACGATAATAAACAATTATTCGGATAACCTGAACATTGATTATACGTTATTGGAAGGGATAGACCACAGGGTTTTCCATAATGTTGTCAGGCCGGACTGGTCGCATGGTCATCTAGCACGGAACTGGAACCAGGCATTACTGCATGGGTTTAAAGATTTAACTAATCCAGAGAGTGAGATGGTTGTTTGCGTTCAGAATGATACAAAGCTGGTATCGAATTGGTATGCAGACTTGGTTTATCTGATGGACGGTCTGGATTTCATGACGTTAGGTGCAGGCGACCAGTTTATGGTATGGCGGCCTGAAGCAGTTAACCAGATAGGAATGTTTGACGAGCGGTTTAGCGGGATTGGGTATCAGGAAGGCGAATACTTTCTACGGGCGATACTATATCATAAAGATAAGGTTAGCATAAATGATTACGGCCATGCTCGGGTTTATAATCCGAAGGTATTGGAAGGTGAGCATAGGGTGATACAGACAGATTCAGAGCGTGGTATTGTCAGGAAGGATGGCAAGGCAGAGCATCATTTTGAGATAGCTAAGGTTGAGTTTCCGTATCTGGACAGGTTTTACGATTGGAAGTGGGGCCCCGATTTTCGGGATACAAAGTTTTATTGGGACATGGATAAGATGGCACCTTTGTTAGGTCGGGAAGCTATACATAAACAATGTTACATGTATCCGTATTACGAGAAACATATAACTAACAAAGAAAAGTTATATGCAATTGTTTAACGAGTTATTTAATCAATGTTATTGTATTAACCTTGCACGGCGACCGGATAGATGGTCTCGGGTATTGGCTGAGTTTAAGAAGCTGGGTATGAATGTGGAGCGGGTTGATGCGATTGATAGCGAGACGTTAGTTGACTGGCCGGTTAAATGTAAAGCTGCTGAGTATGCGTGTTTGCTTAGTCATAAGAAAGCAATCACGAAAGCGTATGCAGATGGCTATGATAAATTTGTTATATTTGAGGATGATGTAACGTTTAATCCGATGTTTCATTATTTATTTAACCGGTGGTATCGGGGTGTCCCGGAGGATTGGTTAGTTTTACATTTAGGTACCAGGAATAGAGGCGAGGTAGCGGTTATAACGGACAGAGTGCTGCGGGCCAGCCAGTTCTGGGGGACACATGCAATCTGTATGAAACGGGAAACTGTATCGGGGTTACTGGATAAACTTAACATAGCTGAGCAGGCGTACGACGCTATGTTAAGCTGGTACTGCGATAATGGTCGGGCATACATGTTTACTGAGATGTTGGCATGGCAGTTTGCGAGTTACAGTGATTTAAACGAGATGGAGTATGGCGGACATACAATAAATATGATTAAACAGATGGAATAGAAAGGTGTAGTAGCATTATGATAATTAAAGATACATTAGATAGTTTAAGAGGCGCTTGTAACGGACGGGGTATCTCATTATTGGAAGGATATAAATATAAACGGAAAGAATACATTGATTTACTGGCTAAGGACGTACTGGCTAAAGGCGACTGGTTATCCAGCAGAGGAGATGCCAAGACGTGGGGTCTGGAACAAATGCTGAAGATTGAGACCCCGATGTTATGTTACCCGTGGCACAAGCTAAAACCGCAGGAGCAACAGACAATTGAAGATAGCGAGGATTGGATAATCGAGGAGAAGGTGGATGGTATCCGGGTTATCATGACGTATCATTCGGAGGAAGGCTTCCGGTTTTTTACTCGGACAGTATCGACTGAGGATTACCTGCCGGTTGATATTACTGACAGGATACTACTTAATTATAAGGAGCCGGGGCATTATGCAGGGATAGAATGTACCGAGAAATGGCTGGCCCCGACTGATTATGCTGGATGGTTACCAAACTTTAATGTTGTGTTAGATGTTGAGCTGTTATTAACCGGTGATATTGATGTAAGTGGTATGACCTTATTTGATTCGGGCAGTGTAAACAAAACATCGCTGGTCTTGTTTAACGGGTCGGCTGCCGAAACGAAGATGAATTTGAAACAGGCAGGCGGGTTAACCTTGGTATTACTGGATGTATTATCGGTAAACGGTGATGATTTAAAGGATAAGCCGTACGTAGAGCGCCGGGACGAGTTATACGATATTATAGATTTATTACATGGGTTAAAGGTTAGAACCGTGGCACGGGCATCAGGCGATAGAAAGGCCAAGCAAGATTTTTATAATGCGCTGGTTAATCGGGGGGAAGGGGTAGTTTACCGGAATTTGATGAAAGGTTATGTATCGACTGAGAATCGGAAGCGGGATGTGATTGTTAAACGGAAGAAAGATAGCGTTGGCGAAGAGTTTGATGCGTTTATAGGTGGTGTGATTTATTACGGGAACGATATAACAGCGTTAAAATTGTTTGTTAGTACGTTTGATGGGGCAGAAAAACATGTTGCGAATGCCTGGTTTTTACCGGCAGGGGTTAAAGAACAGTTAATGTATCGGGATTCGGAAGGTGTAGAGCAGGTAAATGAAGGTGTGTTAGGTATGGTTATTAAAGGGACGGGGTATGAGTTCTCGGAGGGTTTAGGCATGTATAAACGGGTTCAGGTAGACTGGCCGGAGGGTATCCGGCTGGACAAGCAACCGGGGAACTGTGACGGGGTAGATGTGTTTGGTAAATAAAATGGCAGGTCATTTTTTGATTGTGGGTCTATATTACTTATGGTGTGCTTGTCGGGCACGGATATAGAAAGGAATAAGAAAATATGAATAATTATAAAGGTATGAATGAGTTACGGAGGCAGTTACGGGCTATCTCGGAGGAGTATTGGTCTAAGTCGGAGCAAGGCTGGACAAGTAGCCAGCTTTGTCCGAACTGCAAGGAGCAGGTTGAATTGAAACAGGAAGATGTTGGTACGGATGGCAAGAGCAGGATTCAATGCACAGGTTGTGGCACGCCCGGGTTTGGTAAGTTTGAGGACGGTATTCAATGGATAAACTGGAAGCTGAATCCTGATAATGCTTATTCGAGGCCGTACATTGGAAAGTAACGTATCATGGCATGGAATATAGAAACAAATGAACGGTTAACTGAATCGTTATACAGTGAGATAGAAGATATTAAGGATACGGTTCGGTACGGGTTACAGGATGCGGTATATCGGTACATTGAATCTGAGGTAGAGAATAGGTTATCAGACTGGCAAACAGACAATAAAGTGACTGGTATAGATTTTCAGGAGCTTGTTGTGGATGTAACGGACACGGTAATGGATTCGGTCTTTGAAGAGAAGAACGATGGGCTGGAGTATAGTCTGGTTAGGAAACATGTATTAAGTCTTGAAACATACGATGATGAAGATGGTATACAGGAAAGCAATGCGTCCGATGATTATGTCCAGCGTAAGGTACGGATAATTAAGGCTGAGCATCCTGAATGGGCTATGGATAAGGTACTGGCTGTTGCGTATTCGTATGCCCGTAAAAAGGGGTACAAGGTATAATTATGGACTCGGTTTACTGTGAGACGGATGGTTGTGATTACGGTCGGCTACCGGCGGCTGGGCTTGAAGTTGGGTTTATAGCTCGGGCGTTATACATACTAAGTCAGGTTAGGTTATGGCATTGGACAACTGATAATCTGGATATACATGAGATACTGGATGAGTTGTATACAGATATAGAACGGTTATTGGATGATTTAGTTGAGGTATATCTGGTTGATACAAAGAGCTTGAGTCCGGGGCCTACTGATATTACTATGGAACGGTATGAAGATATTGAACAGGTTGAAGATGGGTTATCGGCGATGGCAGATGTTTTGGAGTTGTGTTCGGGTGCATACTCAGAAGATATTGATAATATCTTGCAGGAGCTTAGCCAGCATTTCAAGAAGGCTATTTACAAGGTTCGTATGTGTTATAACGGAGAGGGATGATATGTCAAATTGGAAACCGGTACAAGAAAGTTTTGGTAAGACTTTGGCTAAGCTGGGCACGGAAAGCATCCCGGACTGGAGGGATAGGGTTGGAATGGCGCATGAAAGCGTACTGGGCCGGATATTACCGGCTTATGAGATACTGGAGACGTTATGTTTGGACCGTAAAACGGTTAAAACCTTTATTTATGGGTCAACGTTAGGGTTAGGTGTGTTAAGCACGAATTATACTGGGGAAAGTTTCATGTATTTCGTGGAGAAGGGCCGGTCGCCTATGGGGTTCCAGACGTGTAGTAATTTTACGAATAGGTTTGCTTTAAACTTGGCTGTTCGGGAAGCTTACAGGTTGGCTCGGTTGGCGTTGCAGCGGGGTGTGTTTGACCGGTGTTACAAGAGCCAGTATATTCGGGGGGCAGGTCAGATTAGGCGGGTAGCGGTATGAGAAAGCGCAGACGGGTATTTGAAGATGGGGAACCGGTTGGGACGGTATCGGATTTAGGTAATGTTCCGACGCCTGTGTTTGCTCGGGTACGGTATGACAAGGATTGGAAGGGCAGGAAGGGCAAACGGTTATTGGACAAGTTAAACAAGATATTAAACGGGTTAGATGAATGATTTAGATACATATAGAGGGTTTGATGTACCGGCGCACAGGTCGGATGTAATACCTGATATTCGGCAGGATACGTTTGATAAAGAGCTGGCTGCTGCGTATGACACGTTTGACCGTGAACCTGGTATTGATACGGATAGGAATAGTATAACGGCTAAGACAAAGGATAGGGGGAGCAAGGTTGCCTTTGGTAAAACGCTGGGTAAACAAAGCGGTGAAAATGTAGGGGCATGGACGGACAGGGTTAAGGTAGCGCATGTGGATGTGTTAGGCCGGATGTTACCGGGCTATGGAATCATAGAAACGATAAATAAAGATGGTATTTGTGTTAGGACTTACGTATTTGGGTCAACGTTAGGGTTAGGTGTGTTAAGCACGAATTATACTGGTGAAAGTTTCATGTATTTTGTGGAGCGGGGTCAAACTCCAATGGGGTTTATTACGTGCAGCGGGTATAACACAAGGTACTCGTTACGGCTTGCTGTTCGGGAAGCTTACAGGTTGGCTCGGTTGGCGTTGCAGCGGGGTACGTTTAAGAGATGTTTTAAGGGCCAGTATGTTCGGGGTACCGGCAATGTTAGACGGGTAGTCGATTAAAAGGATTTAATTATGCGATATAGAAGAAAAAGGTTACATGAGCAGGATATAGACGGGTTAACGCCGGTTATAGATGATGGTGATACCTACATTGAGTTTGAGGATATACCTGATAGTACGGCGGATATATCGGTTGGGGTACAGCGTAAGATGCAGATTTTAGCTGATAAGGTTGTAACGGGTATTTTGACTAGGGAAGAGGGTCTGGACAAGGTACAGGATATGGTTGATGAAGAGGAGCAGGCAATGGCGACCGAGTTGTTTCTGGGTTATTTAGGTTTGGCAAGCGGGGTACATCGAGAGAACCCCAGGGTATTTGAAACACCGGCGATGATAGCGTCCAGCAATGAAGGGTTAGACCGGTTAGGTCGGGTACTACGGAGCATTTGGCGTGGTTAAGGTATCGGGCAGGTACAGATGGCGCAAGGATGGTGTTATCCTCCAGTATTTGATGGGTGATGATACTGTGGTGCAGGAGCTGGTTGTACCGGCCATGCTAGACGGCAGGGGCATATATCGGCTGGGTCGCAGAGCGTTTAAAGGATGTAACATTGAATCGGTTGTGATACCGGCGGGGATACGGGAGCTTGGTAAAGAATGTTTTACTGGTTGCAAGCTGTTACGGAGTGTTACGTTACCGGACACGCTGATTGAAATAGAAGATAATGTATTTAAAGGGTGCGATAAACTGGTTGAGGTATATCTGCCGGATACGGTTAAGGAACTGGGTTTTGGTGCATTCTCGTATTGTCGAAGTTTACAAAGTATATCTATTCCGGGGACTGTGTTACTGGCTGGGAAAGGTATCTTTATGCGGAGCGGGTTAAAGTCAGACAGGGTACTTAGGAGAGGGATAAAGAATGAAGAGCAGGTTAAATCGGCTGGAGCAGTTATGTGACATTGTATCTTTGGAAGAGGGTTTACTGGATAAAGGCAAAGATTTATTGCGGAGATACGATAAAGACCAGCGGTTTATTCGGGGGCTGGGTAAGCTTGCTTTGGCGTATGTAGGAGCAGGCGAGCTGGATGACCAGCTAGAACTGATAAAACCGGCTGGGTATTATAAGGATAAGGGTAGAAAAGTTTCAAGGACGATGGCCTTGGCAAAGCGTAGATGAAGATTTTAAGAGATTTTTTGAATATCCAGGGTGACTTTGGCGTATATATAGGTATGGGTTGGAGAATGCCAACAACGGTACAGGATAGGAAGCCAGTAAATGGTGTTTCGTTTCGTGTTCATAGTGATAGGGGTACTACGGGTGTAGTACCCCTCTTTTTTTCGATTTATTTGAATAAAGATGTTTACATGAACCGGATTCTGTGCTAGATTAACTCTGCTGGCTGGATGACCGGCTGGCATACCAAACAAAGATACTATGAATACAATAAACCAAACTAAACAGACCGTGCGTGAGACGCATTTTGATTTTATCTACAATCTCGTGACTGAGTATGCACGGGGTAAAACCAAGGCGTTACATTGTCTTAAGATGGATGAGCAAGATTTCGTCCAGGAATTTATGTGCAAGATGTATCGAAGCGATGCTTTTGCCAACTTCGATATATCATTTGGGGTTGCTAAGCTGGAGAATTTTGTTCGGATGACCTGTAAGAATCTATTGAACGGGTTTTATCGGAAAGAATTCAGACTGAAACGGGGTTCAGGGGCTTACATTGAGATGTTAAGTCTAGATTATACAGAGGATGATGAGGCCGGTGTGATGTTCGAGGTGTTAAGAGAAGATACCCCGTCAACCGTATCGTTCAAGGTCTTGAATGTATTGGAGACGTTGGAGGACAGGTTGGCTGACCGAGGCGAGGCAATGAAAGGGTTTAGCTGGGTACAGGTATTTGAAGCTTTTAAGAATGGGTTAACTTTAGAAGAGGTTAGCACATCGCTGGGGTTAAGTTTATTTCTGGTTGCCCGGTTACGAGACCAACTAAAAGGCATGTTGCATGATATGATTTACGCATAAATCTTTACATAAAAGGATGTTTCCGGGTGGTTTGGAAGCATCCTTTTTTATATTGTGGTAACGTCTATATTAAGAAGGTATGAAGAATGATACAGGTATAAAAGATTCGACTGGCAAGCCGGTTTTGACAGGGGTTGAGGTACGGTCTACGATAGGGTTGTTTAACAGAGGCAAGGTATTTGACGTTGAGCATCGGCGGGACAGTGAATCATTATTATTAGTTAAAGTGATGTTACGGCCTATTGTGACTATGAATAATAGCTGTAAGGAACGGTATCGGATTTATAAGGTTAAGGGCGGGTTATGCAAGATACTTTAAAGGTACTGCGGATAGACGGGTTATACGGTGTTAATCCGAAAGATTATGTCCGGTTGGTAACGGCGGATGATATATTGGGGTATATAGAGCGGTATTCCGGGGTGCAAGGGGCGGTATTACGGATAGATGCCCGGTTTTTATCCGACCGGTTATTTACACGGTTACTGAAGCTGTTAGAGGAGCAGGTTGGCGGCATAGATATGCTGGTTACCGACCCTGTGCCGGCAACGGTACTTTCGAGGTTTAGCGTTATCAAGAAACGGGGGGTAGCCTGTGCAGGTACACTGGCCGATGTTCGGTTGCGGGTACTACCTAATTATCTGAAAGAAAAGATAGGTATTTTATTTGATTTGAAGGGGACTGAACAATGATAATATCGTTTGAAGGTATAGATAAAAGCGGGAAGAGCAGTATATCAACATTATTACATGGGTATCTGGTTAACCTTGGTAAGCGTGCTATTCATGTTAGGGAGCCGGGTGGTACGGAGCAAGGCGAGAAACTGCGGGCTATCCTGAAACAAGAGAAGCTGGATGTGTTGTCGGAGGTATATTTGTTGGCTGCTTCCCGGCATTTATTGATTGACCAGCGGGTTAAACCGGCTTTGGAAGATGGATACATCGTTATCTTCGACCGGTACTTTGATAGTAGTCTGGTTTATCAGGGGTGTCGGGGTATGTCAGAGCAGGAGATATGGAATATAACCAAGTATGCAGTGGCAGGGTATCGGCCAACGGTAACTTTTTTATTGGATATACCGGTTGAGGTAGCGGTGGCTAGGGGGTTAGGTAAAGACGGTGAATTGGATAAGGTCGAGGATAGAGGCCTTGATTATTTCAGGCGGGTTCGGGACCGGTATCTGGAGCGGGCATGGGATGATAAGAATCGGTGGCATGTGATAGATGCGACTTTGAAAGAGCAAGAAGTATTTAATCAGGTTAGTGAGATTATAGATTTTATACTACGGCAACCGCCGGTGTTTGGATAGTTTTTACGGTAGCGTTTAGTTTTGCGGGATGTTTTAGCGTTTAGATAAAGTAGTATGGTTGTAGCAAGGTACAACATTAGCCAGGATAACGAGGGGTTGCTATCGTTTCTGTGGCCGGACAGGCGGATTTTACGGCAAGGCGACCGGCCCTTGTTTCTGGATACGGCTGAGAAACTGATTGTGTATAGTAACGCTAAGGTAGAAAGTTATCCGGGGCATGATACGATAGTGGTTAGCCAGGTTGATTCAGAGCGGCTGGACACCGTAGAATGCCTTTTAAAGCTGCTACAAGGCCGGGTCCGGCTCCGGCAAGAGTTTCTGGGGTATTTGGTTAGTCTGGACTGGCAAGAGTTTCTGGAGCAGTTTAAGATTGTCTGGGTAACAAAGACAACACCGGACTGGTACGTGGAAGGGCAGACCGGTACGGTATTTGATTTATTCAAGGTTTTATTTGAGGATTTTAGTATAAGTTATCCGGTGTACAGGAGTATGCAAAAGAGTCATTATGCGGTTAACTCGGCGTTAATGACTATGATGATTCGGGCAATGGAAGATAGGCAACTGGGGATAAGCGTTGCGTATTGGAAAGCGATACAACGGAACAAACCGTATCTGCCGTATTACAAGGGTAGAATACTTGATTATGTAGATACGAGAATGAAAGAGAATGATTTTATAAGTTTATTGTTCGAGTTATCGGTAGCTAGACGATGAGAAAGATTAGGTTATCCATACATGAGTTCAGGCGGCGGCTTTTGGAAGGGCCGGTCGAGCTGGACAAGCTACGGGTATTCTCGGAGGACAGAAAAGAATTTGCATCACGGTATATAGGTTGTCAATATAGTGATGTTCAAGGGGCACTGCAAGGATGCCGAGGTTGTACAGCGGCTGCGAGTCGTATGTATCTGCCGGGGCTAGGTGCGGGCCCAACACGCCGTGGGGCGGTATTGATAGGACGGAACCCGACTTGCGTAGAAGGTAGAGTTGGTTATCCGTTCCCGAAAGGAAGTTACAGGGCTATGTTATTATCTGGCCTGTTGCAGAAGATAGGTTTGCGACGGGAAGATGTTTATATCATGTATTCGATGCGGTGCAACACTCCGAGGGATGTTAAGCCGAGGCAGCATGATATAGATAAATGTGGATGTTGGACCTTGGTTGAGCTGCGGTTACTGGAGCAGCCAAGGTTAATCCTCCTTTTGGGCTCTGATGCAGTCAGGTCTGTAATAGGGTACGGAATAGGTGACAATGGATTACAGGACTGTCTGGGCAGATGCTATACGTATCGGTTACGACAGGGCGACCTGCGTAATGAATCTACTGGTGATATAATAAGGCTAGTGCCGACGATACATCCTGTCAACTTCGGGCTGGTATCAAGAGAAGAGAGTATAAATGCTAATCACAATGAGGATAGTATAGTAAGAGTAGAACATGTGAATCATATAAAATCTATAATTGAACATCAGTATCATCATTTTAATGATGATACATCATGTGGTACTAATACAAGCTGTATTAGTACGGGTACTTGTACTACTAACGATAATTATAAATATACAAGTACAACGTGTTGTACTTGTGATACATGTTATACAAATGATGATTTGTATAATAGTAATAAGGATTGTTTAAATACAGGTATAGTATCAGGTTTAAGTATAGAACAAGAATCATTAGATTCAAAATTATTAGGTTATAATCATTCAGTAAAATTAAGTAATTGTCTGGTGCGTAAGACACCTGTAACCAATAAACGTAAAGTAAAAGTAAACAAGTAAGTATACATTTATAGGTATATACACCTCTGTGTATTACCTATATCTGTTATTGTTCTTTGACATTTAAATATAACTCTATATGGGTATCTGTTATATACACTTATATAACTATTATTCGTTATATGTATATATCTGTTATTGGGTAGGGGTTGTTAGGGGAAGGGGATGCTGTTAGAAATGGATAAGGATTTTGTTATGGAGACAGGTATGGGAAGGTGCGGATAGGATTCTGGGGTTAGGGTTTTCCGGCAGGACTGGGTTAGACAGTATCCCGTGGCACGGTCTGTAGAAGCCCAGGATTGCCCGTAGCCCGTTTTTAGGGGTTAGTCAGGGTGTGGATAGGGTTGAGGCGGTAGAAACGCTTTAGAGCGGGTTTTAGGAAGTTTCAGGGTTGGGAAAGAGTTTTTGGGTTGGAATGTATATTTAGCGTTTAATGGTGATGACAGGCATGGTAAGGTACCGTGCTTTAGGTAATGGAAAGGATAGAGAATGGGTAAGATTGAGTATTTGTTAGAGGAGGTTAATCTTGGTGGGTTAGGTCCGTTTGGTATTGTTCGGCAGATAAACGGGCATGTATTGGATAAGGTAGTTCCGTCGTTTAGGGATTATTATTTATATTCTCGGAATGAGCGGTCTGATAAGAGCTGGGTTATACCGAATCATGTTATGGTTTCGGGGCCGAGGTATAGCGGTAAAACGATGCTGGGATATTCGGTTGGTTATGTTTTGGGGTTGCCGGTGTATCGTGTTACTCCGCTGGGCTTTTTTTCGGCTGGTGTTCAAGGTTTTCTGGATAATATAAGGGTACTGTGTAATTTTTTAAACATAGAAAGATGCGTGGTATTATTTGATGATGTTGAGGTTATGACAGGGTTGATGGAGCATCATCTGGGGTATCTGGATAAGGAGCAGGCTCTGAAAGAGCTGGTCCGGTTAACCCGTGGTATGAATAGAGAATGCTTGTTTATGTATACAATGAAGGAAGCTTGGGCCGATGAGCATGGGTATACTGGTCCTCTTTTTGACTGGCGGTTTGGTTTAAGTCGGGTTATTGCCCGTCGGGATACAATAAACGAGATAGTTGCTGAGTATATGCTACGGTTACTGGATGAAGCCCATGTTACATCGGATAGTTATACTGATTTTATTGGTGGGTTATCGGCATATCTGGCTGGGATAGATATGATTGAGTTACATCGTTTATTTGTAGATGTCAAACGGGTTCTACTGAGGGATAACATAGTTGATGAGGATAAGATGTTAGATGTTATTAAGCGGGTGTTTGATGTGGCAGATAATGATTTTGAGGAGGGGGTGACCTGGATACGGAAGCAGGAATAGGGTGTGATTTGAACATTTGAGTTTTAAAACTATAATAATTACAGGTAAAAGAAAAACAGAGGAAGGAAAACTGTGTATGGATAAAGATATATATTTTCCGGTTTGTCCGGGGGTAACATTGAAGGAGATGTTAGTTGACCGGGGTGTATCGGCAGAGGAGTTTGCCATACAGGTGGGGTTATCTATATTTATAGTATATCCTTTATTGGAAGGCGGTATAGTATTAACAGATGGGATAGCCAAAGCGTTAGCAGGCACTGGTCTGGCCCCGGTATCGTTCTGGGCTGGTCTGGAAGAGTCGTATAGGCTGGATTTATTTAATCTTGGTGGGGTACCGGCAGCGTACGAGATGATTGTCCATTCTTATGAAGATTCATTTTTTCATGAGTTTATGGGTGATAAGTCTTGTTTCAGGTTTTTGGAGAAGGATACGTCGGGGCCGTATGGCATCCCTGTTTATCGGTTTATTAGTCGGTGTGGGAAGTACAAAGCAGCCTATAGTTATAAAGATACAAAGGTAATTTCATACTTTGAGATGCGGTTTGAGAATCCGTTTATTCGGGTAACAGATGCTCAGGGCAATGAGCTTAATTTTAAGTATATTTATAAGAGGGTACGGGATTATTTTAATGATTTGGTTGCAGCTGGCGTTTAGGCAGGTATGGAAGGAGAACATGTGATGGGTACAGTAAAAGAAGATTTAGAAAAGGAATTGTTTACCCAGTATAGGGAATACATGGATGTTCACTCTGTTCGGGAAGAGGTCGATAGTTTTTTCTTGGGTTTGGATAAGCATTTAAATGTGTTAAAAGATTTATATTTAATTTGGGAAAAATTTATTAGCGCTGACGGGGATAAGGAATTATTAGATTTTTTCTCGTACATGTCGCCTATAGTATCCGGTCTGGCCAAAGCTTTAGAGGTTATTGGGAATGAGCTGGAGTTTGCGCCTGGGCAAGGATTATTGCATGGCACGAAACGACGGGCGTTACGGGTCTTTATCCGGTTTGCGGAGATAAAGGCGAAAAGGATAGAAGATGCCGTTAATTTACTTAATCGTAAGGATGCCTTGGAAAGCAGGGGGTTATCTTGCGAGCATGTATTAAATCATATATTAGATGAAATAGGTTTACTGGAGCAGTATATAACCGGTACTGTACCGGAAGAATTACCGGAAGATATTAAGTCTAAGATTGATTTATTTATTGAGTTATTATTGAAAGCCAATTGTTTTATAGTTAATTTATCATCTAATAGAAGGGATGAATATCCGGTTGATGATTTGAATAGGATGTTTAATGGGTTATTTGAGGTATTATCAGAGGTTAAGGGTATGATTGTTTATGATGTTAAGGCTTCTGACAGGTATTTGGATACTATTGGGGGCCATTGAGGGCAATGATTTTCGAAGGAGCTGGTAGCAAGACGGCAAACAAATAAAATAAGGATATACAATGAAAAAGAATGTATGTTTATGGGCACCAAGAAATAAGCCCACAGATGCACCGCCTGAGTTTACGGATTTGGAATACCTATAAGTCCAGCACGTAGTTTATTATAATGTCTCTGGGCAGAAATGACTTAAATATGGATATAATAGACAGTCTAATAAAAAGAGGATTTTTCTTTAATCAAGAAGGCATTGCGGAATATCGTGGTGATAATGCGTTTTTCGGTCATGAGGCTGCTGATACTTTACTGAAAGAAGAAGGCTTTAAAGTGGTGTATCGAACCTATGATTTTGATGTTCTAAGAACTAAATACTCTAATGGAGAGAAAGAGATATATCTTTCGGCTTTTCCAAATGAAATAAAAAGTTTTGTAACAGTTTCAAATGTAGTTGAATTATGAGTAAAAAATGTTTTTGGGTTTCTGAAGAGCTACCGTCAGATGGCCAGAGAAGTGAGATATGGAATTATCATGGAGTAACTGAAATCATAGAAGATGTTGGTGTTGATTTAATGCGTAGGTTTGATTCTGATAATGAAGAACTTTTTTGCGATGAGTTAAGGAAGTTGATTAAAAAACTAATGCTTCTATAGTTTTAACTGGTATTTGTCCCGGCACCGATATTTATAATTTAATAGAAGAATGTTTGTCTTATATGTGAGGCAATCCCTTGCCCCAGAAAGGAATAAAAATGTATAATTTAAATAAAGAATTAAAGAGGTCATTACAGGAATTTTTGGCTGAGTTGTTAGAGTACCCTGATGCGTTTGAGTATGCTGTACCGGCCATTGAAACACCTGAGAACGAGGATATTTATGTTACCTTGCGATATGAAGAAAAAGAAAAGAACGGGGTTAACCTGGTTTTCTTTCTCGGTTTTGCAGGGATAAATAAGAGTATCTATGAAGGCACCTGTGTGTTATCGACTGTACGTTTATTGATTGAACGGAGGATAGATAGCAGTGGGTTGGTACAGCTTATTGAGTCTAAAGACTTAGATAAATATGGCCTGTCTGATGAGGCTCTGAAAGCAATTCGTGATGTGCTTGGGGTTGCAGCGACATGGTATTATTCAAGACACTTGCAGATGTGTGGGTATAATGAGGCTAGGGTGTTTTACGATGATGGCTCTTCGAAGAGTGGTGAACCAGGCGAATGGGCAACTGCATCAATGGATAAAATAATTGATGACGTTTCTAACTTATTAAAAATATCCAATGAATTTAAAGATTAAAGAAGAGAGTAAGGGCGGCGTGTTTGAAACACAGTGGAAGTCAATTGATTTTTATGGGTTTAGTCTTTCATTTAAACAATTTGAAAAGCTCAGGGAATGGGCAACATCTGAAAACATTGGTGTTCTTATTAAGTTTCTAACAATTATTAAAGACAAAGAAGAGTAAAAAGAGAGGATAGTAGTGATGAGTATAGATAAGGTAGATGCACAGATGGATATTATGAATATGGAAAGTAAAGATACGCCAGAAGATAAATTGGAAGACAAACTCGACTGTTTAAAGGAAGGGGTGTACACCGAGACTGAATGGATAAAAGATTATCTTGAGGATTTATCTCTTGCTGTTCAATCTCTTAATACTAGCGTTAAGAGTGCGATTGCTGATATTAATTCTAATATAGAAAACATTGAATCAGGTGTTGCAGCAATTCGGAAAATGTCTAACGATTGATTTTGAAGTGAAACAGTACAGATAAACAGAAAGGAAATGGGATGGATTATATAAGACAGCAGGTTATTATAAATCAAGAAGATGTGTTTAAGGAGATGTTATCCAGGAAGGAAGAGCTTGAAGGGCAGGCAGTATGCCGCCTACATGGAAAACAGATAAAGATTTTCTACAGGGTATTGAGGATGTTTAGCGTTTAATATAATGTAGTTGGTACATGAAGTACCGCATGGAACAGGAAAGGATATATGACAAAGCAAGAGACAGTACGGTTTAGGGAGACTCTAAATAAACTTTTTAGGTCTACTGAAGATTGGTTAAGAATA
>Ga0172377_10002132_pt1 | contig 20262 bp, 20 predicted proteins | sample Pumphouse3metaG_FD_119749 | JGI IMG/M metagenome (GOLD analysis project Ga0172377, IMG submission 119749) | Leachate microbial communities from a municipal landfill in Southern Ontario, Canada - Pumphouse #3 metaG | ecosystem: Engineered > Solid waste > Landfill > Unclassified | place: Canada...
CTAAAAACTAAATGTACTATATTATATAAAAAAATAAAAGCAACTGGTGCTATCCAAATGTAAAAAATATCAAAAACATTTACAGATAATATTATAAGTAAAATAGCTATGAAAGAAACAAATGGTCTCCAAGTACCCCAAAAAAAAGAATCACCAATAGCAGCTATTGGTCCAGACATTATCGCCTTAATCATTTCAGGCTTTTTAATTGATACATCTTCACCGCTAGCAATAGCCTTTTCAGAATTTATAACCATTGCAAAAATAATATTTGCCATATAGGGATTAGTATTAAAAAAACCTATATGTCTAAGCAAAACTTCTTTTCTTTTATCTTTATCCGGATAAAGTTTTTTAAATACAGGATATAATACATATAGAAATCCAATATTTTGCAGTCTTTCAAAATTCCATAAAGACTGTATAAAAAATGTTCTTAAAAATAATCTTGTTGAAACTCTTTTTATCATTTTATTTCTTTAAAAAAGGAATTTTTATATTTCTAAAATTATACATTACTGCTCCAAAACCAAAAACAGGCAAATAATACCATGCTTTTTTCAAACCATAAATAACTTCATAAGGTAAAAACGAATAAACTTGTTTAAAAATAATTCCACCAATCAAGAAAAACAAAAAGTAAGCTATGCTAGCTCTTAAAAGAAACAAAAATAATCCGAAAAATATTCCTTGTGTAATTCGATATTCTTTTCCTTGTTCAATACCTCTTTCTATCCAATGCATTATTTTAGTATTAAACAATCTGCCACCTTTATCTATTTCACTATACAAATATGCAAAAGGAATTGCCAAAGCTAAAGCAAATATTGCTGCTTCCTGACTACCTTGATAACTGGTGCATGCCCAAACTACGGATAATATTGTCATCATTGTTAAATCAACAGGAACAGATACTCCCATAGGTATTGCATTTATCCACATCATTTCAATAATTAATCCTAACCAAAGTCCTGTATTGACATCACCTAATATATAACCAAATAATGGACCACAAAATATTGGTCTTGATATCATAAATTGTCCAAAAGCTGTTATATCTGCACTACATATAGCACCAATTACAGATAACCAAATTATAAGTTCCATTTTATTTTTTACTCATCTTAGCATTTACCTTTAACTTAAAAGCAAATACTTCTTTTGAATTTAAAGAAAATTTGTAAACATTTACAACTGTTGTTCCTTGGTAAGTTCTTTCATATCCATCATCTGAAGTTGAAACTGTTTCTATAGTGTCTATCCAAAAATCACAATTTATTGAACTTTCAATACTCAATGAAATATCCAAATTATCATCATATCTAGTCCATAATTTTATATCTTTTAATTCCTCTTTGTCATTTATTGTTTGTTGTGAAAATGAAAAAACTTGTTCAACACCAAAAGTAAAACTTAATTTATTATCTGACAAATTTTTAATTTCATATGCAACTTCATAACCTTCTTGTTTTAATGCCTTTATTGTTTTTTTTAATTCAACCGGTAAATGTAAATCCCCACACCACACATGCCCTTTTCTTATTAATTCTAATTTATTATCAACAATTTTTGGCTCATACTCACCTAAAACGAAATCACCTTGTTCTCTAAATTTAACAGTACAAAATTCATCATATTGAGTATCATTATGAAAGAAATGATCAATTAAAGATGCTTTTCTATACCAATCATATGATAAATATTTTTCAAGACCTATTTCTTTAACTTTAACAATATCAGTATGTATTGAAGTTAACTCTTTAGAAGCAGTTACCTTATTATTTTCAATTGCTTCTTTAAGTTTTTTATGATAACTTTCATAATGTCTTGTTAAAACATTTGAAAAATTGTAATTTTTGTACAATATATCAAATTCAAAAATTGTTCCGCCGGAAGCAGAATCAACATATATATTTTTATTTTTATCTTCATATAGAAATTCATCAACATTATCACAATCAAAATCAACTTGTTGCCATGAATTTTCTATTTTTACATTTTTATTGTATAAATTTTCAGCTTTTAAAAGATACTCATAAACAGCATTTCTTAAATGAGGTAAATATAACCCTCCAAAAACTCCGTGCCAATAAGCACAATTACATTGTCCTGCATATAGAAATTGTTGAAGTTGTTTATCTTTTCCATCGTTAAAAGTATTTTGAATTTTTTTACTGATTCGCATCATTTTCTTATGCATATTATTTGATTCTTCATATTTAGTTAAAAAATTTCTCCAAAAACCACCTCTGATAAATGGTTTAAGATTTTCATTATTTTCATTTTGTTTTACAAGAATCTCAAAATCATTTTGTACTTCACTAGGTAAAGTCCACTCAGACATTTCAAAATAAGAATTTGTTGGCAAATATATTCTTCCGGATGGTTTATTCTTTTCCAAAACATCTTTAAAAGTAACAGTTTCAACAATATCTGAATTTTCTTCAAGAGCTGTTAAAAAATTATCAAGCCAAGAATTTTCATAAACATGCTTATATGTTCCCGGCCACATACCAAACTTTTCACCGTCATCAGCCATTACAACAATATTTTCTTTATTTTCTCTTGCCAGTTGTTTAAAATAATCTATACATACACTAACATCTTGAAATGGTATGAGATATCTTAATCTTTGACTTATTGGAAATATGTTAAGATGTTTTCCCTGATCTTCAGTTGTATAGTAACCATTTAAAGATTTTGCATTTAACCCTGCTGATAAAAAATGCACATCATCTAAAACAGTATATTTCATGCCGGCATCTACGAGACTTTCGACTAAAGAAGGTTCCCAAACTCGTTCTGCAATCCATGCTCCGGAACATTCATAATTTAAAGTATCTTTTATAAATTGTGATAATTGCTTAATTTGTCCTATTCTATCTTGAGCAGGTATAACTGATAGTATAGGTTCATAGTACCCACCTGATAAAATTTCTAAATTTCCTTTTAAAATTAACTTTTTTATATTTTTAATATGTAACGGATGTTCCTTCATAAAAAATTCCCATAACATTCCACTACAATGCATATTCCATTTTATTGTTTTATGTTTGAGCATAATATCCATAAAAGGTTTATATGCAATATCATATCCTTTTTGAAAAACCCAATCAAAATTACCAATAGGTTGGTGATTATGTACTCCAAAAATAAATTTAATTTTATTCATATTTTATTCAATTATATTTAAATTTCTTGCTTCTATTTTAATATCTTCCATAATATTATATCTATCATCCTGAGGTAATGCTCTTGATTCTAATTCTATGCCATTGGATATAAGAGTTACAAAAGATTTTACATCATCAGAATCAACTGATAAATTTGATAATAACTGTTTTTTCCCATGTGCAAAATGCATTCCACCAATATTTATTGATTTGAATTTAACTCCATTATCAATCATCTTAATAATATCTTGAGGACTAGAAAATAAAATCATTAATTTTTCTTCTTCATAAACATCGTTTGAAATCTCACAACTTGCATCTTTAATATTTTTAATAGCTAATTTCACTGTACTTGGAACAGCCATAGACAATAAAACTTGTTGCATTTGATCGTCTGCAACTTCATCTGAAACTACCAAAATTGTAGTAATATGAATAGTTTTTAACCAACCTTGAACTATTTGTCCATGAATTAATCTATCATCTATTCTTACTATTTCAATAGACACATTCACACCTCTTTTATTTTAATCTTGCAAGTAATAATTCTTTTGCATTTACTATGCTTTTTTTACTATCAGCCAATACTTTATCTGCTAATTCTTTCACATTTGCTGCCGTTCTGCTTGTAAATAAAGCAGATAACAACATTGGTAAATTAACACCTGTTAAAACTTCTATATTGAATTTTTTACACATAGGAACAGCTGCATTACAAGGTGTTCCTCCTAACATATCTGTCAATATCAAAGTCCCTTTTTCATCATTAATTTCTTCTAAAATTTTTGAAATTCTTTCCTGCAAACTACAAAGATTATCATCATCTATAGTTTTTTGTATAGAAAATAAATTTTCTTGTTTACCTGCAATAACTTCAGCTGTTTTAATTAATTCTTCTGTTAATCCACAATGAGATACTATCAAAATTTTTATCATGTTATTTCGCCCTTACCAATTGAAAAATTGTTTCTGCCAATTTTGTAAAATCATGATGAGCATATTGTGTTTTTGACACAAAATTTTTTCTTAATATTTTAATATTATTATAGCTTTTTTTATCAACATATACTGGAACTGAACATTTTTTTGCATATCTTCTAACTATTGGTACTGATATTTTCCCGTTATTCACTAAAGCGATATCTATCATCCCCTCATAAGAATGTTTTTCCAATGCTTTTATATGATCAGTCAAATTAAAATCAGTAGTTTCGCCTACTTGAGTCATAATATTGCATATATATATTTTTAATGCTTTTGTTTTTTTTAAAGCTGTCACAAAACCATCAAAAAGCAAATTCACTATTACGGATGTATATAATGACCCAGGTCCTAAAACAACACAATCAGCATTAATAATAGAATCAATAACATCCTTTGATACTTTTGCATTCTTAGGGTAAATTTCTACCTGAGAAATAGCACTTTTGCTTTTAGATATTTTACTCTCACCTTGAACTTTTTTACCATTAATAAGTGTTGCCTTTAATTTAACATTATCAAGTGAAACTGGTAATACTTTCCCATTAATTGCCAAAACATCACTGGCATTAGCAACAGCTTTGTCAAACCCTCCAGATACAGAAGATAATGCAGTTAAAAACAAGTTACCAAAAGAATGATTAGAAAGAGCACCTTTTTTAGGGAATCTATATTTAAACAACTTTGTCATCAAACTTTCTTCTTCAGACAAAGAAACTAAACAATTTCTTATATCACCAGGTGGTAAAACTCCAAGTTCATTTCTTAATCTTCCGGAACTTCCACCGTCATCAGAAACTGTCACAACTGCGGTAATATCAACATCGTAATGTTTTAACCCCCTCAAAAGGGTTGAAAGTCCAGTACCACCGCCAACAGCAACTATTTTATATTTCTTATTTTTCATATTAAATACGAGCTATATCTCTATGATATAATTTTACTTTATATTTGTTTTTAATAAAAAATTTTGCTAATTTTTCTGCAGTAGCAACAGACCTATGCCTTCCGCCTGTACAACCAATTGCTACAGTAAGCTGACTTTTACCTTCTTTAATATATCCTGGTAATAAATCTTTTAAAAGATTTGAGATTTTATCAAAAAATTTATTATATTCTTTTTGTTTCTCAACATATTTTACTACAGCGAGGTCTTTTCCTGTTTTTGTTTTAAGCCCACTAACATAATTTGGATTTGGAATAAATCTTACATCAAAAACAATATCCGCCTCATTAGCAATTCCATATTTAAAACCAAAAGACATTATTGATAAAAGTAATTGTTTTTTATCAGATGATAACCCAATTAATTTTCCCAATGTATTCTTAAGTTCACCTATTGTCATATTAGCTGTATCAATTTCCTGATCTGAAATATTTTTAACAACCTGCATCATTCTTCTTTCTTCTAAAATACCATCTTTAACAAGTAAACCTAAAGGGTGTTTTCTTCTTGTTTCAGAATATCTTTTTAATATTGTTGAATCATCTGCATTGAGAAAAAAAACTTTATTACTCATCCTTTCTTTTTTTAATTTAGATAAGATTCCGTTTATTTTATTTATATTTTTCCCTGCTCTAATATCAATACTTACTGCAACATTTTTATATTTCTTTCTATCTTTTTTACATAAATCAATAAAATCAAAAACAAATTCTAAAGGCATATTATCAATGCAAGTAAAACCAAAATCTTCTAAAATATTCAAGACTTGACTTTTACCTGCACCAGAAATTCCTGAAATAATTAAAAAATTATTTTTCATTTTTGAGTTCATTCATTTCAGCTATTATTTTATTATTTAGTTCTACGGCAGAAAAGTACCCTTTATTTTTTAATCTTTGATTTAAACTTGCTGTTTCAACTATAATAGCAAGGTTTCTACCTGGACCAACAGGGATAGTAAGTTCAGGAACATTAACCCCTAAAACATCTGTATAATATTCATCTATACCTAAACGTTCATATCTTTTTGCATCATTCCATTCTACAAGATTTATAACTAATTCAATTTTTGATTCATCTAAAATATTTGCTATTCCAAACATATTTTTTATATCAATTATACCTATTCCTCTAACTTCCATATGATGTTTTACAATTCCAGAACTTTTGCCAATTAATATATGCCCTGACCTCTTCGTTATTTCAACAACATCATCAGAAACAAGCATATGACCTCTTTTAACAAGTTCCAATGCACATTCAGACTTCCCTATACCAGACTTACCTCTTATAAAAACACCTAACCCATAAACATTTGATAATACACCATGAACTTTTTGAGTTGGGGCTAATTTTTCATCAAAGTAATAAACTAAATCACCTAATAATTGAGCTGATGTTAAAACTGTACTCAAAAGAGGAACCTGCAATTTATTAAATATTTCAATCATTGACGGCAATGGGCTAAAAGACCTTGTTATGATACAACATGGAACTTGCTTTGGGGAAAAAATTTTCATCAACATATCACATTGTTTTTCATATGTTAATGTTTGAAGATAGGTATGTTCTGCAATACCTATAATTTGAACTCTTTCATAAGGTAAGTGGTCAAAATATCCTGCAAATGCAAGACCCGGCCTGTTCGTATCTGCAACTGTAATCAAACGTTCAAGACCGCCGGAACCTGCAATTAACTCAAGTTTAAAATCACTAGATTTCTCTTCAATTAAAGTGCCAACATTTAGCACTTTCATCAATAGGCATCCTCTTGTTGGATTATTTTAACTATATCTTCTTTTGTATCTGCATCTTTTATAGCTTGTCTTAAAAATTTATCTTTAAAAAGTCTTGAAATTCTTGATAGTGCCTTTAAATGTTGTCCTGTAACTTCTACCGGACCAACTAATAAAAATATTATATATACAGGCTCACCGTCTAATGAATTAAATTCAATGCCTTTTTTTGATATACCAAGAACACCAACTTGTTCACTTAATACATCTGTCTTTCCATGAGGAATAGCAACACCCTGTCCAATACCTGTTGAACCTAATTTTTCTCTTTCCAAAACAATTTCAATAATTTCATCTGTTCTTTTGATTTTCTTTGTAGACTTTAAAAGTTCAATCAACTCAATAATAGCTTCTTTTTTGTTTTGTGCCTTTAAGTCCACGGTAATTGCCTCTTGGCACAAAAAATCCATAATATTCATTTGGTAAGCCTCCTATGGCATTTTAAATATTCATTAAAATTCAGGTTCAAGCATAACTATTGAACCACTATCATTTCTATATAAAACATTTATTTTATCTGTAGAAGAATTTAAAAACATATAAACTCTGTAATTTAAAGAATCCATCTCAATTATAGCTTCTTCTATAGAGATAGGATGAACATCAAATCTCTTTATTTCTGCAATTTTTGTTCTTGAATCATGCATTGTATCATAAGAAAAAACATCTGCTTTAATTTCTTTTGATTTTGCTACTTTTAAATTTTCTTTTCTGTGAATTTTTGATATTTCTTTTTGTTTTCTAAGTTGTTTGGATAGTTTATCGATTGTTAAATCTATTGACGAGTACAAATCTTCTGATTCTTCTTTTGTTCTAAAAGCTTTCCCTTCTATATAAAAAGTTACTTCTGTTATTTGCCTGTTCTTTTCAACAGATAAAATCACATGTGCTCTGACAGCATCACCATCGAAAAATTTACCTGCTTTTGAAATTTTTTGTTTAACATAAGAATCAATAGCATCTGTTAACTTTAAATGCTTCGCTGTAATATTAATTTGCATAATATTCTCCTTTGAATTTATCTTATTTTTATATCATATTTTTACAAATAAAAGCAATACAAACTCATTTAAGAAACACCATATTTAACTATGGTTTAAGTATAAACTAAAAAATATATTTTGACAAGACATTATTGTTTTTTAGTTTTCCATCTTCTATGAAACCAAAACCAACTAGATGGATTTTCATCTATATTTTTTTGCAAAATCTCACTATATTTTGCCATTATAATTTCGACATCTTTTTCTTCGTTACCTGTATTTGGTTTTTCTATTTCTTGAAAAGTTGCAACATATCTGCCATTTGGCTGGCGAATACAAAAAGATGTATAAATTTTACAATCACTTCTTAATGCAAAAATAGCCGGCCCTTTTGCAGTTGAAGCTTGCCTTGCAAAAAAAGGAACAAAAATGCCTTGTTTCCCTGCATCTTGATCTGCTAATATTGCTACAAACTCATTCCTTTTTAACGCTTTTAAAACCCATTTAAAAGCCATATTATCCTTGTAAATTGTTTTATATCCTTTACCAGATCTTATATCATCTATCATTTTATCTACTAAAAGATTTTCTTGTTGAGCAACTATTACAGACAGTGGATATCTTTGCCCAAACGAAATTGCAAGAAGTTCCCAATTACCAAAATGTGCAGATAATAAAATTGCTCCTTTGCCGTTTTTCTTTGCATCTTCTATCAAATATAAATTTTGGAAATTTATTGTTTCTTTTAATTGTTGCTTCGACATTTTCTTTAAAAACATTATTTCAACAATTGTATTTGTAAATTGTTTATATACATCTTTTGCAATAGAAATTATTTCACTAGATGTTTTATTAGGAAAAGCAATAGTAAGAGAGTCTATAATATGTTTTTTTCTAATAGGTATAAAAACAAATGCTATTTCTGCTACGATAAGACCTATTTTTCTTGCAAAATTAACAGATAACAAATGCAATAAAGACATAAATATTACAAGTGATATATACTCTATATAATGTTGTATTTTCTTATTTTTTTTCATTTTATAAAAATTTTTGCTAAAAAACTCTCGTCGATATTTATTGCTTTATGGGTACACAATTCGTGGCAACAAAAACAAGATATACATTTATCTCTATTAACGAAAGGTTTTATACTCCCTTCTATTATTGATATTGCCTTTACAGGACACGATCTTACACATTGCAAACAAACAACACATTTTTCCTTATCTACAGAAGGTTTCAACCAGAATAATTTACCAATATATTTTCCTATACAAACAGCCAACCATCTTGGAATCATGTTTAATATTCTTGTTACCGGGAATTTTATATTATTAAAATCAAATTTAGTTAATTTATCGCCAACAAATATAATGTTATGCAAATCTGTGTTCCCAAGTTGTTTTTCTTTCAATGGTTTAAGAAAAACATTATTTTTCACACCAAATGCATTGAGAATAAATGTATCAAGTGTAACCGTATCATAACTTCCTGCAATAATACTAAATTTTCTTTTTTCGCCATGTAAACTTGGACCATTTCCTTCCAAACCAATGACACCATCAACAAGTGTAAATAAAACTTTTTCCTTCAGCATCCTATATATTTCTGATAATAAATATGAGAAATCTTGTTGCGTTGGAGCTAATTTATGATACTCTATTTTCCTTGCCCCAGGAATACAGCCATAAAAATTTTTTATTCCGCATGTAAACCCCATAAAAGTATGTGTTTTTAATTTTGGGATATTTATTATACCATCACAATCAATTAATGCTTTTGTCATATGTAAATATTTTATAGTTGGATGAGATATAGAAACTTCTATAGAACCTGCTGTTTCAAAATTAATAAGTTCAACTTGCTCTTCTCTTGCTAAATCTAACATTCCTGTTTGTTTCCAAACATATTCAACACCTTTTAGCAAATTGCCGGGACTATCCCCTATGACAGGAACTGCCCCTAAAGATTTAACTAATCTGACAACTGCTCTGACTATTGTTGGATGTGTTGTGACTGCTTGATTTGGAGTATAAGCACTTAAAAGATTTGGTTTGATCAAAATTTTTGTTTTAGGCTTAATAATATCGGATATATTGCCAAGCGATTTTATTGTTTTATCAACAAGATTTTGTACATTATCTTCATCATCATAATTATCGCAATAATATGCAGAAATTATAGTTTTAAGCATAGGTCACCTAAGCATTATTTTGTACAAGGATTTGGTCTATTTCTTTTTCACTTTCTCTATTCATTCTAACAGATATAATCTTAGATACACCTTGCTGTTCCATTGTAACACCATATAATATATCAGCCATTTCCATAGTTCTCTTGTTATGTGTTACAACTAAAAACTGTGTTTTTTGTGCAAATTCTTTAATCACATTAATATATCTACCAATATTTGCATCATCCAGTGGTGCATCAACTTCGTCTAATATACAAAATGGAGAAGGCTTAACTAAAAAGAAAGAAAATAATAATGCAACAGCTGTAAGAGCTTTCTCTCCACCAGAACATTGTAAAATGTTTTTCACAACTTTTCCCGGCGGCTGAGCAAAAATATCGACACCGCTTTCTAAAAGATTATTTTCATCTGTTAATAAAAGGTCTGCATCTCCGCCACCAAACAATTTTTTATACAAAGTTTTAAAATTTTCTCTGACTAAATCAAATGTTTTTCTAAAATTTTCTATTGTTGTTTCATTTATTTTCTTGATAACTTCTTCTAAATCTTTTTTTGCTTTTAATAGGTCTTGTTGCTGTGTTTGAATAAAGCTATATCTCTGTGAAAGTTGATCATATTCTTCTTGAGCAGCTAAATTAACCTGTCCTAAACTCTCCATTTTCTTTTTAATTCTATCTATTTCTTCTCGATTAACTTCAACTCCGAGATATTGTTCTTTTATTTCATCAAATGTTTTTCCGTATGTTTCACGAATTCTTGTTTCCAGTAAATCTTTTTGAGCAATAAAACCTTTTTTATCACCTTCCATAGAACTTACTTCATCTCTTAAAGCTTCAACTTTGATTCTAGTTTCATGAATAGTACTACTTTTATTATCTATATTTGTTTGGATTTCTTGTTTTTTTGAAAAGATAACTTGTATTTCTGTTTCTTTTTGAGTTAATTCTTCATTATATTTTTGAATATTGATAGCTTCTGTTTCTTGATCAGTTAAAACTTGCTGTAATTGCAATTCAATTTCGGCAGACCTATTTGTTTTTTGTTCTATCTGAACTTTTAGATTTGTTATATTTTCAACAATATACTGCTGTCCCTGTTGTCTATGTTCTAAATCACTTTTTCTTCTTTCAAATGAAGCTGACAGCTGCATATACTCTTGATGGAAAGGTTCTTCTTGAATTCTAAATGAATCAATATCTGACTCTACTTTATTTAAATTTTCACTTAGGATAGCTGATTCTGTCTCTATATCAATAAGTTGTTGATCTATATTTGCAATTTTTTCGTTTACACCATCTGCTATATGTTGCTTAATTTCTTTATCTTTTTTTAATTTTTCAATTTCATTGACTGTATCTGAAATATCTGCTTTTTTTTGAGCTATTACTTCGTTAAAATTTTCTATTTGTGCATTAATTCTAATTTTCTCATTTGAATTTTTTTGATTATCAAAACTAATATTTAACTTCATATCAGATTGTTTGTCTATTTCTTGATTTATTTTCTCCAAATCCTGTTGAATATACCCTATTTCTTGTTGCATCTTTTTAATCTGTTCTTCAACAAGTACCGGTTTATCAGAAATATTTTTTCCACCACCAAAAATAATTGCTTGCCCATAAACTTTATCATCATTTATAAAAATACCAGATGATATAAATTTTCCAACCTTTTCATATTCAGAAGAACAATTTAACAATTTAAACAAGTCAATTGCATTATCTGCACTTTGCTGAATCTGTATATCATTTGGAATTTTTTCTAAGACTATAAATGTTAATTTGCATAAATTATTATCATGTAAAAATTTAATAGCTTCTTCTGCTTGTTGCATAGTAGCACAAATTAAATAATCTAATTTTTCAGCCAAAGCATTTGCAACTATTTCTATTTTATCTATATCCGGGGAAATGATACTACTTACAGTTTCTTTTATATACCCTGAATCCATAAGAGATTTTATTGAAGCTCTTATTGGATCATGTGAATCAAATTCTTTTAAAGTACTTATTCTACCTTCTAAACCTGCTATTTTCTTACTATTCTCGATACTTTTTTCTTTTAAATTATCAATCTCAGTTTCAACATTTAATACAACCTGTTTTGTTGATGATTCTTTTTCTTCCAACTCTACAAGTAAAGTCTGAGATTGTAAAAGAGTTTGTTTATAATTTTCTATTTCTTGAGATGATGGCTCTATTTCACTTTGTAATCTTATAATACTTCTATCAATTGAACCAACTTCTGCATTTGCATCAGCTTGTTCTTGAAAAATAGATGTTTTTGAATTAATTAAAGAATCTTTATCTTGATCTAACGTTTCTAATTTCTTTCTTATTTCATCTTCTTGTTTTTCTAAATTTGATATTTGCTCTTTAATAGAATTATATTTATTTTCTTTATCTAAATATTCTGCTTTTAGTCTTGCAACTTCTTCTTCTATGCCATCATCATTTGTATTGATTGTAGCAATATCATTTTCATACTTAACAATTTTATTTTGTGCATCCTCTATTTCTATTTTTAATCGTTCTTGTTCTGCAATTAATTCTGAATCTTTCTGTCTTAAATTCGCAATTTTCGAATCAGCTAAAGCTATAGATGTTTTAAAGTCAGACAATTCTGAATTTAAAGACACATATCTATCATTATTTTCAACTTGAGTAAGCCTTAAATCTTCAATTTCAGCTTCTATCTGATTTAAAAAAGTATTTGATGTTTCAAATTCCCTAATTTTTGGTTCTAAATCTTTTTTTAATATTGATAATTGTTCATATCCTCTTGCCAAATTATTTACTATATCTGCGATTTCATATTTTGCAAGATCTTCCTGATATTTTTTATATTGTTTTGCCTTTTTAGCTTGAATATCCAATTGTTTTATTTGATTTTCATATATTTTTAAAGAATCATCCAATCTAGACATATCTGCTTCAATTTTTTCAAGTCTATGTATTGTTTCTTCTCTTCTTACCTTATATTTTGCTACACCGGCAGCTTCTTCAAAAAATTCTCTACGAATTTCCGGATTAGCCATAACAAGCTCTTCAACTTTATTTTGTTCAATTATTGAATAACCGCCACTTCCAATACCTGTATCTAAAAATAAATCTTTAATATCTTTTAATCTACACTGAACTTTATTTATAAAATATTCACTTTCCCCACTTCTAAATAATCGCCTAGTTATTGCGACTTCAGAATAATCTATTGGAATAGTATTTTGAGAATTATCAAAAGTTAAAGTTACTTCAGACATACCAGTTGTTGCTCTTGTTCTTGTCCCACCAAAAATAACATCCTGCATATTTTTGCTTCTCATCGATTTAGCTCTTTGCTCACCTAAACACCAACGAATAGAATCTGAAATATTTGATTTTCCACAACCATTAGGTCCAATAATAGAAGAAACACCCTGTTCAAAAGTGAGAACAGTTTTATCAGCAAAAGACTTAAAGCCACAAAGTTCTAATTTCTTTAAATACATTATTATTTATTCCAAGATATTATTTTATCTATTGATAATCCTGAGGAGATAACCCATCGTAAGCTTTTCTTAATCTGTCTAGAGATATATTTTTTTTATCTTTTAAGATTATAGTCGAAATTATTGTAAAAATAGAAAAAGCTACCACAACAACAGATATAACTCTACCAAGAGTTTGATAAATAGATTCGTTCTTATTGTTAGACACAATTATGAAACCTTACATTTCCTGATATCTGAAAGTTTTATTATAGTCCCATCATTAGCAACTAATCTTGCAGAAATTTTACAATTACCAGCTTTAAAATACATCCAATCAAACCACCAATATCCTGAAGCAAATCTGCATGGTTGCCATTCTCCATCATTAAAAGATATCTCTACATATCCATCAAATGATGCACCTATTCTTATAACATAGGTATTACAGGAAATTATTTCATTTTCAAAAGGATGATCAATAATTACATAAGCATTACTATTATTATTTAACACTTCTTTTTCAGCAACATTCGTAACCATAACTACTTTTTTAGCAGATACTTTTTTCACTGTTGTAGGTTTTGATTTTGCACTTTTAGAAGCAGTTTTTTTCTTTAAACAATCTTTTTCAGAACTTTCTTTCTTTACATTTTTTTTAATTTTTTTTGTTACCATTTTTTGACACTCTCCAATTAAAATTTAACAGTTAGATTTTACAAACTTTTAACTATAAAATCAATACAACGTATTGGCATATCATTAATATATTACTTTATGAATTATTTAGAAAAAGTAATTATGTATAATTACTTTTTCTGAGTTATAGTTAATTCAGGTATTTGAATAGATGTAAATTCTATTTTAGCTTCTTTAAAAAGAGATTTGTATGAATCATCAGGATATTCAATACACATAAAAAATTTTGATATACCTGCATTTGTTAACATTTTTGCACATAATATACATGGAGAATGTGTACAGTATATAGTTGCACCTTTAATATTTATGCCATGAGTTCCGGCTTGAATTATCGCATTTTGCTCCGCATGTATTGCTCTACATATCTCATGTCTTGTACCGGAAGGAATTTGCATTTGATTTCTTAAACAATCTAATTCTAAACAATCTTTAGTTCCAGAAGCTGCACCATTATAACCTGTTGTTAAAATCCTTTTATCTCTGACAACTACAGCACCAACATGATGTCTTTTGCATGTAGATCTTTCTGCAACTAGCCATGCCAACTTCATAAAATATTCATTCCACGATGGTCTTGATAAACTATTATTTATTGGTTTCATTACTAGAAATTAAACTAAAAAATATACTGCCTTGTCAAATGAAGTATATTTTCATATAATCAGCGAGTTAACTAAAAAAACTTCGGAGATTTATAAAATGAACAAGATTTGGTCTTATGATGAGAAAGGACAATGTGTAGTTGAAAATTCTAGGTTATTGAAACAACCTTTAGTACACATGCTAGCAAATTGCCCAAAATATTTTTCTATTTGTGATAATTTTTTAAGAGGTTACAGCGGATTTGACTATACAAGAATGTTTGGAGAATTTGATGGCCCAAATTTTCCTAAAGGGAATGCAAGATTTATATGGATTAGAGAAGGTAAAGAAACTTGGTTAGTGAATAATTATGACTTAACCAATACTGAAACAATAAATCCGAAATATGAAATGGGTTTAGGATATGTAAAATTTTCTGGTTCATCAAAAAAAATGCAGTTAAAGGTTTCAACAACTATTTTTGTCCCATTAGAAGAAATGGCTGAGTTATGGATAGTTGATATCACTAATAATTCTAATAAAACTAAAGAAATTGATTTTATTCCTACAGTTCCTATCTATGGCGGCAGTAGAGCTTATGTGGAATACCATAGAGATGTTGTTAGACTGTATAATAAAAGCAAAATTGATAAAGATATAGAAATTTTACCTGGTTTGGAATGGGTAGAAGGGCTTACTGACCCAAGCAATATATGTTATTTTATGAGTGCAGAAACACAAACAGGTAAAAAAGGAACAAGATTTTATTCTGACAGAGAAACCTTTCTCGGACCTAATGGAATGTGGTTAAAACCTGATGCTATATTAAATAATCTTGAACCAAAAAAACAATGCTATGGCAAAGAAGCTGTTGGAGCAATAGAATTTAAAAAAATAAATATTCCGGCAGGGAAAACAGTAAGTTTTGTTGTTATAAACGGTATAGTATTTAATGGTAGTATTGATGCAAAAAAATTAATTAAAAAATATTCATATAAAAATACAGTTAAAGCTTTTGATAATTTAAATAAATATTGGGCAGAAAGAACAGACAGAGTTAGAATGACAACAGCTAATCAAGATTTTGACAATTTATGGAACACTTGGTGGTGTTATCAACTATCAATGAGATATTGGTTTGGAAATACTGCTCATCCTCAAACAGATTACGGTTCAGACTTTGCAGGCTGGAGAGATTTCTGGCAAGATATGATGGCTGCAACAGTTATAGACCCAAAAGGATTGGAAGAAAGAACAATAAAAACATTGGAAGGTATCAGACTTGACGGCACTAATGCTACTAGATTTTTTGCAAGAACAAAAGAATTCGGCAGTGATGAAGTTAATGGTTTGTGGTGTGACCATCCATATTGGACAGCACAAACAGTGATGATATTAATTAATTTCTTAGGTGACCCAAAATTTTTATTTAAAGAAGGAATTGGTTATTTCAAAGACTGTTATCAAAACAGAGGTGAATCTAAAAATGAAAAATGGACAAAAGGTTATATAGAAAATCAAAGAACTGTTAATAAAAAAGAATATTCCGGAACTGTATTAGAACATTTGCTTGTTCAAATAATGACAATGTTTTATGATGTTGGAAAAAATAATTTATTAAAACAGAAAAGAGCTGACTGGAATGATGCTGTTGACCAAGTAAGAGGTGAAAATGTAACTTTTTCTTTTGCACTTGCACAAAACTGTAATGAAGTTGCTGATTTATTAGAAAAAATTGCAAATCAATTACAAATAAAAGAAGTTGAAATTTTTGAAGAATTATCTTTACTTATTGAAAATTGGAATAGTTCAGCAAAAGATATATCAAGTGATATTAGAACTAAAACTCTTACAAAATATCTAAACACAATAAACGATACCATCTCCGGTAAAAAAGTCAAAGTAAAAATAGAAAAAATACTTAAAGACTTACGCATCAAAGCACAGCTGATAATTGATAATACAAATAAAAAAGCATGGAATGGTAATTATTATTCAGGCTATATTTTTGCAAATGGAAACCCAGTTGATACCATATTTAAGAAAAATGCATTAAATAAAAAAAATCCTACATCAGATGACTTTATGATGATGTTAATGCCTCAAACATGGTCATTAGTTTCTGGTGGTGCTGATAAAATTAATGTTTCAGACAAAGTAATAGATTCTGTTTTTAAATATTTACTTGATAAAAAAGTTGGAGCATTAAAATTAAATTATCCTGCTTATACAAAATTTGATAAAACTATTGGAAGAATAACAGGTTTTGCTCCCGGAACAAAAGAAAATAATGCTCTTTTTTCTCATGCAAATTTATTTTTTGTTTGGGCATTAATAAAAAGAGGAATGCCGGACGATGCATATAAAGTATTTTCAGGAATTAACCCGTTATCACACGAACATGAAATTATAAGAACAGGTCCTTGGATACCTGAATATTATGTTTCATCGGATAATCCAAATATTGCAGGAAGAGGCGAATATCCTGTTCTTACCGGGTCTTGTGCATGGACAAGATATGTATTCCAAAATTTCTTTTTTGGTGTTAAAGGAGTATTAGAAGGTTTATCAATCGATCCTAAGTTACCGGCAACAAAAGATTTTAAAGAATGTTATTTAAAAATCAATTTTAGAAATGCTATTTATAATATAAAATTTGCAAATCCTTCTTTAAAAAAGAATACATCTGCAAAAATAATTTTAGTTGATGGTAAGCAAATTGAAGGAAATATTGTTACTCCTTTTAAATCAGGAAATCATAATATTGATGTTACTTTAGGTTAAGAGGACTTAATGAAAAAATTTACAACTTATTTATTGATTTTTATATTAACAATTTCTATGACTTATGCAGAAATTCCACTGTATGCACGATATTTAACAAAAGGTATTGAGATTATATCTCCGGATGGTGATAAAAAAACATATACAAATATTGATGAAATACCTGAAATACAATATGCTTCAAAAATATTTGCTTATGGTATGGTTATTATGTCATTTTATTGTGTTGATATTATTTTAAAAAACAGACAAGGTATTTTTGTAGCTAAAAGTCCAATAACGCAAGAACTTGTAATTGCAAAAGTTGAAAATTCTAATAATGGACCAATATCTATTGCTTTTGATAAAGTTACAAAAGCTGAACTTTCACCTGATGCAAAGATATCTTTTAAATATGTTGATTCAACAATAACATTAAAAGTTTTAATGGGAACTATCTCTATGGATACAAATGGTAATAATTTTGAATTATATGAAGGTGAAGCTTTTATATATAAATATAAAGGAGAAAATGATGCCATTTAAATTTAATAGATTGGCAATTAAAGATGTTATTCAGGTAGAAGCTATAAAGTTTAAAGATGAACGAGGTTTTTTTGAAGAAGCATTTAAAGTGCCTGATTTTACTAATTTTGGAATTAATTTAAATATAAAACAAATAAATTTTTCCCACTCTTCAAAAGGAGTCCTAAGAGGATTGCACTATCAATTATCCCCTTTTGTACAGGCAAAATTAGTTAGAGTGATTTCCGGAGCAATATATGATGTTGCTGTTGATTTAAGAATAGGCTCACAAACTTTTGGTAAATGGGTTGGAGCAATTTTAAGTCCGAATGATAAAAATATGTTATTTATTCCGGAAGGTTTTGCACATGGATTTGAAGTTTTGTCTGATACGGTAGATTTTGAATATTATTGTTCAAATATATATGCTCCTGAATATGAACGAGGTATTTTATACAATGATCCCTTTTTAAATATTAAATGGCATACGGAAAAGCCAATACTTTCTTCAAAAGATTCAATTTATCCATCATTTGAAGATGCTGAACACAATTTTGAATATAAAATTATAGATAAGGTATTTAAATGAAATTTCTTATAACAGGTAGTTCCGGTCAACTTGCAAAAGCATTTATTAATACTTTTAATAAGGATTCTATTGACTATCTTGCACCAACTGAACAAGAATTAGATATAACAAATCAATCAAAAATTGCGAATATATTTACTGAATATAAACCTAATTTTATTATAAATTGTGCAGCTTATACAAATGTTGAAAAAGCAGAACAAGATCCAACAACCGCATACTTAATAAACAAAACATCTGTATCTTATCTTACTGAAGAAACAAAAAGAATAAATGCTAAATTTATACACTTTAGTACAGATTATGTATTTGATGGCAAAAAAAATGATTTTTATACTGAAAGCGATATTCCAAACCCATTAAATGAATACGGAAAAACTAAACTAGCAGGAGAAGAAGAAGCATTAAAATATTCTAATAGTTTAGTATGCAGGCTAAGTTGGGTTATTGGTAATGGTCAACAAAATTTCCTTTACAAACTGTCAAATTGGGTAAAAGAACATAACACTATAAAAGTTTCAGATGATGAAATATCAGTTCCTTGTTTTACATTTGATATAGTAAAATATATTTTAATTGCATTAGACAATAACTTAAATGGGTTATATCATTTAACAAATTCATCTAAAGCTTCCAGATATGAACTTGCTCTTGAATATGCTCGCTTAATGAATTTCAGCAATGAAATAGTACCTGTTCCTATGTCAACATTCCCATCACAAGTTAAAAGGCCTCTTTATACAGCTATGGCAAATAAAAAAATATCAAAAGAATTAAATATTAATATTCCTGATTGGAGAGAATCATTAAAACTTTTTTCAGCAATGGTAAAACAAAATGAATATTGATAACATTAACAACTCTTTTCCGTCTATAAAAGATTTATTTTATGCTCAATCTTTCGATGATAAAAGCAAAACATTCTGCTCTTTTATGAAAGAAATAAAATCAGACATGAAAATATTTAATAAACTATCTCTTTCATTAGCAGAAAAGATTAAACAATCAAAAAGCAATATTGACATTTTTGTAAGTGTCCCAAAATTTATAGATGAATCAAATGAAATTGATTATTCTAAAATATTGGCTCAAACACTTTCAAAAGAATTAAATATACCTTATAGAAACAATGCCATAATAAAAATAAAAAAAACTAAAAAACTAAAAACATTATCTAAAGAAGAAAGACTACAAGAAATAGATTCTGCTTTTAAAATTAATTTAAATAATAATTTAAGGGTTTGTATTGTCGATGATGTATTATCTTCAGGTGCAACTTTACAAGAAATTATTAAAACCTTCTCAATTAACAACATTCAAAATGTTTCAATTGCAATTTTAATATTACAAAATTATTGAAAATTCATATAAAAAAAGTCACAATCAAAATATTAATATGATTGTGACTTTTTTTAATTTATCATTAATTTTTATTATTTAAGTGCTTTTATCAACTGTTCTGCAAAAACTTTTGCAGCTAATGGCCCATTACCTGTTATAATATTTCCATCAATTTCAACATCTTTAGCAGTATAATTTGCTCCACCTTCAATCAAAAC
>Ga0172377_10002137_pt1 | contig 20250 bp, 17 predicted proteins | sample Pumphouse3metaG_FD_119749 | JGI IMG/M metagenome (GOLD analysis project Ga0172377, IMG submission 119749) | Leachate microbial communities from a municipal landfill in Southern Ontario, Canada - Pumphouse #3 metaG | ecosystem: Engineered > Solid waste > Landfill > Unclassified | place: Canada...
CCCGCGTGTGAAAGTCTGGATGTGAAAGTGATAGACGGCGAAGATATGTTTTTAATGTCGTTGGAAATGGAGTAAAGATGCAAGAATATTGGGAACTGTATATGAAACAAATCGACGGGTATGTCGCGTCGGTTTTGTTTAACGCCGGAATTTCACATGAACTTCCCAGCGAAGATAAATGGTATGTCGGATTTATCAAATTAAAAATGAATCACCCAGACGGACGGGGGATGATCAGCGCCGATGAAGAAACGCAGCTCAGTTTCATCGAAGATAAAATCGAAATGGAGTCGTTGCGCTATCGGATCGGTACATATGTCGGGAGAATCGTCAGTAACGGAGAGATCACCTTTGTCTATTATCTAAAGCACGATTTCGAATGGCCGGATGTCGTGTCGTCGGCGATGAAAGAGTTTGGGAGCTACAGCTATGAATACGGCTCGAAGATGGACATGGAATGGGAAATCTATCATAAACTGCTGTTTCCTACAGCAATAGAGTGGCAGATTATTCAAAACCATAAAGTGTGCGATCAGTTGAAAGCGCAGGGTGATTCTCTCTATCTGCCCCGAGCAATCGAGCATAAAGCCTATTTCGAGACGGCCGAAGCGCGGGATGCGTTTATTACTGCGATCGAAGAGGAAGCATTCAAGGTTAAAGATTTTGTCGAACACAGCGAACAAACCCATATGTGCGGAGTCAGTTTTTACCGTCAGGACAAGCCTTTTTATTACGATATCGATACATTGACGCTTCATCTGATCGAAATCGCAGGGCGCTATGAAGGGGCGTATGACGGTTGGGAGAGCAGCGTCGTTAAAATTTGATAAAAAAACGCTGAAAACACATTCACTTTTAAGAAAGTTTAATCTATTCGCAGAGATAATGAGGATAGCAATGAAACCGACAATTTGAAAGGGATACTAATGAATTACGATGAGATCATGAAAAAAGTGAAAGAAAATGAGGGGCTCTCGCGTCGTGATGCCTTGAAAATGATGGCCTTGTCGCCGGTTGCCGCATCGGTATTGGCAAGCAGTGCCGCACCGACAACGGCGGAAGCCTCATCGGATGCCAAAGGTAAAGTGGTCATTGTCGGTGGAGGCGGCGGCGCATTGATGGTTCTTTCCCGTCTACGTAGAGCACTCTCCAAACCCGATATTACTATCATCGCACCTAATGAAAAACATGTTTACCAACCGGGACAAATTTTTGTCGCTGCAGGCGAATACGAGCCGGAAGATATCATTTTTGACAATACCGGTTATATCGGTGATGATGTAACATGGATCAAAGACGAAGTCGAAACGTTTGATCCGGACAATAACAAACTGATGACCAAAAAAGGGACGGAAGTCGCATATGACTATCTTGTCGTCGCTACCGGAGTTCAGTACCACTATGAGCAAATTGAGGGGCTTACAGCCGATATGCTCGGTCAACACGGTATCGCCAGTGTCTATCAAAGCGATTTGGCCGCAGGAACGGCAGTAGGGGCGACGATTACCAGAGACTGGTTTAACGCCCTGCATGAAGCGGCAAAAACCTCTAAACCGCGTGTCATTTGTACGCAACCCTCAACTCCGCTCAAATGCGGCGGTGCACCGCAAAAAATCCTTTATCTCAGCGACGATTTCCTCAAACGGGATAGTTTGAGTGCCGAATTTACCTTTGCGACTGCCGGTGAAAAACTTTTCAGCTTGCCGGAAATTGATGCCGCGTTGCATAAAGTGCAAGAAGGATACGGCAATATCACCAATAAATTCGGACATAATCTGATTGCCATCGATGCCGAGAAAAAACAGGCAACTTTCCTGCATAAATACCAAGAACAGGGCGAATACGATAAGGACCTCGAAGAATACGATATGATCGATAAAGAGGAAAACGTTGTTATGGAATACGATTTCATCCATATCGTTCCTCCGACGGCAGCGGTAGACGCAGTTGCCAATTCTCCGCTTGCTTGGCAGAAAGGTTCGGCAAAAGGGTGGTTGGAAGTAGATCGTGAAACGCTCCAGCACCGTCGTTACAAAAATGTATTCGGTATCGGAGACGTATGTGGGATTCCGATCGGCAAAACAGGGGGAAGCGCCCGACATCAAGGACCGATTGTCGTCGGTAATCTGATTTCGGTAATGGAAGGGAAAGAAGGGACAAAAAAATTCGACGGGTATACCGTTTGTCCGTTGAAAGTCTCGTATGGCGAGATTATTATGGCTGAATTCAATTATGACGGATTGGCTCCATCATTCCCGCTTGATCCGGCAAAACCGAGATGGGTATGGTGGGCGTTTGACCTCTATATGCTTCAACCGATGTATCGGTATCTTATGCTTAACGGTTTAATGTAATATTTTTGTGTCACTTTTTGACACAAAAATAATTATAATTTTTCCACAATCAGGATAGAATTGTCTTAATTAGGGTCATTCGCACGTTTTATGCAATATAATAAATTAATCACAATTAGGATGCATAGAGATGGGGAGTGAGCAAATACTGAAAGATACCGATTTCTTGGTATCGCAGACGGATGAAAAGGGAAAAATCCTTTTTGCCAATGAAGATTTCTGTAAAATTGCCGGTTACTCTTTAGAAGAGTTAGTCGGCAAACCGCATAGCGTTGTCCGCCACCCCGATATGCCTAAAGCGGCATTCAAAGATTTATGGGACACGGTTAAAAGCGGAAAAATATGGACGGGGTATGTAAAAAACGCCACAAAGAACGGTGGTTTTTATTGGGTTTATGCGATGGTTTTTCCGAATATGTCTTACGGAAACAATGAGATCGGTTATATGTCGTGTCGCCGTAAGGCTTCGGTTGAAGAGATTGCCGAAGCCGAACGTTTATATAAAACGATGGTATAGGATCAGGCATGAACAATACAATTAAAATAACTGTAATCATCGTTTTGGGGGCAGTCGGTATTCTTATCGGCATACTTGCACAAAGTGTCGGAATATTAGTCGGAGCGCTTGTCGTTCTTTCGGCTGTGTCCATAGGATTGATCGGTATGTCCAATACCGATGACGGGCAGATGGGTAAACAATTGGATGATTTTTTACATCTTATCCAATTTAAACGTAATCGATTATCTTTATTGGATGCAAAGCCGGGGAGTGTTGAGGAAAAACTCAATACCTTGGCAAAAGCACATGAAGAGATATTGTTACAGGACACCAAAGTCGCCGGAGAGATGGTATTACTAGCAGACAAAGTGCGTCAAGGACATTATGCCTGTCGTATTACAAGCGATTCGATCACCCCGCATGTCCATCTGTTACGTAAAACGATGAATTCGATGCTTGATAGTACGGAATCGAGTTTGGATTGTGCTGTCTATGTACTGGAAGCGTTAAGCGAAGGAAAATTTTCGACCCGTGCCGATGTCAAGGTCGAAGGAAAGATGGGCTTGACGCTTACAAAGATCAATGAACTCGGTGCCGCATTGCAGTCGATGGAAGCGCAGAATAACGAGGCTAAGCAGGTATTGGATAATAATACTCAGCAACTCAAGGCAACCATCGAAGAACTTCGCTCGACAAAATTTGTCGAATTGAACAACATGATCAATACCACCGTTGAGCGCATCGCAACCGTTGCCGGAAAAGAGCATGAACTCTCCGGCAACCTTCAGGCATTGGCCGGCAATGCACGCGAAACCAAAGAGATTTTGGTGACAATCGGCGATATCGCCGATCAAACCAATCTATTGGCGCTCAATGCCGCTATCGAGGCGGCGCGAGCAGGAGAACACGGTCGCGGGTTTGCCGTCGTCGCGGATGAAGTGCGTAAATTGGCGGAGCGGACACAAAAAAGTCTTTCCGAAATATCGGCAACGATCAATGTCTTGATTCAGGCAATCAGCGATAACAGCGAATCGTTGAACCAAAATATGGATGAAATGATGGATTTGACCCATTATATCGGCACCGTCGACCAAAAAATGGATGAACTACTGACGTCAATGAACGCTATGAGCTGATATCTTCGGGAGTAATCCCGTAGGATTTCAATAATATAGCGGCTCCGTTTATATTCCCCTTTTCCAAATTCAATGTCGCGGCATAAATCCGTCCTAACATTCCGCTATGGGCGATAAGGGCATCTTCGATTTCAGGAGAGGGGTGCAGCGTTTGCAACAAGCTCTCCAAGGGAACGTTCATAAGCCCTTCAAGCAATGAAAGGGTCGCGATCATATAGATTTGCTGCGATTGCTGTTCACTCGCTTCGGGGAGCACTTTGCGGAGCAAAGTATCCATCCTTTTGATACGATTTTGTGCGAAAACCGCATGAGGGTTTTGTTCGTCGATCGCTTTGGTCCCTGACTTTGAATAGATAATCAGCATGAGCCATTGCATCAGCGCATTTTTGCCGAAACGTTCCAGCATCTCCCGTATGGATAAGGCCCCTTCGATATGTTCCGGATAGACTGAACGGAGGAACTGAATCAGCTGAAGCGACAAAATGGTCTGCTCTTTGAACGAATCGCATACCTCTTCGATAGGTGCATCGTTTTGCAGCAGTGAAAAAAGGGCGATGACATCGGTATATTGAGGATCGATACGCCGTTTGGTGATTAGGTGGGCATGGGCGAAATAAAATCCCTGAAAAAATTCAAAACCGATTTTCTCATACTCTTCCACCATTTCGTAAAATTCGACTTTTTGGGCAATCAAGCGCATTCGGCCATAAGGATTGGGTGCAAGAGCAAATTGTTCAATATCGGTTTGGGTAACGTCAAACTTCGCAAATTCGATAAAAGGAAAAATTGGTCCGAATGCCTCGATGTAATGTGGATTGAAAGATGCATTATCCAGTGCAAAACGGTAACCCAATGAGTGGTAATAGCGTATGGCTTCATGAATTCTGGCATTAACTTTTGCAGATGCGGATATCTCGAAAACAAATTTTTCTTTGGGGAGAGTGCGGAGGATATCGGTCAAGAGCAGCGGGCCGTCGGTGTTGATGAACGCGTAGCTTTCCCCAAACGCTGAGTCCGAACCTATTTGGTTTAAGAGGTTGACTAACACCGAAGCCGTAGCATGCCTAGGGTCGTCAATCGTACACTCGCCATAGGTGTCACGGTAAAAAAACTCATACCCGATAATATGTTCAGAACGGTCTAAAATCGGTTGGCGGGCAAGATAGAGGTCGTTGTGCATCAATGTGACTTTGTGTTTGGATTATTAAGTGTAGCGTAATTTGAGTATTATTTCAAAAATCAATAGTTTAAAAGAGATGAAAAAATGAAAGAGCCGATTACCATTTTTTATAAAGATTATGCCCCTCCCGCGTTTACGGTCAAGAGTTGTACTTTGGAATTCATTATCGAGGAGAGCTCCACCCGCGTAGAGAATGTCATGGAAATCGTACGGTGCGATTCAGAGGCAAAAGAGTTACGGCTGGACGGCGAGATGCTCGACCTTGAATTGCTTTGGGTCGATGATGTGCTCTACAGCGAAGAGATGGTTACAAAAACGGATGACGCGTTGATCATTCCGCTGGATAGCGATAGCGCCCGTATCCGGATCATCAACCGTATTTATCCGGATCAAAATACGGCGTTGGAAGGATTATACCGTTCCGGCGGCATCTGGTGTACTCAAAACGAACCGGAAGGATTCCGTCGAATCACCTATTTTATCGATCGTCCCGATGTCATGTGTCTGTTTACAACCAAGATTATTGCCAATAAAGAGCGCTGTCCCGTGATTCTGAGTAACGGGAATCTCCGCGGAACCGCGACATTGGATAACGGCAAACATCTGGCCCTATGGGAAGACCCTATCCCGAAACCGTGTTATCTGTTCGCTCTGGTGGCCGGGGATTTGGGATCGATTCGTGATACGTACACCACGTTAAGCGGCAAAAAAATCGATTTGGCGATTTATTGCGATCCGGGAAACGAGAGTAAATGTTTTCATGCGATGCGCTCGCTCAAAAAATCGATGGAATGGGATGAAATCACCTATGGGCGAGAGTACGATCTAGAAGTCTATAACATTGTGGCGGTAGATAGTTTTAATATGGGGGCAATGGAAAACAAAGGGCTCAATATTTTTAATTCTCACTATGTTCTGGCTGATGAAGATACGGCGACCGATAGCGATTTTATGGGTATCGAAAGCGTTATCGCCCACGAATATTTTCATAACTGGACGGGAAACCGTATCACGTGCCGAAATTGGTTTGAACTAACGCTGAAAGAGGGGTTGACGGTTTTTCGGGATCAGTGTTTCAGTGCGGATATGAACTCGGAACGAACTCAAAGACTCGATGATGTACGAGCTTTGCGCGAACGTCAGTTTGTCGAAGATGCGGGACCGACGGCTCATCCGATCAAACCGCAAAGCTACATGGAAATCAATAACTTTTATACGGCAACCGTTTATGAAAAAGGGGCGGAAGTGATCCGTATGATGTATACGGTGCTGGGGCGTGAACGGTTTAGACGGGCGACTGATCTCTATTTCGACACGTTTGACGGTTCGGCCGTCGGAACGGATGATTTTTTATGGGCGATGGAGTCGGAGAGCCCGGTTGATTTGACGCAGTTCAAACGGTGGTATTCTCAGGAACGGACACCGGTGTTGCGGATTATGACCGAGTACTCGCATCAGAAAGCAGAATTGGTGATGAAGATAGTCCAAAAGCTCCCTAAAAATACCCGTGACGAAGAACAGCTTCCGTATGCGATGCCGTTTCGAATGGCGTTGATTTCACCTGAGGGAAGTGAATATCCGCTCGTCACTCAGGATGTTTTGGTATTGCACAACGACGTTTTGTGGTTAAGCGAATACGAAAGCGTGATGACGTTCAAAGATATTCCTATGCAGCCGAGACTTTCGCTCAATCGCGGTTTCAGTGCACCCGTCATTATAGAATGTGATGAGATCGATTACCCGTTTTTAATGGCGCATGAACGAGACGGTTTTGTACGCTATGAAGCGGCGCACCGTTTCGGTATCGAAACGCTTGAATCGATCATGAGTACAGGTCACATCGATGAGGGGTATGTAAAAAGTTACGGTGCTATTCTTTTGGATGAAACCATCGATCCGATGTTTAAAGCGCAACTTTTGGAACTTCCGACCATCACGACACTGATGCAGCGTCAAAAAGTGATCGACGTTCAAGCTATCTTCGATGCGCAAGAGAGACTGAAAAAAACATTGGCAGAAGTTTATTCCGATCTATTGATAGAAGGAATCAGCAGATTATACGAGCCTTCTAACAGTTCGATCGACGGCATCAGTATGGGTAAACGAGCGTTAAAAAACCGTTTATTGGGAATACTGATGAGTTCGGGAGAAGATTTTGGTTCACAAATATGCGTACGCCATTATGAAGAATCGGTCTCAATGACGGAACGGCTTGCCGCGCTTGATTTGCTGGAAAACTATGCATCGCAAAATGCGTCTGCGGCGCTGAAAGATTTTTATCATCGCTATAAAGACCAGACGTTGGTTATGAACAAATATTTCGCTGTTTGCGCTTCATCGCGCAGAGAGGGGACGCTGGAACGCGTTATTGCATTGCAAAATGATACTGCCTATGATGTCAAAGTCCCGAATCTTGTCCGCTCATTGATCGGAAGTTTTGCACGCAATCCGGTTGCGTTTTATCACAAAAGCGGTACAGGATTCCGATTCGTCGCCAATAAGGTGATAGAGATAGACGCCATTAATCCTCAAATTGCATCAGGGCTTGCGGGAGCGTTTAAAAACTATCCGAAACTTTCCCATGAACAAAAAGCTCAGATGGGATGTGAGCTCGAACGGATTAAAAATCACCAAAATATCTCAAATAATGTGTTTGAAATCGTCTCTAAAATTTTAGACGCAAAATGAGGCTGAGAAAAAAGGTAACATTGTTCGCTTTTATGAAATATTTAGTCTAAATTACCATGTTTGTTTTAAGGATGTGATACAATTGTGATGTTATAGTAATATAATCAGCTTTTATAGAATTCATTGAAGGAGAGAATATGGCGAGATTAGTTGTCCTCGGCGGCGGTGTCGCCGGACATACTGCGGCAACGTTTGCAGCAGATTGGCTCGGTAAAGAACATGAGGTTGTCGTAGTAACCCCAAACTCAAAATGGAACTGGATTCCATCGAACATTTGGGTCGGCGTCGGCGAAATGACGAAAGAAGAGGTAACGTTTGATCTTGCCCCTGTTTATGAAAAAGCAGGTATCACTTACAAGCAGGCAAAAGCGGTCAGTATCAATCCTGAGGGGAGCGCAAGCAACTCAAAACCTTTCGTAACTATCGAATTTACAGGACAAGGAAAAGCGGGACAAAGCGAAGAGGTGACCTTCGATTATTTGATCAATGCAACCGGTCCTAAACTCAACTTCGGTGCGACTCCGGGTCTGGGCGAAGGTTCGCAATTGGGTGAACATACCGTATCGGTATGTACGGCAGACCACGCGGATCATGCGGCACATGAATTCAAAAAATGTATGGATAAAATGCGCAAAGGGGAGCGTCAAAAATTCCTCGTCGGTACAGGTCACGGTATGTGTACGTGCCAAGGTGCGGCATTTGAATATATTTTCAATATCGAACACGAACTTCGCAAAGCGGGTCTTCGCGATATGGCCGATATCAAATGGATTTCGAATGAATCATTCCTCGGTGATTTCGGAATGGGCGGGTTGCATATGAAAGTGGGCGGATACGTTGTCAGTTCACGTATTTTTGCCGAGTCTTTGTTTGCAGAACGCGGTGTTGAATATGTTATCGGCGCACACACCAACAAAGTCGAAAAGGGGAAAGTCGGATATGAATTGCTTGACGGTACGACCGGTGAAGAGCCATTCGACTTCGCGATGCTTATTCCTCCGTTCGCCGGTGTCGGTCTTAAAGCGTATAACAAAGCAGGTGAAGATATCACCGATACGGTATTCGCGCCAAATGGCTTCATGAAAGTCGATGCAGATTATACTCCTAAACCGTATGCGGAATGGAAAGCGTCTGACTGGCCTCGTACATACCAAAATCCTACCTTCAAGAATTTGTTCGCAGCAGGGATTGCATTCGCACCTCCGCACATTATCTCAAAACCGATGAAATCGCCAAACGGAACCGTCATCAACCCGACTCCTCCACGTACCGGTATGCCGAGCGGTATTATCGGTAAAGCGGTCGCTCACAGTGTATGCGATTTGATCAAACAAGGTTCAAGCGCTCACTTGCATGAAGCGTCGATGGCTGAAATGGGTGCGGCGTGTGTTGCATCTGCCGGTAAAGGTTGGTTCGATGGTCAAGCGGCTGCTATGACGGTATATCCGGTCGTTCCTGACTTCGACAAATATCCGGGTACGGGTCGTGATACCGACTATACTTTCGGAGAGATCGGTTTGGCGGGTCACTGGATCAAACATATCTTGCATTATCTCTTTATCTATAAAGCTAAACTCAAACCTTTCTGGAAAGTGATTCCGGAATAAAAACCCGGCTCTCTGTAGGAGAGTCATGCAGAAAGCGTCGCTTCTGCTTATATACAAATATAGGAGAACATTATGGCAAAACCAGAAGAATTTAATTTCGCTAAAAACGATAACTTCAACACGGCGATGATCCCGGGAAAATGGGCACGTTTTTTTCGTACGTGCAAAATCTGGCAGTTTATCCGCTTCGTAATCATTAACATCAAAATGATTATTGTTGTCGGCAAAAGCCACTAAGACGTTTCATACGGAAGGCTTCAGGCCCTCCGTCTACCTTCTTCTAAAGTAATCCTACCATGATTCAGCCGCTCATAAAATATCCTGATCCTACCGTCCGCCTGATATCCGCAAATGTCCGTTTCTTTAACGACGAACTGGAACAATGGATAACCGACATCGTCGATACGATGAAATCGAATGATTTAGAGGCATTAAGTGCTATATTAATCGGTATCCAGTACAACATTATCGTCCTGAAAGAAGCCGATATCTATACTCCGTATATTAATTCCCGAATGATTAAACATTCGGGAATGGTGACGGCGACGGAGAGAAGCATTTACTATGAAGGGATCAGCGTTGACGTGGATCGGTATGAGACGATGACCGTCATTTACGAAGATATACACGGCGAGTCGCATCATCGGGATTTTTCCGACGATTTGGCGCGGACGTTTCAGCAGCAGCTGGATTATTGTTTCGGAAGCACGTTCGTCGACCGTGTCGATAAAGAGATGAAGCAGCGGATCAATGATTATCTTGAATACGGTTTGGTTGCCGATGGCGGATCCTGTCCAACCATCTTTTATCGTGACCGGTTTAAACTTGGTGCGAAATATTTGATTTCAGGTGTGGCGCTATCCTCACTTGTACCGTTTTTTGTTTCTGAAAAAGTGCGTGAATGGGTTTATCGGATCGATCTTGCAGTTTTAGCGGCTATCGTCGTGCTGATCGTAATCTATTTTTTCTATGCCCAGTACGAATCCAGACTTTACAAACAATGTACCAGCTGTCAAACGGGAAATATCATCGGGACGGTCGCTATTTTGGCGTTTCAGCTGGCGATTGTCGCTTCGGCCGTTTTCTTTTGGATAAAGCCTTAACTATAAGAGATAACAATAACTCTTAACCTTTTTAGAGTATCATTGCTCCCAATAATTCGATCTAAGGAAGTGGGTATGAGTCTCCACGATATCAGCGGGTTGTATAACTCGAAAATGGTTTTGATAGCGGCAAAAGAGGAGATTTTACAAGACTGGGTTGCTGAAGAGGAATGCGCCTCCATTTTACAGCGTCATGAAATTGATCAAGAGTTGTTTATTGCCCATTACGCAGGGAACGTGTTCGATTACTTTATGGGAGTGGTCTCCGGACAGATGGTTATCGGCGAATGTCCGGTGATCGCCGATCTGATCGAATATTTAAAAAATAAAGATCTCCGTGCCGATGAACTTTTTACCCTTTGTACCCATTTTAAACGGGCGGTTCTGAACAGTACGTACCGCATGGGAATTAATTCACCCGAAATCTTTACGGCCGTCAGTTATCTGTTTGATCGAAATTTTGCGGGGGTGCTGAAACTCTATACCGATACGATTTATCAAAAAGAGCAAGAAGCAATCAATGCCTCCAAGGCCAAAGAGTATTTCCTATCTAATATGTCACATGAAATACGGACACCGCTTAACGCTATTTTAGGATTTGTATCGCTACTTCGGGATGAGACGATCAATCCCCGCTACCAAAAATATCTCGATATCATCTCGAATAGCGGTGAAAATCTCCTCCATATCATTAACGATATTCTCGATTTTAGTAAACTCCGAAGCGGTGAATTTGCAATCGATCCTCAACCGTTTAACATCCATGACGAAATCTCTCATACGATGGAACTTTTCGTCCCCAGTGCCAATTCCAAAAGTATCACTCTGACCAGTTTTATCGATCCTTCTATCCCCTATGAGATTATTGCCGATGCGGTGCGAATCAAACAGATTGTCGGGAACTTTTTGAGCAATGCAATCAAATTCAGCCATCCGGAAGGAGCAATCCATGTCGAAGCCCGGTATGACCGAGGGCTTTTATCCTTGTCGGTACGTGATGACGGAATCGGTATATCGTCCGCAGATCAGCAGCGGATATTCGACGCATTTTCACAGGCCTATGAAGGGGTTATCCGAATTAACGAGGGGACAGGGCTGGGACTCTCTATCTGTAAACAACTGGCCCAACATATGGGAGGGACGATCGAGCTTCAATCGGCTTTAGGAGAAGGGAGCTTGTTTACCCTGAGTATTCCGGTTGTGGTGAATCATGAGTGTGAAATTGCGAAATTCGATATCTCGATGTTTGAGGGGATACGGTTCGGATTATTGGAATATGATCCTTCCGAGAGCTATAAGCTCGAATCCCTGCAACGCTACTGGGATCATTTCGGATTGGACGTTTGCCGTATCAAAACGGTCAAAGACGAATGCGATCTGCTGATTTTTCTTGAGAGCTCCATTGATGACGAGACTCGAGAATATATTATTGAACAGCAGATTCCTTCGGTCGCGATTTTGGATTTTCTCGATGACCGTTACGACACGATAGAGACGATTACACCGCTTACGTTTCCGATTTACTGTACCAAACTGCAAAATGCCCTCAGTGAAGTTTTAGGGATCAATCAACCTTCTCTTCCGACGGCTCTGGGGATTAACAGCGGGTACGGATTTTCGGGAAGGATTCTCGTTGCGGAAGATAATCATGCCAATCAAGAATTGATCCGAATCGTATTGGAACGCTACGGTCTTGAATACGTGATTGCGAGTAACGGGGTTGAAGCGTTGGAACTGTATTGTTCGCAGCCATTCGATCTGATATTGATGGACGAGCAAATGCCGTATATGAACGGGAATGAAGCGACCCTTTCGATTTTGGCGTATGAAGAAAAAAATAAAAAACCGCACACCCCTATCGTGGCCTTGACGGCCAATGTGATCAAAGGGGCGCGTGAACGTTCGATCCAAAACGGTTATGATGCTTTTTTAGGCAAACCGATTGTCCTGAAAGAGATCGAACAGATTTTTGACCGTTATCTCAGCCCGAAACCGATTCAAAAAAATGAACAGAAGCCCAAACAAAAATCCAAATGGCCGGCGATCGATATGGAACACCTCAAGAGTGCTTTGATGCTGGATGAAGAGCAGATCGACTACCTGCTGGGAATATACTGCCAAAAGATGGAGCATTCGCTAAGAGAGTTGGAGAATGCAATCGCCGAAAAAGCGTATGAGGATATCCCTTTTATCGCCCACTCGATCAAAGGTTCGAGTGCAAATTTTCGTTTTGACGAACTTTCGCGTCTGGCGTACGTTATCGAAGAATCGGCACTGAATAAAGATAAAGAGTTTGATTTCGACGAAGCGTACAGCGTACTGCACTCCGAGTTTTCTAAACGGTTTATGGGTGAAGAGGGCTATTACTCTTCTAAGTAATAACCGACGCCCGAAGCGTTTTTGATGACATCGGTAGGGAGTTTGTTACGCAGTCTCCAAACCAGAGTCCGGACGCTGTTATCTGTCGCACCTTTGGTTTCCCAGACGTAGTTGATTGCTTGTTCAAAGTCGACGACGCTCCCCAGCTGTGCAACCAGCAGACGGATAAAGGCGTTCTCTTTTTTGGTCAGTTTGATTTTCTGATTGTTGTAAAACGTCTCTCCCAAGCCGGTATCGTGGCGGTAGCCGTTGCCGAATTCGACGATCGGTTTGTCGGAAAGCTTTTTGGCGTAGACCAGTTTTTCCAGCTCTTCGCGGTCGGATTTGAGTTCGTCGATATTGGAGTTGCGTTTTTTCTCCTCTTTGAAGCGGTAAAGTGCCATTTGAATGGTCGTATGGAGATTGATAGGATCGAACGGTTTTACGATATAGCCGTAAGGTTCGGTTTTTTTCGCTTTTGAGAGCATATCGTTGTCGGAATGGGCTGTCAGATAGATAAAAGGGAGGGGATTTTTATCCCGGATAAACTGAGCCAGTTCGATACCGTCCATCGTTTTTTGCAGACCGATGTCGATCAGTGCGATGTCCGGATTGTAGATTTTGATTTTGTTGCGTGCCGTAACGGCGTTGTCGGCAATGGAAACGACATCATACCCTTGTTTCTCCAAGGACATTTTCAAATTCATTGCGGTTACTTCGTCATCTTCGACGACAAGTACTTTGATAGCACTCATGAATCCTCTTTAACGTGATAATGTGGTAGTAATATAAGGATATTTTATCACACTTACGATTTAAACTCAACGTTGCACTGCTTAAAATATGTGTTTTACAGAGTGAATTTAGGATAATCTCTCTTTTTTATCCGTTATTCAACCCAAACGGGGCATAATCGCGAATATTCTATACGCAACGGGATGGCCACAATGCTTGATTTTGATAAATTTACCAAATATTCCAAGCCGGGACCCCGTTATACCAGCTATCCGACGGCGCTTGAGTTCTCCGATACCTTCGATTATGACGGGTATCTCGCAAAATTGCATGCCCAAGATCCCGCCCGGATGCTGTCACTCTACTTCCACCTGCCGTTTTGCAAAAACGCCTGTTACTTTTGCGGCTGTAACGTCGTTTTTACCTCCAAAGAGGACAAAAAAGAGCGCTATATCGATTACCTGCTGCGGGAACTGGCTATTTTGGCGCAACATATCGATGTCAACCGTCCGGTGATTCAGCTCCACTTCGGAGGGGGAACGCCCACATTTTTCAATGCCGAGCAGCTTCATCGGATCATCAGTACCATCAAAAGTTATTTTAAAAACTTTGCACCGGATGCCGAAATCAGCTGCGAAATCGATCCGCGCCATATCAACGAAGAGCAGATGAAAGTGATGAGCGAAGCGGGATTCAACCGAGTCAGTTTCGGGATTCAGGATTTTGACGAAAAAGTACAGGTCGCAGTGCACCGTGTACAGCCGTACGATATTACCAAGGCGGCGATGGAACTTGCACGCAAATACAATATGGTCAGCGTCAACGTAGACTTGATTTACGGTCTTCCGTACCAAAGCTTGGAAACCTTCAAAAAGACACTGGAACAATCGATTTCGCTAAATCCCGACCGTTTTGCCGTATTCAACTACGCTCACGTACCGTGGTTGAAGAAAACGATGCGAAAAATCGATGAAACGACGTTGCCTTTGCCTGCCGAGAAGCTTGCGATCATGCGCTATACGGTCGATTATATGTCGGCACAGGGGTATCGGATGATCGGAATGGACCATTTTGCCAAACCCGAGGACGAGCTTTTCAAAGCAATCGACAAAGGAGAACTGCACCGTAACTTCCAGGGATATACGACCAAGGGAGGGGCAGATCTGATCGGTATCGGATTGACCAGTATCGGTGAAGGAGCCGACTACTACGCACAAAACTTCAAAGAGATGGATGCGTATGAAGCGGCGATCGATGCGGGAAAACTGCCGTATGAGCGGGGTGTGGCACTGAATGAAGACGACCGAATCCGCCAATACGTCATCATGGAACTGATGAGCAATTTTAAACTCGACATACCGCGATTTGAGCGCTTATACGGCGTCAATTTCGGGGAGTATTTCGCCGATGCACTGGAAGCGTTGAAACCTTTTGAAGAGGACGAACTATTGAAAATCACTCCGACATCGATCGAGTGCTCGCCGACGGGGACCCTTCTGATTCGGAATATCGCGATGCCGTTTGACGCGTATATGAAACGGCACGCGTCATCCGACAAAGCTTTTAGCAAGACGGTATAACATCATGGGAGAAAGAGCATTGTTTCACTTTACCGAGACCTCAGACGCCTGTATCAAATGCGGGAAATGTATCCCCGTCTGTACCATCCATAACGTTAATGCCGATGAAGTCACCTCGCCGCGCGGATTTATCGATCTATTGGGTGCGTACCAGCGCGGGCATTTGGAACTGGATAAAAATGCGAAAGCGATTTTCGAGAGCTGTTTTTTATGTACCAACTGCACCGATGTGTGTCCGAAAGCACTTCCGACCGATATGGTGATAGAGCAGGTGCGCGCCGATATCGCCGACAAGTATGGAATCGCATGGTTTAAACGGGGATTTTTCTTCCTTCTGCGCCACCGCTTTTTAATGGATACCCTCTTTAAGCTGGGATACGTGTTCCAAACGTGCGGCTTTAAGATCAAAGCCGAGATCAACTCAATGCAGCCGCGCTTTAACCTCCCGATCATTAAAAAAGACCGCTTGCTGCCGTCAATGGGAAAACGCTCTTTCATGAACAGTTATCCCGAAAATATCCCCAATGGCGGTAAGCGCCGCGTGGCGATTTTTATCGGATGTTTGGGGAATTACAACTATACCGAGATCGGTAAAGGGCTTTTGGAGATTCTCGAAGCGTTGGAGATCGATGCTTTCATCCCCAAAAAACAGCTGTGCTGCGGGGCTCCGGCCTATTTTACGGGAGATTTCGCCACGGTCGATCACAATGCCAAAAAGAACATAGAATATTTCGAGAGTTTCATCGATGAGGTCGAAGCGATTATTATCCCCGAAGCGACCTGCAGTGCAATGATCAAAATCGACTACGAGCACTTTTTCCATGATCAGCCTGAATGGCTGGAACGGGCCAAAAGACTCAAAAACAGAATCTTCATGGCTACCGAGTGGCTCGAACAGCGTACGGATCTCAAAGAGCTGTTGGCATCTAAAGGGCGGAGCGATCTTGTCGTCACCTATCACGATCCGTGCCATGCCCGTAAGATGCAGGGGGTTTATCAGGAACCGCGTCGCCTGATCACTCAAAACTACACAATCACCGAGATGAGCGATCCGAACGCTTGCTGCGGTTTCGGCGGTGTCACGATGCAGACGGAGAATTTCCATTTTGCTCAGGCTGCAGGGAAACCGAAAGCGGCGATGATTGCCAAATCGGGGGCGCAGGTGGTTACGGCCGAATGCAGTGCATGCCGGATGCAGATTAACAATGCGATGAACGAAGCCGAACTCGATGTCGTTTTTAAAAATCCGATCGAATTGATCGCCGAGGCATTGCGAAAATGACAACAATGGAAGTCGAATCGTTTTTAGAAACATTCCAAACCCTTATTATGGCTTCATTGACTCCTGAGGGTGCACCTCATGCCAGTACGGCTCCTTATGTCCGCTTCGGAAATGATTTTTATATTCTCATCAGTACTGTTGCTCAACACGGGCGAAATCTTTTAGAAAATCCGAACGTGTCGCTCCTCTTTGTCGAAGATGAGTCACAGTGTGTTCAGCCCTTTGCACGAAAACGGGTGACAATCGAGGCAACAGCATCGGAGATCGATCGTGTGGATGAAGCGTATACAGAGGTCGTTGAGCGCTTCATTGCCCATTTTGATCAGGAACTTGTCACTTCTTTGACCCAAATGGGGGATTTTCACCTCTTTAAGCTCTCCCCCAAAAGCGGCAGCGTAGTCATGGGATTCGGCAAGGCGTACCGTTTGGATGAAAATTTAGAAGTGCTAAAACAGATTATGGGGCAGCACCAAAAGGGGCACACTCATGGATAAACTTCTCATTGTGTGGAGCAGTGGAGAGATCGAAGTCGCGAAAAAGCTCGTACTGCTGTACGGGAGTGTGATCTTACCTCGCGGATACTGGGACGAAGCTCATCTGATGGTATGGGGTCCTTCGGCGAAACTTCTTGCTGAAAATACCGAACTGCAGGAAATGGTTGCCAAAGTGATCGATAGCGGTGTAAAGGCTTCGGTATGTGTCGCATGCAGTGAGGATTACGGTGTGACAGAACAATTGCGTGCGATGGGGATTGAGCCTGTCCATACCGGTGAGCTTCTGACGCAGGCGCTGAAAAGCGATTGGAAAGTCGTCACGTTTTAAGAAAGGGTTTTGATGGAGTTCTGGAACCATATTTATGAGCATTTCAATCCCGTAGCAGTCAATCTGGGGCCGATTCCCGTGCACTGGTACGGATTGATGTATGTCCTGGCCCTTCTATCTGCATTAGCGATGGCAAAATGGATTGTCAAAAAAGACAAAATCGCCATTACGAAAGAGCAATTGGACGATTATTTTATTTATGCCGAGATCGGGGTTATCCTCGGTGCGCGCTTGGGATATATCCTTTTTTACGATACCCATACATCGTATTATTTGAGTCATCCGTGGCAGATATTTAACCCTTTTATCGACGGACAGTTTGTCGGTATTCGGGGAATGAGCTTTCACGGGGCGATTATCGGTTTTTTGATCGGTTCGTATCTATACCACCGAAGACATGGGATATCGTTCGGCGTATTGATGGATTTGGTGGCCGTTTCGGTACCGCTGGGATATGTGTTCGGCCGAATCGGCAACTTTCTGAATCAGGAGCTTGTAGGACGCGTTACCGATGTGCCGTGGGGAATTTACGTTTATGATACCCTCCGTCATCCTTCGCAGCTGTATGAAGCTTTTGTCGAGGGGATTATTGTTTTTGCGATCATTTATGCGTACCGTAAGCGAAAAGCGTTTGACGGGGAACTGATTTTACTGTACGGATTTTTATACGGAATCGGACGGGGACTGGTCGAGTTTTATCGGGCTCCCGATGCTCAGATCGGCTATATCGTAGGGGACTGGATGACGCTGGGAATGGCACTTAGTTTTTCGATGGCAGGATTGGCGGTCATAATATGGAGTTATTTTAAGATAAGTATTAGCAAGAACAAATGATGATAAAGAAATGGCTTTTCTATGCAGGATTAATATTGTCTGTATTTAGTATAGGATTTCTTAGTGGTTGTAGTTTGGTTAAAGGTGTAAAATCTATAGGTGATGGTATGTTAAGGGGAGATACATACATTAAATCAAAAATTCTTATGGAAATAGTAGCTCTAAGAGCTGAAAAAAATGATAAAGAATCAATAAATTATTATGATGTAAGTAAGGTTTTATCACATTATTTTGTACAAGGAATAGAGAAAAATCAAGTTATCGCAATATTGCAACAAGATAATATTAGTGTCAGTAGTGATGAAGATCATAAGGTTACAGTTTATTATCGATATGGCTTTTTTCAACTTATAGTTTTAAAATTATTTTTTGATTCACAGCAGAAATTGGTAGGGTGGGATGGAATGTATTTGATTACAAGCAATAATTGATACAAAAATAGTGTATTCCTTCCTCATAACGATAATTCAGATTAAACTGGTGCAGATCGCATACCGATTGGGCGATATAAAGCCCTAGTCCCAATCCCCCGTTCCCTTTTTCCGTGACAAACGCTTGCAACGCCTCTTCAACCGGTCGTTTCAACGGCTCTCCGCTATTTCGGATACAGATACGGTTTTCATCACAATGGATATGGATTGGCAATGCAGTGGCATGACGAAGCGCATTGTCGATCAGGTTTTGCAAGGCGCTGGTGAAGAGTTCCGGATCGACGTTGAGAGAACGATTGCATCCCTGCATAATGAGTGTTTCGTCATTAGCGAGCAGGTTATCCATCGCCACTTGGAGCATCGATTCCAAGGAGGTCGGTTGGCGCTTCAGACTGAAAGCGTGCATTTTCTCGATTTGTGCCATTTGCAAAATCAGATGTTCGAGACGACTAAAGAGCTTTTCGAGCAGGGTACGGTTCGGACTCGGTTCTTCGAGTTCGACGATGAGTTTTCCTTTGGTGATCGGTGTCTTCAACTCATGCATAATGTTGCGCAGAAAAAGTTCACGCGATTTTTTCAATCGGTTTTGTTTTTCGAGTGCATCGTAGAGGGCATTGGAAATCAGGGCAATCTCATCTTTTCCGTTGCTGTGAATATTACGAATCTCTTCTCCGTCGCCGTATCGGAGAATCTGTTCGTACAGATGTTTTAAGGGTTTGAGATTGTTCAGCAGCAATAGATACATGCTGACCAGTCCGCCGACGAGGGCAAAAAAGAGCAGCCATACGAAATAATACGTTGCCCCTTCGGCTGTATCGCGATAATACATGGTACAGTGCCCGCGATTTAAGGCGTAAATAAATCCCTTGTTATCTTTATACATCGCAACATTGACATTACGGGAACGGAGTTTTGACAGCAGCGGAGGGGGAAGCGGGATAGAGTCGCAGTTTGGACTTTTATTCTCGATCAGTACGAAGCCCGCTTCTTTCAGCTCTTCGCTTTGCTCCATACAACTTTTGTCTTTTGTCTCTTCAAGAATGCGAGAGAGTTCCATAGATCGGTGGGCCAAAAGATGGAATTTCTGGCGTTGTTGTTCTTCCAATGCCGAGAGAAAAAGGAGAATCAGTACGACCAATGCGAGAAAAAAGAAAGCGTGAAGCTTGAAAAAAACGGAGTGGCGACGCGAGATCATAGAGTAAACTGGTATCCCATTCCCCTGACGGAACGGATGAGTGTCGGATGTTTCGGATTGGGTTCGATTTTTTGGCGGATACGGCTGATGAGGACATCGATACTCCGCTCTGAGCTTTCCCATCCGATCGATTCGACATTGTTTGCGATAAAGTCACGGGAGATGATTTGACGATGGTGTTTGATCAGCAAGGCCAAAAGTTCGAATTCGGCACGGGTCAGAGGCAAGAGTTCGCCCTCTTTATAGATACCGTTTTCATCGACACGAAAAGTTTCGCTGTTTGCCTGGATCGTTTTACCGTTGATACGGCGCAGCAGGCTTTGTATCCGTGCGACAAGCTCGCGCGGCTCATAGGGCTTGGGGAGGTAGTCGTCGGCACCGAGTTCGAGTGCGATTACTTTGTCTCCCAAATCACTCCGAGCCGAGGAGATAATGATAGGGATTTC